>Ga0207686_10002049_pt1 | contig 11116 bp, 12 predicted proteins | sample KBSM24metaG_FD_184396 | JGI IMG/M metagenome (GOLD analysis project Ga0207686, IMG submission 184396) | Miscanthus rhizosphere microbial communities from Kellogg Biological Station, Michigan, USA - KBS M2-4 metaG (SPAdes) (version 2) | ecosystem: Host-associated > Plants > Roots > Rhizosphere >...
TGGCCACATGGCCCTGTTCGTGCGAGGCAAGTGCACTACTAAACTGCGTCCAGCGGTCGGCCAAACCTGGCGTAGTGGTGTTGGTTTGCCAAGCGGGTAGTGCCATAGCAGTGTGTATGCCTACCTTAATATTGCCCAAACTACAGCTGTCATCGGTAAGCGTAGCGTAGCTGTACGACCAGTCCAAACTATAGTTGGTTTCACCGGTAAATTCGGCCAAGCTGCCGTTGCCGGCACCCGGGGCGCAGTGTTGAATTTGGTTACGCAACTGGTCGGCGGTGTAGCCGTAAATTTGATAATACGTGGCCGCATCGGTCCGAGTCGTTAGGCCATTAGCGGCTCCTGAAAGTTCTAATTGGCTCGGCTGGCCAAACGTTAGTGTGGTGCAGTTTTGAGGGGTTGGGATAGCCGCTGTGGCGGATGCCGACACCGGGGCCTTGGACTTAGACGCAGGAGTGGCAGCAGAGCGTACATGCGCCACGGGTGTAGATGCTAGAGGCGCAACACTGGCTAGCGAATGGACCACAGGCAAATAAGCCACCGCAAAGACGACTACAACTAACGCAGTTGCCCAAAGCGTGCTTCGGGACAGCTGCGCACTGCTCGCTGGGGAATATACCGTATAACTTGCCATAACCTACCTACCCGCTGTCTCCACAACAGCACAATGGTATTCGTTATAATTATACTACAAAAGCGTAATAAAGTCAAATATCACCCCTGTCAGACACATTCATTCCACACCCCAATTTCCAAGCAGCCGGCGCCAAAAGGTAGCAAATTTTACATGGTTTAGTGGGCGTAAGCGTATTTAAAAGCACTGGGCCGTGTGCCATACTGGTACGCGGTGTATCATTCTCGGAGTAAATACAAACTGTATCAAGAGCGCAAACAGGCAACAAAAGGCTGTCCGTTTTGTGACCCCAACGAAATCAACTACCGCTTGCGTGAAGAAACCGAGCACATGTACATCGTGCCCAACCAAACCAAGTACGAAGTTTGGGAACAACATAAAGTTATTGAGCACCTTTTGCTTATACCAAAGCGGCATGTCAGCACGCTAGGCGAATTTACCGACACGGAAGTGCTCGATATGGCCCGGTTGGCTGGCAAATATGAAGACATGGGTTACAGTGTGTACTCTAGGGCGAATGTAAATCCGCGCCGCTCGGTGAGCCACCAGCACACCCATCTTGTAAAGATCGATCCTAAATCACCCAAGTTGCATTTTTATCTGAAAAAGCCGTATGTTATGGTGAACTTTTAGAAGTCTGGGTAGACGTTAGATTAGTCCCCTTACCAGACACCACAATCCCCTTATTACTAAAAAACTTCGTGAAATCCTGGAACGACACAGCCGCGTAACTTTCCGAGGCAACAATGCCGCCGGACGGATTGTGCAGATAGAATTCCCGCCTGTCCAGATTGTAGCCAAGCACGAGCACGAGGTGCCCACCTTTACCTACGGGCTTCGAGCTGGGGTTGCGGATTAACGAATTTACCGAGGCCATCACATAGTTACCGTGGGCAAGTTCGTTTACTATTTGGTCGCATGGCAACACGGGTGCTGCCTTTGCGGCTATGTTGAATTCTTGTGCTAAAAAGTCCACGAACGGTGTATATTTGAGCCCGACAGATGTTTCAAGGGGCTTGTCATAGCAACCGTAGGCAAGAGATTTCTTACCAAGTGTCACCAAAGGAATAACGCTGTTGTTGCGGTGTGCCAAGATCATTTTTAGGCAGGCCATGCCGCAAGCACTCCAGCTCCAACTGGCATATTCTGCTCTAGATGTAGCCCCTGCAGCTTTCCATTTTGGGTCGTCTTCTGCCTGTACTGAGCCATCGAGTATGTGCGCAACTAGCTTACGCGATTCCCACTGGGCAAAATAGGGTACTTGTTCATGAATAAACCGGTTTGGCAGTTTTCGGTTTTGCAGCTTGAACCAGGCTGCTTTGCTTACTAGCAGCAGCTTAAATAGAGATGCCTTAGAAATGGCAGTTAAACTAGAGTGCCGGCTTCGTGGGGACATAGGTAGTTAGTAATTTCTGCCGTTTTTGGGAACGGTCAAGTGCCAGCAATATAAGTTTGGTGATGAGGTCGGGGTAAGAAAGACCGCTAGCCTCCCAAAGCTGGGGGTACATACTGAACTTCGTGAAGCCCGGCAGGGTGTTTATTTCGTTCACTACTATGTCGTCCCGTTCGGTAACAAACATGTCTACCCGGGCCATTCCTTCGCAGCCTAAGACCTTGTAAGCTTGGAGTGCCGTTGCCTGTGCCGCCTGGCTCACTTGCTTGGCTAATTTGGCCGGTATCTCGAGCACCGTGTTGTCCCTGTCCAAGTATTTCGCCTCGTAGCTGTAAAAGTCTGTCGTGCAGGCTATACGCCCAGGTACCGAGACCTTGAGCTGTTCGTTGCCTAGTACCGCACACTCAACCTCGTCGCCAATGACTGCCCTCTCAACTAAAACTTTGCGGTCGTAACGGAAGGCAAGGTTAATTGCTGCGAGCAGGTCTGCTTTGTTGTCGACCTTTGTCACGCCCACCGAAGAGCCCATATTGGCTGGCTTAACGAACAATGGCAGTCCAAGCTCGGCAACAAGTGACTGCACATCTATTGTTCGCTGTTGGCCTTCCGTAAATGCGTGGCAGTCCGTCACCTTAATACCGGCATCACGAAGCAGTCGTTTCATGACATCTTTGTCCATGCCTATGGCCGATCCAAGAACGCCGCAGCCCACGTAAGGTATACTTATTATTTCTAGTAGTCCTTGCATGCTCCCATCTTCACCGAGTGGTCCGTGCACAAGCGGAAAAACCACATCCACACCTTCTAGTAGCTGGGGGTTGAATCCTACAGCGGGCGTGTTCCCGATGGGTAGCTTTGGCTGTTCCAGTAAGTGCCAGCCACCCTGCTTGTCGACCCCTAGTAGCACTGGATCGAACCTTGTTTTGTCTAGTGCTGCAAGCACGTTTTGGGCGGATTGCAGGGAAACTTCGTGTTCGGCAGATTTGCCGCCAAATAGTATACCGACACGAAGTTTCTGGTGGTTGTCATGAATGTCATTCATCCGTCTACAATAACTTAGGTTTAATAAATTCCTAAATTTTTGGAAAACTACAGTTATTTTCTAATCTGGTACATATCTGTAACAATAACATCGTCCAATAATACTGGACGAATACATTGACTCTATGCTATCTTTAGGCAATGGATAGAACATTGGTAAGCTGTTTACTATTGCTTGGTTGTAATGAAAAACATGTTAGGTTTTATCGAGCCAACCTGGAACTAGGTGCCGCCACGCTTATGGAAATTGCCAAAAAGGCGCGGCTGCAGCGATCTACGGCATATATTGTTGCAGCCGAAATAGTTGCCATGGGCTTAGTGGGCGAAGACCACAAGGCGTACAAAAAGCTGTTTGTGGCGGCTGAACCAGATAAGCTACTACAAAAGCTAGAGGCTAAACAGCGGGTAATTGGTCGCAATATTATTGCTTTCAAGGATGTATTGCCCGAACTCCGTGCCGCCCACCAGACAACAACTTCGCGGCCACGGGTGCGTACGTTTGAAGGAAAAGCGGGTTTGCCAGCTGTCTGGAAAGACATCTTATCTGAACAGCAAGAGATTCTACTGTGGAGCAATCAGCAGACAGAGGGACAGGTGTTTGGCGGGGGTACGCACAACCAGTTTATAGCCGAGCGCCTGAGCAAGCAGATTCCCATCCGGGTGTTGGCGGTGCATAACCCAGAAGGGCGGGCGCTTATTACAGGCGACGCAGCCAGTTTGCGTGAAACGCGGCTGCTTTCGCCGGGTTTTTTCTTTACCGGCGAAACGTACATTTATGGTGATAAAGTTGCCGTACTAGACATCGGTAAAAATATATTTGGGGTGATAACTCAGAACAAGCAGATTGCCGAATCGCAGCGAGCAATTTTTGAATCGGTCTGGGCCGCTAGTGCAGTCGTTTCGAAGAATGTACTTGACAAAAACAACAAACTGTGATACACTGAAGCTACAAACGAATTCTCGTATTAGATTTGTAAGCAAACAACTCGAAAATCTACTGACAGTACGACTCCTCGCCACCGAGCGAGCGTCTAGCGGGCCAAAGAACGGCAAAAGAGCCATGGCCATAGAACGTACACCGAGCTACTGCACTTAACCAGAATCGTTTCAAACACAGCTGCAACAGGCTGTGTTTTTATGTGCCAAGAGTTTTGGCCGCCTGTTAGCGTAGGATGGTAACTTGCGCAATGGCCAGTACGACTGCAATTGCGGCAATGCCGGCAACCTGTATTTTGGGGCCGTTTCCGGCCGGTGGTAGGTGATGATTACGAATGGACCGGTCGGCTACGCGGAAGCGGTGATAGCCAATGAGCGCTACGGCTGCGCCCAGTAGCAAAATGCTAATGCCCATGTACGCCTGATGCTTATGTACAGCTGCCAGGGCCAAGCCACCGGCTTGAATTGCCAAGCTGGTACGGATCCAGGCTAGGAGCGTCCGCTCGTTTGCCAATAGAAATCTAACGTCAACATCTAGTTGTTCGGAGGGGGTTGCCACGATATCCTTATTCTAACATTTCTTACAAAAATAACATTAGCAAATAGGCAATTCAAAACAAAGCTACTGCTTCACAGGCGATACTGTAAACCATACGGGATCCATACAATTTTGGCAGTAAGAATTATTACTTCGGATTCTGCAAGCAAGGAATATCATACCTATGGAAACTTGGTTTTCCACGGAAAGGGCCTGACACTACCAGGCCTTTTTAAGTGGATGCACATAACCGCACCAAGAGGGTCTAGAGTAATGCGGGGCAATCTGTCACAATAGCACCATATGATAGCAATACTGCTTGCTTGTGGTGCTTTTTGTTCCACCCTGCTAGGCGGTCTTACCGGCCTTAAAAATCGTGACCGCCTGCACCGTCTACTTGGCCTGACTGCCGGTGTTGTCATTGGTGTGGTGGTGTTCGATCTGCTACCCGAGATTTTTGATTCGCTAGGCCACGGCGTGAGTGCCCGCGTAGCCATGGTTGCCCTAGTTTGCGGTTTTCTGGTGTTTCACATCGTGGAAAAATCTATCCTGATCCACCACAGTCAAGAGCACGAATATGAAGTCCATCATCACCCACAAGTGGGTATAGCCAGTGCGCTGGCACTGAGCGGACACAGCTTTTTAGATGGCTTGGGAATTGGGCTGGGTTTTCAGGCGGGCAACGCGGTGGGTATCGCCGTGGCAATCGCGGTAATTGCGCATGACTTTTCAGATGGCCTGAATACCGTGATGCTAATGCTGGTTAACCGCAACAACCGTCGCCGGGCAATTACAATGCTTCTAGCCGACGCCCTGGCACCAGTGGCCGGTGCAATTTTGGGTACCATGGTGCACATTTCCGAAGGCGGCCTAACGCTGTATCTGGGCTTTTTCGCAGGTTTCTTGCTCTATATTGGCGCTAGCGAAATCCTACCCGAAGCACACAGCAAGCATTCGTCGTACACTACCATTGCCCTGACGGTTGTTGGCGTGGTGTTTATGTTTTTTGTGACCCGGTTTGCGTAGCTAGTGCGTTTACAGAATTGCCTGAAGTAGCTCTGGAAATTCAACTGTATGCATGCTCTCTATTGTAAAATGTGCTTTGTCAGTGTAGCGTCGCATGTCTAAGCCCGGAGCAGTGGTCTGTAGTATCTTCACGGTCTGTACAACACTAGGCTCGTCGTCGTTCGATATAAAGACCGTTACGCCTTGCGTGCGCTTCGGAAAGTCGGGATCTATCTGAAAATCAAAAAAATCCGCTGTGTCTGAATTGGGGTTATTGTCGGGATTTATCCAGGGAGCTACCAGTGCTACTTTCCCGACCTGCAAATCTTTGTGCTCGCTCAAATAACGCACCAAAAAGCCGCCTCCACAGCTGTGTCCTACCAAAATGGTGTCGGGGTGTATATCGAACCGTTCAAACTCTTTCTTCCATTCATCGTAGCGTGGACGAAACGGGAAGGGCGGTTCAATAGAAACGGCGTGGATATCCTGAAGGATGAGCTGCCGTTTCAGCCAGCTAAACCAGTGGTCTTCGCTGTTGCTGGGGCGTGTTGGGTCATAATGTTCATCCTTGTCTGGTCTGCCAGGTACTAAAATTGCATTCATGCCCTTCACTATAGCAAACCTTAGGCATAACTAGATGCTACAATAGACTCATGATTGTTGGGGTGTTAATTTTGGGGGTTCTGAACCTATGTGGGCTGGCATATATGGTGCTGCGTCCTGCTAAGTCCAACCTAGATGCAGCTTTGCGGGAAGAGTTTGCCCGTAACCGCCGCGAGTTTACCGAAGCCAACAAAGACCTGCGCCAAGAGGTAACGGCCGGCATAAATCAAACCCGTGAAACGCTCGACAAGCGTCTGGAAACACTGCGTGACAAAAACGATGAAAAACTGGAGCAGATTCGCCGTACGGTCAGCGAGCAGCTGACAAGCCTGCAAAAAGACAACTCGGAAAAGTTAGAAAAAATGCGCGCGACCGTAGACGAAAAACTGCAAAGTACTTTGGAAAAACGTTTGGGCGAAAGCTTTAAACAGGTCCAAAACCAGCTCGAACAGGTCTACAAGGGCCTGGGCGAAATGCAAACCCTAGCCACCAGCGTGAGTGACTTTAAGCGTGTGCTAACCAACGTAAAAACCCGCGGTACCTGGGGTGAAGTGCAGTTGGAAAGTTTGCTGGAGCAGGTGTTTATAAAAGACCACTACGAAAAGCAGGTTATGCTCACAGCAGGGAGCCAAAACGCGGTGGATTTCTGCATAAAACTGCCGGATAAATCTTCGGCCGAAGGTTTCATTTATCTGCCCATAGACGCCAAATTCCCATTGGAAGATTACCAACGTTTGGTCGCGGCCGAAGAAAAGGGCGATTTGGAACAGGCTGCTCTGGAACAGAAGGCGCTGATTGTACGCATCAAGCAAGAAGCCAAAAGCATTCACCAAAAGTATATTGTGCCGCCGAAAACTACCGATTTCGCTGTGCTGTATCTGCCCATCGAGAGCATGTATGCCGAAATTCTGCGGACTCCTGGATTGTTTGAGATGCTGCAGAGCACCTACCGGGTCACTGTGGCCGGTCCAACCACTATTGCGGCCATACTTAGTAGCTATCAGCTGGGCTTCCGTACCTTGGCCATTGCTGAAGGCGCAGGTGAGGCTTGGAAGGTGCTGACTGACACCAAAATTGAATTTGGGAAGTTCGGCGACCTCATAGAAAAGGCCCGCGACAAAATGGTACAGGCTACTAACACGCTCGACACTGCCGCCGGTAAGTCACGGCGTATAGAAGGCAAACTCAACAAGGCCCAGCAATTAGCTGACAAAACCGTTGAAAAAGCGGCGTTGCCCGAACCGAACGCCCTAGACCTTTAGTGCTTACTACGCAGCATATCGATGGTAAGCGCCGCCGTCCATGAAAAATTGTGGGCACCCAGTGGTTCGCCGGTGGTGGGGTCAAAGTATTCCGCAAAACCACTCTTGTTGACCATTTCTAAACTGGTTTCACGCAGGGCGGCGGCGTGGTCATGGTAACCATATTGTTTCAGACCCTCGCAGATTAACCAGTTGGTGTTGAGCCAGCTGGGACCTTGCCAATACCGGTCGGGGTCAAAAGCGGGGCTATCTAGCGGTACGCTCGGCACGGGGTAGACGGGGCCAAACTTCTGATCATTTTCTAGTTGGCGCACTAGTACTGCGGCACGCTCTTTGGTAATAGTTCCGGCGTACAGGGGCATGAGGCTGGCAATGCTGGGCTGCTTCAGTAAACGGTGGGTTATAAAGTCGCGCGACCAATAACTTTTGGCGTATTCGTCCCACAGATTCTCCAGGGCGTGCTCGGACTTTTCCATGTTTTCTAGCAGCACGGAAGACAGTTCGTAGCGAACGGCCTTGGCAATTTCGCGCAGGCGCGTGTTGGCACGGATGAAAATGCAGTTGTAGGTCAGGTCCTCTATGGCGAAGAGGCCATGCGACAAAATTTTGCTGGTGTCGTAAGCCTTGCGGCGCAAACGGCGCTGGGCGTCGAATAATGTCAAAATCTCTAACGTGCTAAAACGTTGGCCCGGCGGAATATAATGTGTGTCACGACGGAACAGTCCCACGATGCCTTCAGTGTGCGTACTGCGAATAGCCCGAACCCACCAAGGCATTAGGTGCTCGTGTAGTTCGGCCATCCAGGGTGGCGTGTTTTCCAGGCCGGTTTCCCAGGGGTGTACCTGCAGCACCAGGCCTTCTTGGTGTGGGTCGCGGTCGGCATACAGCCAACTGTGGTAAGCAATCAGGCTGGGCAGCATTTGTTTATACCAGGCCCGGCGTTCGGCGGCATTCAGGCGCTGACCAATCTGCCAGACCGCTTCGGCTACCATGGGTGGTTGGGTAATGCCACTGGTGGCAACTTTGTCGGGGGAATACGGGTTCACCCAACTGCGCCAATAGGCTCGGTCACGGTTATAGTGCGGGTCTTCGCTAAAAATCATGTTAGGCATCATGCCATTGGCCCACTGGCCACGCAGCAAGCTGGTCACTTCCGCCTGGGCGCGGTCGATGTCTAACCAGCGCAGACCAATCGATATAAAACAGCTGTCCCAGAGCCATTGGTGCGGATAGAGATCTTCCGCCGGTACGGTGTAGTTGCCACGGTCGTTGGCTTTCAGAACGGCAGTGGCTTGTTCTAGCAAGCTTGGTTTGGGCTGTTCCTGCTCGGCTTCGGAAGTGTCTTGGTTTTCGCTCATGCTTTTTAGTATAGCGTATGCCTCCATGTATAATGCTCGCATATGCCGAAGTTGCAGCAAACTCAGCGTCTAATTGTGTGGTGTGTGGTAATAGCCTGTGCTTCGTTTCTACTGCTAATGTGCTTGGTGTGCATGGTACGGGACCCGGCGCTTTTTAAACATCCGCACTGGGGTTTAAGTTTTTACGGCGATCAAAAGCCGGTATTACTGCCGTACTACGGTGGGTTTGCCATAGTAATTGGCTGTTTGGCACGGATTACGCAACTGACATGGAATACAGCGGGCCGCTGGCAACCTTTGCGGCTGATACTTCTAACCATTACCATACTAACCGCAGGCATCATGGTTACTTCATCTATGCAGGGCAACTTTTTGTACTGGTCACATATTTCTATTTGTCTGGCGCTGGCGTTAGTGTTGCTCCCGGCGGAAGTTTGGATTGTGCGTCAGCCTGGCCGGAATTGGCTCGATTGGCTAGGCCTAACAGGCATCATTACCGCTACCGTGCTACTCAATTTATCGGCCAACTGGATAGGTGTGCTCGGCATATACTACTGGGCAGAAGTGGTGTTCTTTTTGGCGGCGTTTTTGGCGCTGGGGCGAGCTGCAGTTCGCAGCATTACTAGTGAATTCTCTGCTTAGAATTTCCTTAGTGTTGATCTAGCTATGGGTACCTCGAGAGTCTAGGTTTACTAGTGCTGCAAACAGTCCTACCGTGACAATGCCTACTGCCGCCGCTGCCCTCAATCCGCTTTGGGCTGTCTCTCTGTGAGCCGCAAAACGACCAAGTGCAACCCTCATCGTTCCTCTCCTCTGTGCTGGCTCGGCATCTGTCGAAGATGCTACTTCTTCAAAGGGTAAAAGCTTTGCTGGTTCAGCTGTCAATGTCACTTTAGAATAATCTGTGTTTGGATTATGTAACACCTTCCAGGCTGTGCCACCATTGGCCTTACCGCCACTGAGGTATGCTGTGACTGTGTCGAATGGGCTTTTAGTGTCGCAGAATTCACCATCTTCAACTTTCACAAAAACTGCATATGACATTACATCACCATTAGGGCCCACAATAGAACCTGATCTAGCCCAAAATTGATCATTGACGGCTCGTTCTGGATCGTATCGGTTTAGGTCTGCGTGTAATGCAGTCAGCTCCTGTGCTGTGCCTACCGCATAGCGTATCGGCTGGGGTTCTGGCGGCTGCCAAGCAACCTCAAAGTTGGTCTGACGACCCATATTTTTCTCCGTTATGTTCTTTTTTAGCAGTGTAGTGGGCTCGGAAGAGCTCTCTTTTTAACTAAGAAGATGTTGTTGAATGTCTATGGTATACGCCTTTACACCGGTGGAGTCAAGAAAACTGTGATATTTCGCACATAAATACAACAGTATTGACACAACCCAGTACCTTGTATAACATAGTACTGTATGAATGAAACTAATGAACAAGCCTCACTTCTTAAGCAGTCCGAGGTGCAAATGCGTAAGGGTATGCTGGTGTACTGCGTGCTGCTGCTGTGCAAGGATGGCAAAGTATATAGTTCCGACATCATTAAGCAGCTCCGTGCTGCTGAATTAATCGTGGTGGAAGGTACATTGTACCCGCTGCTCAGCCGTTTAAGCCGTGATGGCTTTGTAGCTTATGAATGGCAGGAATCAGAGCAGGGTCCGCCGCGCAAATACTACTGGCTGACGCCGGAAGGGCATGCACTGCTCGAAACGCTTCACAAAACCTATCATCGCCTGCATACATCGGTCGAACAACTACAGAAGGGAAAATCATGAACGAAATACGCAACATTCACCTGGGCCGACAGGCCTACACGGTTTCGGCCGACGCTTACAAACAACTGCGCGACTACCTAGAAGCCATTCAGCACGAGGTTGGTAAAGAAGTGGCCGAGGAAGTGGAACTGCGCATGTCGGAATTACTTGCTGAGCGTGGTGTAACGGGCAAGAAAGTAGTGCTACAGAAAGACGTGGATTATCTAAAAGAACAGCTTGGCACGCCAGGTGACTTTAGTGAAACCGAATCTTCTGGCGATGGCGAAGTAGAAAGTGAAAAAGATGCTGAACCGGCCAGCGCTGATAAACGCCTATTCCGCGACACGGACAACGCCATGATTGCTGGTGTGGCAGCGGGCCTGGGTAAATACCTGGACATCGATGTCATCATTGTGCGGCTGATTTTTGTGGCGCTGACCTTCTTTGGCGGTAGCGGGATTCTTATTTATGTGCTGCTGTGGCTGTTGGTGCCGGCTGCTAAAACCAACAGTGAACGCCTGCAAATGCGCGGCCTAGCAGTAAACGTGGATAACATCAAACAAGCGATTAGTGATGCCGATGTACCTG
>Ga0207686_10002051_pt1 | contig 11098 bp, 5 predicted proteins | sample KBSM24metaG_FD_184396 | JGI IMG/M metagenome (GOLD analysis project Ga0207686, IMG submission 184396) | Miscanthus rhizosphere microbial communities from Kellogg Biological Station, Michigan, USA - KBS M2-4 metaG (SPAdes) (version 2) | ecosystem: Host-associated > Plants > Roots > Rhizosphere >...
CGAGCGGATTCACCAACTGGCCGGTGCCGCCGGGGATCACGTGCGGTGCGACGACCAGCATGAACTCCCAACGGTTCTGGCGCGCCTCGAGAGCGTGCGTCCATGCGCTGCTGGGGCGCATGGCGCGACGGGACCCGCAGCTCTTTGTCCTGTGGCAGCTCGAATGAAGCCGGAGGCTGGATTGTAGGAGCCGTATGAGGCGAGAGTCTCACGTACGGTTCTGGGAGAGCGCGGGGGTGCGATTCCCCCGCGCTACTCGACTCGTCCGATCCGTAACGGAAGAATGCTTGAATCGTCTGGTGATTCTAGGGAGGCGCATCTCCGTCGTACGCTCGTCGCCTTCGTGGAACACTCTCATCGGGAGCGGAATCATCAGGGCCTGCAGGACAGGCTGATCATCCCCACGCCGATGAGCCGCATGGCCCCATCCGCTGTCGCCCCAGACTCGGTGGGTTGCTTCGGTACTCCCATCGGGCGAATAAGGCTATACCCGCACGGTATCGCGCCGGAGGCGCCGCGGCCATCAGAAGACCAAGTTCTTCAACAAGATGGATCAGTCGCACTCCCCGGTGCTCTCTTTACAAAATGTCCGTTGACCCCTCAGCTGGCCTGTGGCATCTGGTTAGTGCTTTTGAAGTAGTTCCGTGACCCGGTGGACCTTCGGCCATGGAGGTGGGAAATGCGCGAACTGAGAAGTGCGTTGGCCCTGCTGGTTGTCCTGATGTTTCCCGGAGTCGCTCATGCTCAGACGTCAGCGTCGATCAGTGGCGTGGTCAGGGACACTCAAGGCGGTGTCGTCCCCGGCGTGACCGTCGAGGCGGCCAGTCCGGTTCTCATCGAGAAGGTCCGATCCTCGATCACGGACGGGGCGGGCCGCTACGTCATCGCGAATCTCCGGCCCGGCGCCTACACGATGACGTTCACGTTGGCCGGCTTCGCGACTGTCAAACGGGAGGGCGTGGTGCTCACCGGCACGGCCACTGTGGCGGTGGACGCCGAGATGCGCGTCGGCACCGTTGCGGAAACGGTGACCGTCTCGGGTGAGACGCCACTCGTCGACGTCCAGACTACCCGCCGTCAGACGGTGTTGGATCAGCAAACCGTCACCGCCATTCCCACGTCGCGCAACAGTTTCTCGGTCGGGGTGTTGATCCCGGGCGTCACCCTCGCCTTCTCAGGGACGCTGGGCTCGCCCAACAACGCGCAAGATGTGGGCGGCTCGCTCGGGCCGAGCACCGAGTCGCTGGCTGCTCATGGCAGCCGCTTGCAGGATCAGCGGCAAGCGGTCAACGGCGTCGCGCTGAGCACGATGATTGGCGGGGGGTGGGGCGGCGGCGCCGTGCCGAACGCGACCGGAACCGCAGAGTTCGCGATCGACACCGCGGCCGTTGATGCCTCGCTGGCAACGGGCGGCCCTCGCGTCAACTTCATCCCCAAAGACGGCGGCAACAGGATGAGTGCGACGGTTTATGGCAGCTATGCGACCGCAGGCTTCCAGAGCGCAAGTACGCGGCAGGTCGAAAACTTCCCGCCGATCCAGGCCAATACGATCGACAAGAACGGCGACTTTAACCCGGGGCTCGGTGGCCCGATCGTGCACGACACGCTGTGGTTCTACCTGTCAGCGCGCTATCAGGCTGCGAATAACTTCGTTCCGGGGATGTATCACAATCGCGACGCGAATCACCCCGATCCCGTTACGCATATTGTCGCGTTCAATCCCGATCCGAGCGATCCTGCACTCGCGCCGCGCGGCTTCTCTGTCTATATGGGCCGCCTGACGTGGCAGGCCAATCCGAAGAACAAGTTTGGCGCGACGTACGACCTCGAGAGCAATTGCTTCTGTCCCGACCAGGTTTCGGCGACGCGGAGCCCGGAAGCGGGAGTCGACCGGCGGTTCCCGCTGCAGCGGTTCGTCCAGCTCGACTGGAGCTCGCCGATCACCAGCAAACTTCTTCTGGAGGCGAGCGCGATCGAGCGGGTCGAACGATGGGGCGGGATGAACCTCCAGACCGGCGACGGTGGCAACATCACGACCCTCAACCCGACCGTCATCGGGATCTCCGACGTCGGGTTGGCGCCTGCCCCGTTAGGCTTCAATTACGGCGCGGCCGCTCAAGGGCTGGCTCCCGGCTCGCCCGCGTACAACAACTCGTGGAACAACAACTGGCATTATCGAGCGGCGCTGTCGTACATCACCGGCTCCCATCAGATCAAGGTCGGTTTCAACAACGCGTGGGGGCACTTCGAGAATCTGAACTACGACGTCAACCCGGAGTACTACACCTTCACCAATGGTGTACCCTCGGCCGTGAACATCAAAGACTCCCCGTACAACATTCAGGTCAACGTCGATCGGGATCTCGGTATCTTTGCGCAAGATCGATGGACGATGAAGCGCTGGTCGCTCTATGGCGGTGTCCGTTACGACAGCTTCAAGAACAGCTTCCCGGCCACCGACCTCCTGCCAACGCAGTTCGTGCCGAACCGAGGCGTGGTGCACTTCCCCGAACAGGACAACATCTCATGGAACGACATCACGCCGAAGCTCGGCGCGTCGTACGACGTGTTTGGCAACGGCAAAACCGCCATCAAAGTGTCGCTCAACAAGTACCTGCTCGGCTACGGGACGGCCGGGTTCTTCGAGAACAGCCTGTCGCAGAATCCAAACCCGATTAATAGTCTTGCCACGAGTACCCCGATCGGGTGGAACGACGTAAACGGCGACAAGGTGCCGCAGTGCAATCTCCTGAATCCAGCTGCCAACGGCGAGTGCACGGGGTGGCAGAATCCGAACTTCGGCACGTTGGCGCCGAACACGACCTACGATCCCAACCTGCTCACCGGCTGGGGGAAGCGGAACTATAACTGGGAGTTCTCGCTAGGGGTTCAGCACGAAATCCTGCCACGCGTTTCGGTGGACCTCAGCTATTTCCGCCGGACTTACGGCAACTTCCAGATGACCAAGAGCAAAGCGGTGACGGCCGCGGACTTCGACACTTTTACGTTCACCGTCCCTACCGATTCCCGCCTGCCCAGCTCTGGCGCGACGCTGACGGCGGTCGATCTCAAGTTTCCCCTGGCGTTCGTGCCTCCGGATTACTTTGTCTCCCTGGCGGATGACCAGGGGGTCAAGATCACGGATCACTGGGACGGCTTCGACTTGACGGTCAACGCGCGTCCGAGAAACGGCCTGACATTGCAGGGCGGCCTCAGTATGGGCCGCGAGGCTCTGGACGAATGCGATTTGATGCACAAGTTCCCCGAGAACACCCTCAGGTTCCTTCCTGGACCGAGCGCTGGCGATCACGCCGGTGCATCGCCGAGCATCCTCCCGTTCTTTGCGGCGACGCCCCTCAATTACTGCAACCGCAACGAGGGGTTCGCAGCGCAAGTGAAGGCGCTCGGCGCTTACACGTTCCCGAAGGTCGATGTGCAGATTGCCGGCACATACCAGAGCACACCCGGGGGGCTCGAAGAGGCGCAATACCTCGATTTCTCCACCGGAAACCTCGGCCACCCCTACGGCACTTCGCTGATCGCTCCCTTTCGGGAGTTCCAGATCGTGGAACCCGGTTCACTGCGCCTGGATCGGATCAACCAGTTCGACTTCCGCGTCTCCAAGATCTTCAAGGCGGGCCGAACACGGACGAACGTGAACTTCGATCTCTACAACGTCTTCAACAGCGGTGCCATCACGCAGGAGAACTTTACCTACACACCGCCGTTCATCCCCAACTCGTGGCGGCAGCCCCAGTACGTGATCCCGTCTCGTTTCTTCAAGCTGAGCGCGCAGTTCGACTTCTGAGGTTCTCAGTACATCGGGTGTGGGGTCGGGCAATCGAGTTATCGATTGCCCGACGGTTGCCCCGATTGAGAAGTGGCCCAAATAAATGAGAATTGTGCTCAACATTATCGGCCTCTTCCTGCTGGCCACGAGCCGGACCTCACGACCATGAATCCGCTGTTCACGCCGTTTCGAGTTCGAAACATCACGCTGCCGAATCGAATCGTCATGGCCCCAATGACGCGGGGCCAGTCACCTGCCGGCATACCCGGACCGGAGGTCGCCGCGTACTATGGCCGACGTGCGCAGCAAGGGGTGGGTTTGATCATCACGGAAGGCACCGGCATCGATCATCCGGCCGCCCTCGGTATGCCGAACGTGCCTTTCTTTCACGGCGTTGAAGCGCTGGCGGGATGGTCCGCGGTGGCTGCCGCGGTGCACGGTGCGGGCGGGCGCATCATGCCGCAGTTGTGGCATGTCGGGATGGCTCGACAACCTGGCTCCTTCCCGAATCCGGAGGCGCCGCCAGTCGGCCCGTCCGGTTTGACGGGCGCTGGTGTGCCTGTTGTTGAACCCCTGGCTGAGCGAGAAATTGCAGACCTCGTCGATGCCTACGCACGCGGCGCCGCCGACGCGATGCGTCTGGGGTTCGACGGCATCGAGCTCCACGGCGCCCACGGCTACTTGATCGACCAATTCTTTTGGGACGCCACGAATCGTCGCACAGATCGATACGGCGGCGACGTGGCAGGCCGCACCCGGTTTGCCGTGGAAGTTGTTCACGCGTGTCGTCGGGCGACGAGCTCCGAGTTTCCAATCCTGCTCCGGTTCTCTCAGTGGAAGATTCCACAGTACGAAGCCCGACTCGTTAGAACTCCGGCCGAGCTTGACCGCTTTCTGCGACCGCTGATAGATGCGGGCGTTGACGTGTTCCATTGTTCCACGCGGCGCTTCTGGGAATCGGAGTTTGAAGGCTCGGACCTCAATCTCGCCGGTTGGACCAAAAAACTGTCGGGCAAGCCGGTCATCACCGTCGGCTCGATTGGCCTGGACAGCGATTTCATTTCCGCCTTCGCGGAAAAGAAGCCCGCGGCGAACGTGGGCCTCGATCGGTTGATGTCCATGGTCGACAAGGGCGAGGTTGACCTCGTCGCAGTCGGACGGGCTTTGCTCGTGGATCCAGCATGGGCGGCCAAGGTGCGCGATGGACGCTTGAGCGAATTGATCCCGTTTACGCCAGCGGCGTTTGCCACACTCGCGTGAGGTGTCGTCCGCAACCACGACAGCCTCTGCTGCACGTCCTGCCTGGTGTGCATCGACACTCGATGATACGGGCTCGGATGGCCGCGACATCTCCCTTCCGTAGCGAGGTGGTCGGTGAGCGTCTGGTTCTGGACCGGAGGTCTCTAGGCGCGCCGTTCGCTGCACTCGGGCGTGGTGGCCCTAGGATGCATCGTCAGCCCGGGGGCTTGGGTGCTCATTGAGGGGCGTCGCCACATCTCGCCGACGAGCAGTCGCCGAAGGCCCGAATCGTCGATCACGCCAGGCTGTCGCACGCATCCTCACGGAGCGCAGACGAAGTTGGCCGCGTCGTTCACATCACCCGCGCCACGGTACTGTGCGCGGTTCGGATATGGACACAACGGGCGCGTGAGTGTCACGGCGAGATTGTCGGCCGCGGCTCCCGTTCCGACCAGCCGATCCGGTGCGACGCCGCGTTCGACCCACCGCTCGAGAGCCACGAACACGTCGTGCTCCGGATCGTTGCTTGTCGCCGGGCCGCCATTCCCGAAGCGGTTCGGTCCGGCGCCGCCGCCGCAGTGGCCCATGCCGGGCACCATGAACAGGCGATAGAAATCGTCAACGGCAGGAGTTCCGCTGGTCCGGGCGTCCGGATATCTGGCGAAGAACGCCCGGACGCTTTCGTAGTACTCGATCGAACTCGTGGCCGGGATTGCGGCATCGCCCCAGCCGTGATACTGAATCAGCTTGCCGCCGCCGGCGCGAAACGACCGCAGATCGGGAGAGGTGGCGTTCAGGATCGTGCCCGCCTTCGCGTCGCCGATGCTCACGTCCCGATCGAAGTCGAGCGTGCGGAAGTCCCACTTGGGATCTTCGAACACGGCGGCGCCGTAATAGCTGTTGCCGAAGCCGAATTGAATCGCACCCGCCGGCGTCGCTGGAGTGATCCACACCGACCAGCCGCCGGGTACGCCTTCGGTGCCGGGTGGCTGCCCGGGAAAGATCTGCTCGCCGGTCCGTGGATTCTTCGGGCCGGCGTAGATCTTCTTGACCGCCGCCACCTGTGGAGCGGTCAGGCAGTCGGCGTGGTCCGCTCCCTTGCAGAGCAGGACCGACGGATCGAACCGGCAGGCCCTGGGATCTTCAATCAGGCCATCTTTCACGCCGTCGACGCTGTCGCACGTGGCCAGCACCGCGCGCTGAATGGCCGGGAGTTTCGCCGGACCAATCGAGCTCCCCGGTGTCATCAGCAGGGCATGCTCGTTCCACATGAACGCCGTGAACAGGTGCGACCAGTTGCTGGCGGGCGCGCCGGCGAGGATGCCGACGAAGTCGTCGGGATAGCGCTGCGCTTCCATCAAGGCCTCGCGTCCGCCGTCGGAACAACCGTCGAAGTAGCTGCGCTCGGCGTCGCGGCCGTAGAAGGCGCGCACAATCGCCTTGGACTGCACGCTCGTCTCATGCACCGCCCGGGACCCGAAGTCGATCAGCTTCTCGGGGTGGCCGATGGCCCACGACGCGCCGAGCCCGGCGGCCTCGTGCCCGTTGTCGGTTGCCGCCACGGCGTAGCCGCGGCGCACCGGGTCGATCAGGACGGCTTCGTTGATCGCTCCGGCCCATCCGCCGTTGCCCTGCTGACGGTACTTGCCGTTCCAGGCCGCCGCTGCCGGAAGCCAGAGCGCGAACTTGATTTCAGAATCGCGCGTCGGGCGGATGACTCCTTTCACTTCGCAGTGCGCGGGCACTGTGGTCGGCCGTGCCGCGCCGCCGGGGCCGGCGGCGCCGGCGAATGGGCCTTCGGCGACCAGCGACGCGGTAATCGTCGTGTTCGCCAGCTTGACCGCGGCCAGACCGTCGCAGGGCTGCTGCGCGTGCGCGCCCCGCACCGTGCCCATCAGCATCATCACGACGAAGAGCGTGGTCCGTTTCACTGCCGCACCTCCTCGCGTCACGATGTCCGTGTCGTGGCGCCCAACCCGAGTTCGAATTCTTCAACGGAGATCTCGCGCATCCTGAACTTCTGGATTTTTCCCGTGACCGTCATCGGGAAGTCGCTCGTCACGCGGATGTAGCGCGGAATCTTGCAGGTGGCGATCTGACCCCTGCAGAACGCCCGCACCTCATCGGCCGTGACGGTCTCGCCGTCGCGCACCGCGATCCACGCGCACACCTGCTCGCCGTAATGGTGGTCGGGCACGCCGACGACGTATGCCTGCGCGATCTTCGGGTGCGTCTGGAGGAACTCCTCGATCTCGCGCGGGTAGATGTTCTCGCCGCCGCGGATGATCATGTCGTCAATACGGCCCGCGATGCTGACGTATCCGTCTTCATTCATCGTGGCGAGGTCGCCCGTATGCATCCACCGCGCGGCATCGATAGCGCGCGCGGTCGCGGCCGCGTCGTCCCAGTATCCGAGCATGACCACATAGCCGCGCGTGCAGAGCTCGCCGCGTGCCCCTCGCGGCACGATGGCGCCGGTCTGCGAATCGATGATCTTGCACTCGACATGCGGGTGGACGCGGCCTACGGTCGACACGCGCACGTCAATCGGGTCGTCCATGGCGGATTGAAACGACACAGGCGACGTCTCCGTCATGCCGTAGCCGATCGTGACGTCCCTGGCGTGCATGCGATCGATGACGCGCCGCATCACATCGACCGGGCACGGGGCGCCCGCCATGATCCCCGTCCGCAGTGACTCGAGGCGGAACGTCTCGAACGCCCCGTGGTTCAGCTGCGCGATGAACATGGTCGGCACGCCGTAAATCGACGTGCACCGCTCGGTCGCAATCGCCCGCAGCGTAGCGTCCGGATCAAACGATTCGCCCGGGAGGACGATCGCGCATCCATGCGTGACCGCAGCCATGTTGCCGAGGACGCATCCGAAGCAATGATAGAAGGGCACCGGGAGGCAGATTCGATCCTCTTCGGTGTAGTGAAGGGCCTCGCCGACGAAATAGCCGTTGTTCAGGATGTTGTGGTGGGAGAGCGTGGCACCTTTAGGGGCGCCGGTCGTGCCGGATGTGTATTGGATGTTCACCGCGTCGTCGAATTGCAGCAGCGCCTCACGTTGCGCCAGTTCGCCGTCTGAAACGCCATCCCCGAGTTTCAGAAAGTCGGCCCAGATCACGCCGGTCGACGAGTCAGCGTCTCCGAGATAAACCACGTGCCTCAGGGCAGGCAGGGCCGGGGCCAGTTCGTCCAGCATCTGCACGTAATCCGCGCTTCTGAAGCCGCGAGCGCTGACGAGGACGCTGACCCCGGAATGCCTCAGCGCGTACTGCAGTTCACGGACCCGATATGCCGGATTGACGTTGACCAGGATGGCGCCGGCTTTGGCCGCGGCGTACTGCACGATCGCCCACTCGGCGTTGTTGGGACTCCAGATACCGACGCGGTCGCCGCGCTGTACACCGAGACTGATTAGCGCCTTTGCCGCGCGATTCGCGTGTTGCAGAAGTTCCGCGTAGCTGTAGCGCAGGTTCTGATGGCGGGAAATCACCGCATCGCTCGCGCCGAACCGGCGCGCTGCCGAGTCCAATGCCTGGCCGACCGTCTGGCCCAGGAGTGGACGGGAGGCAATGCCATGGGCATACGAGAGGTGCATCGCGTCGCGCGGAGCTTAGCATGCGTCCGCGTCCGCCAAACTAACCTTCGACCCGAACGTGGAAGGAATTCGGCGCAGTTACGCTTGTCGTGATTGAGGCCAGGTTGGCCTTCTTACGAAGGGCCTTTGTAACGACACTGCGTGCCGATTCACCAGTGGAGCGGGTTGCTCCAGGCCCAGGCGTCTCAATGTCGCAGGTCTACACCGAGCGCTGATCTGGCCTTAGGGGGTCCTTATGAAGAAGGTCGACGTGATCTCCGCGGCCGTGGAGCCGCGCCTGCGGTTGAATCTTGTCGCTCGAGTCCCAATCGCGACTGGCGAGGTCATCTTCGCGTGCAGTCCGTCAGAGATCGTGCGTGAGCGGACATGGCGGACGGTGCAGATCGATTGGAATCGTCACGTCAGAAACGAATTCCTCGACTACGTGGACCATAGCTGTGAGCCCAACGCTGTCTTCGACTGTGCTCGACTGAGCATGATCGCCTTGAGGCCGATTCAGCCCGGCGAGCCTGTGACGTTTTTCTATCCCGGCGCCGAAGTGGAACTTGCCCAGGCTTTCCAGTGCCATTGCGGTGCCGCTCGCTGCGTCGGGTATTTGAAAGGCGCGTTCTACCTGACCGCAGACCAGATGCAGTTCGCGATCGACGCGGGCTACTGCACGAGTTTCATGGCGGAGCAACTGAAACGCCTCCTCGGCCTGCCGGCACTGGTCTGACCCATGTTCGCGGCCCAGCCACGGCACCGGCAACCGTACCAGTACGCCGCGGCCGCCCTCGAGGAGCCAGACTGGCGACGGCTGCCCGGTTTCAGGTCAGTTGGCCCGTCCGAGTGGCACGACGCGCATTGGCAGCGGCGACACTCCGTCACATCCCTCGCCGAACTCTCCGCCGTATTCGGGCCGCTGATGCCAGCGTCGCTGCTCGCGTCGATTGGCCAGGACGCGTCCGGGTCCGCCACGATGGCCATGCGGGTCACGCCCCAGGCGCTCAACACGATGAACGAGCACGATCTGTGGGCCGATCCGATCAGGCGCTACGTGCTTCCGGCCGCCGCGGATCGCGAACCGGTCTGGCACACGCATCCGATGGCCAGGCGAGACAACCTGCGAGAGCAGGAAATGTCAGTAATGGAGGGCCTGGTGTGGAGATATCCCACCAAGGCGCTCCTCGAGCTGACGACGACGTGCCCGTTGTACTGCGGCCATTGCACGCGCCTCGACCTGGTTGGGCCGGACGTGCCGGGCCTCACCAAACGCCGCTGGACGCTGCGGCCGGCCGAGCGTCTGGACGCCATCGCCTCATTCATCGAGTCGACGCCGTCGATTCGTGACATCGTGCTGTCGGGTGGCGATATCGCGAACGTCGGCCACGACGCGCTCGAGACGATTGTGACCCGGATGCTCGCGATTTCCCATGTGAGGACGCTCAGGCTCGCGACGAAGGGACTGGCCACGCTTCCTCAGCACTTCCTGCGAGACGACACCCGACGGCTGTTCGATCGACTGGCGGCGCGTGCGCGGACGGCACGCGTGGAGCTGGCCGTTCACACCCACATCAACCACGCGACGTCGGTGACGCCGCTGGTCGCGGACGCGGTCGCGGCACTGTACGAGAGCGGCGTCCGCGCCGTGCGGAATCAAGCCGTCTTGATGAGGGGCGTCAATGACTCAGCGCAGGCGATCCTGGACCTCTCCTTTGCGCTGCTCGACCACGCGCAAATCACTCCCTACTATCTGTTCCTGTTCGACATGATTCCCGGTGGTGAACATTGGCGGACGACACTGCGGACGGCGCTGGACATTCAGGAACAGATCGTTGGGTATCTGCCGGGTTTTGCCACACCGCGGGTGACGTGTGACGTGCCGCACGTCGGCAAGCGTCCGGTCCATCAGGTGAAGCGCTACGACGAGGTGCGCGGGATATCGCGCTGGACGAAGAACTATTGGACGACGGTGGAAGGGGCGGAGGGCGACCCGACGGAGATGGAGTACGTGTACTTCGACCCGGTATCGCTGCTGCCGACCGAGGGACAGCGCTATTGGTCGAGCAAGCGGGGGGCTAACGCCAGGCCGGGATTCGATCCCGAGGGCAAGATCGATAGACGGCGGCGGATGCGTGTGGGCTTCAGCTACAACGAGAAGCGCATTCGCCCGGACATATCCGGTCGTAACGACGCGGAGGCGGAATACGACAGCCCGGACGTGCTTGACGCGATCCGCGGCGCTTTGGCGGCGGAGGGGTACGACGTGGTCAACCTCGAGGCCACCCCGGATTTGCCCCGTGTGCTGCTCGCCAACTCCGTCGACGTCATCTTCAATATGGCGGAGGGCAGCGGGAGCGGGCGAGGCCGTGAATCGCAGGCCCCTGCGTTGTTCGAACTCCTCGGGATCCCTCATAGCGGCAGCGACGCGGCAACGCTGGCGTATGCGCTCGACAAGTCGGTCGCCAAGCAGATCGTCGGCG
>Ga0207686_10002053_pt1 | contig 11093 bp, 12 predicted proteins | sample KBSM24metaG_FD_184396 | JGI IMG/M metagenome (GOLD analysis project Ga0207686, IMG submission 184396) | Miscanthus rhizosphere microbial communities from Kellogg Biological Station, Michigan, USA - KBS M2-4 metaG (SPAdes) (version 2) | ecosystem: Host-associated > Plants > Roots > Rhizosphere >...
GCCGGCGCGGCCGGAGCTGCTGCACCGTCGCCGACAGGTCGTGGGCGAGCACCTGCAGCTCCGCCTTGATCTCGCGGAGGCGGGCATCGGCCTCGATCGCGGTGTGGATCACCGCAGGGCCGATCAGCATCCCGTCTGGCGTGACGAACGACGAGTGGCCCTGCTCGCGTTGCCGCTCGACCGCTTCGTCCACGGTGTCGGCCAGGTAGACGTCCCGGAGGACCGTGCTGATGATCCCCCGGGCCGACGGTTCCGCGTGGACCACGCTGAGGAGCCGCCGCTCGCCAGACCGCCCGAGCGGGACGGGACCCCCGGCGGCGATCGCGAGGATCGCCCCGCCACCCTCGTGGGCGTCCTGTAAGGCGAGGGCACCGTCCTCATAGACGACGGCGTCCGCGAGCGACCCGAGCGCGGCCACGAGCGCGCGCTCGAGGCCAGGTTCGATCCGCACCAGGTCTTTCAGCAGTCCGACGGCGCGACCCTTGTGTTCCTTGAGGAACCGAGAGCCGGGCGTCTCCTCGATGTCCGTGCGCCGAGCGTCGAGGAGGTCCTTGCGCGCCTGCATCCCACGTCGCGCGTCCTCCAGCTCCTGCACCTTGGCCGCCAGGTTCCGCCGTTCGTCCTCGAGCCGGTCCCGACGCTCCGCGAGCGGGGACGACTGCCCGTCCATCTGCTCGATGTCCCGCTCGACGGTCGCGCGTTCGGCTTCGATCGTGGCGATCCGCTCGTGGACCGAAGCGAGGTCATCCGCGAGGCGCTCGCGCTCACGCTCGGCGTTGGCGAGCGACCGCTCGAGCGCCTCGCGCTCCGCGCGCCGTCCGGCCGCCTCTTCGCCCATCCGGCGGCGGAGATCCTCCACCTCGCGGCGGTGGTCCTCCTCCTGCCGGTACGTTGCCTCGGCACTGACGAGCGCCGCCTCCTGCGTCTCGAGCTCGGCGATCGTCTCCGCGAGCAAGCGCTCGACCCGGTCGATCTCCTGCGCGACCGCATCCAACCTGGCCGTGCGGGTCGCTTCGGACGCGAGCTGCGTCCGCGCCGCCGCTTCGCCTTCGACCGCTTCCCGGTAGCGTCGTTCCGCCACATCGCGATCGAACGTTGTGGCGCGCACCACCTGCTCGGACTCGGTGAGCGCCCGGGTCGCGGCGGCTCGGGCGTCGGCCGCCGCGAGCACCTGCTCGTCGAGCGCGTCCAGTCGCTCTCGGGCCCGCGAGCGTTCGACCAGGCCCTGATCCCAGCCGTCGCGGCGGCGCTCCTGCTCGCGCACCAGCGCGCGGAGCCTGGCGGCGGCGAGGGTTCGCGAGAGCCGATCGGCTTCGGCCGTGAGGGTCTCGTGTCGCTTGGCCATCTCCGCCTGCTGCTGAAGCGGCTTGAGCTGCCGGCGCAGCTCCGCGAGCACGTCCGACAGCCGGAGCAGATCCTGATCCAGACCGCCCAGCTTCCGCTCCGCCCGCTCCTTGCGGCGACGGTGCTTCGCGATCCCGGCCGCCTCCTCGATGTACTTGCGCCGATCCTCCGGCCGGGACAGGAGCACCTCTTCGAGTTGTCCCTGCCCTACGACCGTGTGGAGCGCCCGGCCGATCCCCGATTCCGAAAGCAGCTCCTGGACGTCCATCAGCCGAACGATCTGGCCGCCGATGCGATACTCGGAGTCGCCGCTCCGGAAGATCGTGCGAGCGATCTCGATCTCGCTCATGGGCACCGGGATCTTCCCAGCGGAGTTGTCGATCACGAGCTTGACCTCGGCCATGCCGAGCGCGGGGCGGGACGGCGTCCCGGCGAAGATGACGTCGGCCATCTGGCCGCCACGCAGCGCACGGGGGCCCTGCTCCCCGAGCGCCCAGCTGATCGCATCGACCAGGTTGGACTTCCCGGATCCGTTGGGGCCGACGATCACGGACACGCCGGGGACGAATTCCAGGACGGTCTTGTCCGCGAAGCTCTTGAAGCCGCGGATCTGGATCTGCCGGAGGAACATCGCGCGGATGCTAACAGTCATGTGATTCATGGCGTGGGAGGCGGCGCGCACCCACGATCACCCGGTGATGCGGAACCCGCGTTCGCCGATCGGCGACCCGTCGAACGATTCCAGGCCGACGACGGATGCGCCCGGGGGTCCGGTCCGGCACCAGGCGATCATGGCGGCTACCGCGGCCGCGGAGCCTTCGAAGACCGCCTCGACCGAACCGTCGTCGCGGTTGCGGATCCAGCCAGCCACGCCGTGCTCGGCCGCCGCGCGGGCGCAACCGGTCCTGAAGAACACTCCCTGGACGTGGCCGGAGACGATGACGCGGACACGCTGCACCCGACGATGCTCCCATGCCGAAGTAGCATCCGCTCCAGCGGAGGGCCCGTGCCGATCTACGACGAACGAACCGCGCTCCTGATCGTCGATGTCCAGAACGACTTCGCCGACCCGGATGGCAGCCTGTACGTCACGGGTGGAGAGCAGGTGCCCGCGGTGGCCGATGCCGAGCTCGAACAGGCGCGCGAAGGACGGTCGTTCGTCGCGTACACACAGGATTGGCATCCTGAGCACACGCCCCACTTCGCCGCCGATGGCGGGATCTGGCCCGTCCATTGCGTGCACGACACGTGGGGAGCGGCCTTCCACCCCGAGCTCCGGGTCGAAGGCGAGGTCGTCCGCAAGGGCTCGGATGGACGGGACGGGTACTCCGGCTTCAGCGTGCGCGATCCCCAGAGCGGAGAGACGTATCCGACGCTTCTCGAACATCTCCTTCGAGCGCGCGGCATCGAGCGACTCGTGATCTGCGGACTGGCCACCGACTACTGCGTCGTCGAAACGACGAGCGACGCGCGCATGCTCGGGTTCGCGGTGGAGGTGCTGGCCGAGGGCATCCGGGCGGTCGACCTGCACGAAGGCGACGGCGAACGGGCGATACGGCGGATGCGCGACGCCGGCGCCGAGATCGTCTGAAACTACGCCGGTCCACCCGGGCCTGGCATCAAACCCAGCTGCATCATCGCGCCGGCGATGTCGGCGATCCCGTAGTGCTCGGTGTTCATGCCGTCCTGGTCGAACGTCACGACGTCGATCGTCTCGATCGTGTAGTGCTTGCCCGTCGGCGTCATGCCCGGCATGAACCCTTTCGTATCGGTCCCGCTCATGCTCGTGCGGATGGTGACCTTGTCGCCGGCAGCGAACATGTCCAGGATCTCGGCCTTCGAGTCCGGATACTGGTCGTGCATCTGCTGGAACATCGCGATCGTCGAGGCCTTGTCGCCGGTCCCGCCGGGCGGAGGTGAGTGATCGATGAAGTCGTCCCTCATCATCTTCTCCGCGAAGGAGACATCGCCCTCGTTGAAGACGCGCTCGTTGAACTCGCGGCAGGTGGCCATGTTCTGTTCGGGCGTGGTCATGTCGCATCCCTCCCTTTGCGCGATGGACGAGCCTCGACCGTACGACACGGTCTGAGAACGAGCAACGTAGGAAGCGCCGTCAGCTCTGACACTGGGGACAGAAGTAGCTGGTCCGCTGCTGGACCTTGACCGTCTGGATCGGGGTCCGGCACCGCCGACAGGGCAGCCCCTCCCGGCCGTAGACCTTGAGCTCGTTCTGGTACTCGCCCGGCTTGCCGAAGAGGTCCAGGTACGCCTCGTCCTCGAGGGTGGTGCCGCGCGCCTTGATCGCGTCTTGGAGGATCTCCTGGATCGCGCGGTAGAGCCGTCGAACCTCTTGAGATGAGAGCGAGTCGCTCATCCGGTCGTAGCGGATCCCCGCCGCGAAGAGGACCTCGTCCGAGTAGATGTTGCCCAACCCGCTGATGAACTTCTGGTCCATCATCAGCTGCTTCATCTTCGTGGCGCGTTGTGCGAGCAGGTACTGGAACGTGGGCCACGTGAAGACCTGATCCAACGGATCGATCGCGATGTGCTGGAGCTCCTTCACCTTGCCGAGCTCGTCGGTCGACGCCACGAACATCTCGCCGAAGGTCCTGGGGTCGACGAACCGGAGATCCCCGCCCTGCTGGAAGGTCACGATCACATGGCTGTGAGGCGCGAGGGCGACCCTGCCGTTCGCCCGGATGAACCGGCCGCTCATCCCGAAGTGCACGACCCAGACGTCGCCGCCGTCGAGGGTCAGCAGGATGTACTTGCCGCGGCGCTCCGTCTTCATGACCTTGTGCCCGGCCAGGCGCGATGAGAACTCCTTCCGCGTCTTATGGCGACGGATCACGCGCATCGCGTTCTTCGAACCCTTGACCTCCACGTCCTTGATCTTCTTGCCAACGACATCGCGCTCCAGATCGCGTCGCATCACCTCGACCTCAGGAAGCTCCATCCACGCTCCCCCCCACCGGTCGATCGGCGCGCCGCTCCGAGATGCGCGCGTGGGCTTCGCGCGCGGCCTGTTGCTCCGCTTCCTTCTTCGAGCGGCCGACGCCCGTGCCCAGCGTCTCCCCGGCGATCACGACGGTCGCCGTGAACTCTTTCTGATGGTCCGGACCTCGGTCTTGGATCTGATACACGGGCAGCGCCCGGAGCTCCTGCGACGCGAGCTCTTGGAGGATCGTCTTGTAATCGCGGTCCCCTTCGCCTCGGACGTATGCCTCCATCCGCGGCTCGAACAGGCGCTCGATCAGCTCCCGCGCGGCACCGAGCCCGAGATCGAGGTAGACGGCACCGAAGACGGCTTCCAGAGCGTCCGCGAGGATGCTCGCCTTGTCCCGGCCGCCGGATTGCTCCTCGCCTTTCCCCAAGAGGACGATCGCACCCAGATCCAGGTCGCGTGCGACGTCGGCGAGCGCCGTCATGTTCACGATCGCCGCGCGGAGCTTGGCGAGGTCACCCTCGGGCATCCCCGGGTACATCCGGTACGCGAGATCGGTCACGACCAGGCCGAGCACCGAATCACCCAGGAACTCGAGCCGTTCGTTCGTGATCGTGAGGTCGTGCTCGAACGCGAACGAACGATGGGTGACGGACGCCTCACGGAGCTCCGGGTCGCGGAAGGAGACGCCGAGCGCGCGATCGAGCGCTTCGAGCCGTTGTTCGACGGACGCCTCGCTCACGCGGCTACTCGACCTCGACCGCTTGACGGCCTGCGTAGTACCCGCAGTTCGCGCAAACGCGGTGCGGGAGCTTCGGCTGCTTGCATTGCGGGCACGCGTTGTACGTCGGCGCTTCGCCCTTCCAGGTCGCGCGCCGCTTCGCGGTCCGCGTCTTGCTCTGCTTCTTCTTGGGGACGGCCATCGGTGTGTGGTTCCTTCCTTGTCGTCAGTCGAGGTTGGGCAGATCGGGGAAGAGGTCGGCGAGCACCGCGAACCGCTGATCGAACTCGGCGTGGCCCGGGCACTCCCCGAAGTTGCGGTTGCCGCCACACGTCGCGCAGAGCCCTTGGCAATCAGAGCGACAAAGCGGGGAGAACGGCATCTCGACCCCGATCACATCGCGGATCATCTGCTCGGGCTCGAGCAGCCCCTCGGGACCGAGTGGGTACGCATCGCTGTCCTCGTCCGGATGGCGCACGAAGAGCTCGTCGAGGTCCAGATGGAACGGCTGATCGAACTCGGCGAGGCAGCGGGCGCACCGGAGGGTCCACCGACCTTCGACACGGCCCGAAACGAGGATGCCCTCCACCACCGACTCCAGCAGCAGGTCTGCGCGGATCGGAGCATCGTCCGGCACCCGCACCAGCTCCGTCGCGAGGTCCTCGACCGTCCCGACGACCGGCTGCTGGCGCGACGAGCCGGGGTCGCCGACCAGATCGCGAACGTCGATCGCGTCCAGCATCACAACCTCCCCGCTTCATCCGTCGTGTCGTGCTCGTCGTACAGCTCCGTTTCGGGCCGCTGCTCGGCGTGGGGGGCGAGCGCCTGATCGGCGGCGGTCCCGGGCGCCCGCAGGTGCTCGCGCCCCACCTCCACCTGGTCCAGGGTCTTCGCCACGCTCCGAGCAGACGATTGCGTGTCCTCGAGGATCTTGCGGAGCGCGATCTCGAACTGCGCGAGCTTCGCGTCGACATAGTCCTCGGCCTCGCGTCGCATCGCGTCGGTTCGATCCTGCGCCTCCTCGAGGATGCTGTGGGCCTCGGCCTCGGCCCGACGCGCGACCTCCTCCTTGAGCGCCATCCGGCGCTGCTCCTCGTGCGCTTGTTCGACGATGCGCTCTCCCTCGGCGCGCGCCTTGCCGAGCAGATCCTCACGATCCTTCACGATCCAGCGAGCCTGCTTGATCTCCTCGGGGATGCTCTCCTGCATCTCCGAGATCATCTGCAAGAGCTCCTCTCGGCTCACCAGGACCGAGGACGACAGCGGCATCGACTTCGCCTCGAGCACGAGCTGCTCGAGTTGCTGGAGGCGCGCCGAGAGGTCCATCAGGCGTCCACCAGCCGGTCGACCAGCAGCTTGCGAACATGGTCGGGGACGAGCCCCTCGACGTCTCCGCCGTAGCTCGCCACCTCCTTGACCAGGGAAGACGACAAGAAGGACCACTTGGGGCTCGTGGCCATGAACAGGGTGTCGAGCTCCCCGATCCGCTGATTCATCTGTGCCATCTGGATCTCGTATTCGTAGTCGCTGATCGCCCGCAGTCCCTTCACGATCACCGAAGCCCCCTCAGCCCGAGCATGGTCCACCAAGAGGCCTCGGAACGACCCGACCCGGACGTTCGAGAGGTCCTTGAGGGCCTCCTCGAGGAGGCGCACACGCTCGTCGACGCTGAACAACGGGGTCTTGGAGGGGTTCTCCACGACCCCGACGATCACGGAATCGAACAGTTGTGCGGCTCGGCCGACGACGTCCAGGTGCCCGTTGGTCACCGGGTCGAACGTCCCCGGACACAGGGCGGTCAAGCCCATCGATCCTCCCGGTACAGGGTCAGGAGGCTGTCTCCGTAGCGAAGTTGCCTCCGAGTGGCCCAGTGTACCGGAACCGTGGGTAGCGAACTCTTGTGACCCCTGGTCAGTACCACCGTCCATCCCTCGGGGGCAAGCCATCCGGCGTCGAGAGCAGCCAGGGACCCGCTCAGGGACGGGTCCGCGAGCTCGTACGGTGGGTCGAGGAACACGAGCTCGCACGGAGGCTCGTCGGCGCGCCGTCGTCGCAGGTAGGCAGTCACATCGGCGGTCCGAACCGTGCCTCGCTCTGCCAGATGGGCCCGTTCGAGGTTGGATCGGATGGCGGTGGTCGCCGGGCGTGCCGCATCGACGAAGGTGCACGATGCCGCTCCGCGCGAGAGCGCCTCGATCCCGACCGCCCCGGTGCCGGCGAACAGATCCAGACAGCGCGCGTCGGATACGTCGGGACCGAGGCTCGCGAAGAGGCCTTCGCGAGCTCGATCGGACAGCGGGCGGACCCCTGCCGGGACGGACCCGAGGCGCGTCCCACGGGCCGAACCGGCGATCACCCGCACAGCCAGCAGCCTAGCGGTGCGTCAGCGCCGAGGGACGATCGCGACGCGCTCAGGACTGGAAGAGCCATTCGATGGATCGTTCGAAGCGACGCCGAAGCTCGTCCAGCAGCGCGGGGTGCTCGACCAGCTGCGGGTCGTCCTCGAGTTGCGCGAACGCGCGCGCCCGAGCGCGCTTGACCAGATCGAGATCCTCGGCCAGCCGGGCGAGCTTGAGGTCGGGCATCCCGGATTGCTTCGTGTCGAACAGCGTCCCTTCACCACGCAGGCGGAGATCCTCATCGGCCAACGCGAACCCATCGGTCGTCCGAACCATCGCGTCGAGACGCGCCCTCGCCTCGACGTTCGTCTCGTCGGACGCGTCGAACAACACGCAGTACGAGGCATCGGGACCTCGGCCGATCCGCCCCCGGAGCTGGTGGAGCTGCGCCAGCCCGAACCGCTCCGCGTTCTCCACCAGCATCACCGTGGCGTTGGGCACGTCGACACCGACCTCGATCACGGTGGTCGAGATCAGCACGTCGGCGGATCCGTCCCGGAACGCGTCCATCACGCGCTCCTTCTCCTTGGGTCGCATGCGTCCATGAAGGAGCTCGACGCGGAGGTCGGGGAAGACCTCGGTCCGCAGGCGGATCGCCTCTGCCTCCGCGGCCTTCACCTGGTTCCGGTTGGCCTCGTCGATCGCGGCGCAGACGACGAACGCTTGTCGCCCAGCAGCGACCTCCTGCCGAACCAGGGTCTCCGCCGCGGCACGCGCGGCGGCGTCCCGAACCACGCGGGTCTGGATCGGTCCCCGTCCGCGGGGCATCTCGTCCACCACGACCACGTCCAGGTCCCCGTAATAGGTCAGGGCAAGCGTCCGTGGGATCGGTGTCGCCGTCATGATGAGGACGTCGATGTCGCCCGACCCCTTCCCCTTCAGGGCCATCCGTTGATGCAGACCGAACCGATGCTGTTCGTCGATCACGGCGAGCGAGAGATCGTGGAACGTGACGCTCCCCTGCACGAGTGCGTGCGTCCCGATCACCAGATCGATCGAGCCGTCCTCGATCCCCTCCGAGACGCGCTCGCGTTCCTTGCCGGTGACGGAGCCCGTCAGCATCGCGAAGCGCACCGTGGGTTCGACGCTCGCCGGCGTCGTTCCCTCGAAGAGGGATCGCTGTTCGTCGGGTGACCCCCGTGAAGGAGTGTCGCGCGCGGTCACCCCACCCATCGGTCGCAACAGATCTGCGACGGAACGAGCGTGCTGGCCCGCCAGCACCTCCGTCGGAGCCATGATCGCCGCCTGGTGGCCGGACTGGATCGCCACGAGGCAGGCGTGGAGGGCGACCAGCGTCTTGCCCGAGCCGACGTCGCCCTGCAGGAGGACGTTCATGGGCTGCGGGGCCTTCATCTTCGCGCCGATCTGGTCCATCGCGCCGAGCTGCGCGCGGGTGGGTTCGAACGGGAGCGTCGCTCCTAGTGCTCGCGTCAGCGGACCGTCTGGATCGTGAGCCACCCCGGTCCGGTCGGAGGCCAGGCGTTGCCGTCGGAACGCCACCCCGAGCTCCAGCATGAAGAGCTCGTCGAACTTCAACCGTTCGCGAGCGCTCGCGAGTTCGTGTTCGTCGGCGGGAAAATGGATCTGTCGGCAGGCAGCATCCCAGTCGCTCAACGACTCGGCCGCTACCAGATGGGCAGGGAGCGGATCGGCCTGTGGCGGCAGCTGCTCCAGCGCTCGCCAGATCAACTCTCGGATCGTCTTCGCGCTGATCCCTTCGGAGGCGGGGTGCACGGGCGTGATCCGAGCGGTGTGGACGAGATCCTGTCCGTCACCGCGGAGCACCTCGGCCTCCTGGTTCGCCAGCTGCAAGCGGCCACGGTAGAGCTGGGCGACACCCGAAACCGCGACCTCCGAGCCCTCGCGGTAGAGCGACGCGGCCCACGGCTGATTGAAGAACGTGAGATCGAGCGACCCCGTCCCGTCGTGCAGCGTGACGGTCACCATCGACTGATGGCGCCTCGTCTGCCGCTTCACGACCCTGCGCACCGTCGCGATCACGGTGGCCGACACTCCCGGCTGCAGGCCCCGGATCGTCTCGACGCGCGACCGGTCGATATACCTCCTCGGGTAGTGATGCAGCAGCTCCCCGACCGTCGTGATATCGAACGCCTCTTCGAGCACCGTGTGCGCTTCCGGGCCCTTGGTGCGGAACCCGCCGCGGCGGAGGGCGAGCTTCCGATCGATCGCGACGATCGGGGAGGAGAGCGTCAACGGCACGGGCAGATCCTCACGCTGGACCCGGTTCTACCATGGACGCGTGACAGCCCCCCGGGTCGTTCTCGCTCACGTCGCGATCGCATCCCTCCTGCTGACGGGGTGCGCCCACGACGCGGCGGCCACCGGGACCGTGCCGGCCGAGAACGCGACGACCGCGCCGGCGCTTCCGACCCTCGCCGATGAGCTCCCGGCCATGGACGCCAACGGGTTCCGGCAGCTGATCCAGCAGCTCCGTGGGACGCCGGTCGTCGTGAACTACTGGGCGTCGTGGTGTCCGCCGTGCGAGGCGGAGACCCCCTTGCTCGTCGAGGCCCATCGCCGGCTCGGGCACGAGGTCCAGTTCGTGGGTATCGACCTGCAGGACTTCCGACCGAGCGCACGGACCTTCATGCACGAGAAGGACGTGACGTATCCGAGCGTCTTCGACCCGCCGAACTCGATCGGCTTGTCGTTCGACGCGGCCTCACCACCGATGACGCAGTTCTACGACGCGGACGGAAACCTGGTCGCGACGGTGCACGGACAGCTCTCCCAAGACACCCTCCGGGCCAACCTGAACGCGATCGCACCGTAGGCGCCTGGTACCCTCCGTGACGCGATGGCAGCCGTGTGCGATATCTGTGGGAAGAAGCCGTGGTTCGGCAAGTCGGTGACCTTCTCGCACAAACGGATCAACCGGAGGTGGGATCCGAACGTCCAGCGCGTGCGGGCGCTCGTAGACGGGACCCCTCGCCGGATCCACGCCTGCACCAGCTGCATCAAGGCGGGGAAGGTCGTCCGGCCCTCGCGCGTCTGATGCCGGCGCGCGGTCGGCTCAGCCGCCCGCCGCGCCCGCGAACAGGAAGCCCGCCTTCCCACCCTGCTTCATCCGGTACATCGCTTCGTCCGCCCGGCCGATGAGTGAGGCGGCGGTCTCGCCGGGTTCTCCGAGCGCGATCCCGACGCTCGCGGTGACGGTCGCCACCCCCGTCGCCAGCGGGATCGGCTTGCCGACGGCCTGCACGATCCTCGTCGCGATCCTCTCCGCATCGCTCGGCTCGGAGAGGTGCTCACACAGAACGACGAATTCGTCTCCGCCCATCCGAGCCACCATGTCACCCGGACGAACCACCGCTTCGAGCCTCCGCGACGTCTCGGAGAGCACCCGGTCTCCGGACGGGTGGCCGAAGACGTCGTTCACATCCTTGAACCCGTCCAGATCGAGGTAGAGCACGGCCACCGGACGCCCGCTCCGGTCGGCTCGGTACGCCGCGCGAACGAGGAGCTCGTCGAAGAGCGTGCGGTTGGCCAGGCCCGTCAGCGGATCATGCGTCGCCTGATGCTCGAGCTGATCCTCGTACAACTTCCGCAAGGTCGCGTCGCGCGCGATGAGGGTGAACATCTCCCGCCCACCGATCGTGGTGGAGGACATCGACACGTCGACCGGGAGGCGCTGCTCATCCTTGCGGATCGCCTCCATCATCCG
>Ga0207686_10002054_pt1 | contig 11093 bp, 11 predicted proteins | sample KBSM24metaG_FD_184396 | JGI IMG/M metagenome (GOLD analysis project Ga0207686, IMG submission 184396) | Miscanthus rhizosphere microbial communities from Kellogg Biological Station, Michigan, USA - KBS M2-4 metaG (SPAdes) (version 2) | ecosystem: Host-associated > Plants > Roots > Rhizosphere >...
CGGAAGGCGGAAAATACGGTCAGCATGGAAATGGCGGCGAGTGCGGTGCCAAACCACAGCACGGCGGTTAGGAATCGTTCGCGGCGTTCCCTGTCACTCATCTCCCATGCCAATACGAACACGGTCAGGTTCACCGTCCAGTTAAGCACTTCGTTTAATGTCTTGAAGCGGTCTACCGTCCAGCCCGCTGAGACTTGCACCAGACCCCATACCACGGCTGCGCCCAGCAGGATCGCCGTCGGATGAAGTGCGATCGCCTTGCGCTGGATGAGGCGGAAAGCAGCAAACGCGAATACGGCGAGTTGAAAAGCACTCAGCGCCCAGCGAGCCGGAACCCACATCGAGAGAATGCCGAGGAATAGAATCGCGGCCAGCAGCATCGGGGACCAGGAGCGCTCATTTTAGCTCAAATCAAAGTCGCACCCGAATGGTTTGACGAACAATAGTTCTCGGTAAAACCTATCGTAGAGGTAAAGCTTACCCCCGCAAACGGCTGTTTTCTAAGGGGATCGCTCAAAGGCCATATGTCGGCAAGCGTATGCCAGATAAGGCTAATCCGCCAGGCCGCGTGTGGGGAGCCGCGGGTTGGCAACACGCTTGCACTTCCAGGCTGCGACACCAGGACAAGCAGTCCGTATGATGAGCCTGGCAGCCGAGGAGATAAACGGTTATGTCATCCAATGAATTCGATTTCGATAACAACTCAGCCCCTAATGCAAATGCAGGCGATGATCGCCGATTTAGCAAGGGAACTGTTGTTGCTCTGACAGCGGGACTGGTGTTGGCGCTGGGCGGCGATGCGTATCTGCTCAAGCGCACGAGCGACACCAACGACCAGATGGCTCAGATGCGATCCGAGACGCAAAACAAAATCACGAAGCTCGGAGATGCGACCACAGAATTAATGCAGCAGCGCTTGAAAGCGCTGGACGATGAGATCAGCGCCGCCATGAAAGGCGCGAGCGCCACCACAACCAGCGCTCTGAAACGGACGCAAGCGGAAGCGCTGAAGCATTCCCAGGAACTGGCCAAGCAGCTCGAGGAGCAGCAGCAACAAGTCGCTTCACAGATCGGCGACTTGAAGGAAGCCACGAGCACTGCCGACTCGAAGATTAGCGCTGTGTCCTCGGATGTGGGAAGCGTAAAAACGGAAGTGACCACGGTGAAGGCGGACATCGCCAATACCCAGTCGGGTCTGGAAAAAGCGCTCGCCGATCTCAAGAGAGTGAACGGAGATATGGGCGTGATGAGCGGCCTGATCGCGACCAATGGGAAAGACCTCGCGGCGCTGCGCGAGCTGGGAGAACGGAACTACTACGAGTTCGACCTGACCAAGAAGCAAGCTGACAAGCGCATTGGCAATGTCACCTTGAAGCTGACCAATGCGGATCCCAAACGGAACCGCTTCACCTTGCAGGTGTTGGCCGACGACAAGCGCGTGGAGAAGAAAGACAAGACCGTCAACGAGCCGGTCCAGGTGTATGTGAGCGGCTACCGTCAGCCCTATGAGATCGTGATCAACCAGGTGAAGAAAGATTCCGTAGTTGGGTATCTTTCCACTCCGAAGGTCACGCTAGCTCGGCAGTAACAAGCCGTACCAAGCAATAGTCCGAGCGATGTCACGGGGCGGTCAGAAATGGCCGCCCCGCAGCATTTTAGGGCGCCGGGACTTTAATGCGCCCTTCCCAAAGGCTCTTGTTGTTTTCCTCGCAGGAATACTCCAGGATTTCCCACTCCGGATGTAGAGTCCATCGGCGAACGCTGTCCCACGGCTTGGTATAGGCCTTCGGATCGTCGATGGTGATCACATAATCGATGTGATCGCTATCCGTTCGGACGAATCGTTCGATGGTATGCAACTGGTCGCTGTGCGGATGCCCGATGGTATCGATGCGCGTGCGGCCGTTGAACCCGATGGTATCGATCACTAACGTATCGCCCTCCCAGCGACCGACCGAGTTCCCAAACCAGGTGGGATCGAAATCCTTAGGATGCGGCCGCCCATCGATCGGCGTGACGTGGAACCAGGTGTTCTGCTCGTACAGCATGGCGATGAATTTGTCGTCCTGCATGATTTGAACCGGGTGCGGTCCGCCCACCGAGCGCAACAGCCCGAACGGGAGGCACGCTCCGGCGTAGTCGCCCTTGTCGGTTGGATCGTAGGATTCCCACTGCTGCTTGCCCCACGCCGTGAACGGGAGATCCTTAACGCCTTTGCAACAGGCCTCGTCCTTGGTGACGTCGGCCATGCGCGGGGGTTGCCAGACTCCGCTGAAACTAGGCTTGCCGCTGGCTGTGCGCGGTGCGGGCCCTGGAGGAGCCTTAGCTTTGGCAGCCTTCGCCGCTTTTTGCTGTCCAGCCGCAGGGGGCAAAATCCAAGCCAGAAGGATCAGGGCGGCAGCAGCCGAAATGACCGAAGCATAGGAGCGAATCTTCATAAGGGAAATGATGCGCTCCGGAAGTCCGGGAGTCAAGCGCTAGCGCTGTGCGGCAAAGGTTACGACTGAAGCGTCATCCTGGCCGTTCGCCGTCGGATCCTTTCGCGCATAAATGTTATACGTTCCGGATCCAGTCGCGATGCGATCCACGCAATCGATGCGAAAGATGTTGCCGTTGATCGAAAACACCAGCGAGTTCTGCGCCGCCTCGCCGGCCCGTTCAAACCCCTCGGCCGCGCGCGGCTTGAAGGATAAGAGATACGTCCCCTGCCCCGGGATGTTCACCTGCACTACCGGCGCACTGAGGGTCACAGGCTCCCCCGCCTGCTGTTCCACGCCATTCATGCGTAGATGCGACTGGCTCATCGCAAGCTCCGCGTCCTCGGCGTAGACGTCGCGGGCGACATCCAGGCGGGCGTGCATGGATCCTGAACCGACGCGGACAAACTCGACCAACCGGCGTCCCGTGCGTGCGTCCACCGCCAGATCGAGTGCGATCTCTTCGCCGTCGCGCAAAACCTGCGGAACGGGCACTGGGACAGTCGAATCGCTGAATGTCACCCGAAACAGTTGGGTCCCAGGCAGCACTTCAAACGTCATCGTGTACGTCAGGTTGGTGTTCCGGAAATTGTCGCGCGCGAAACGGTGAACGGTCGCCTTTCCGCCGGCTCTTTCGATACCTGTGTTCCCGGTCACGACGCTTTCGGCGAAGTCCCGGCTCCTATGCACGGCCCAAGTCTCGAATTCCGCCCGAATCTGCGTCGTGGGGGTCGTCAACCGCGCCGCATCGGGAATCTCGCCGAAACGTGCCGAACCGCTCACGATCATCCCCACAGTACTCGGAATGTCCGCGAGGTACGCCGTCTGAACCTGGCCGATCCGGGTCCCGTACGAGGCTGAGGATTGGGCGAGCGCAGGGAGCGCAAGCAAAACAGCAAGAAATCCGGCCAATCTCACGGCGCCTCCTGGCATTATTATCACAGTATGTTCCTACGCATGCTTCTAGCGGCCTTGGTTGCCGCAGGTGCTGCCCTAGCTCAGGGTACGGTTGAGATCGAGAACGCTTGGGCGCGCGTTTTACGGGTGAAGCAAAGCCCACACGAGAAAGCAGCCGAGCACGAGCACCGGCGCCCCGGCGAAATCGCGTGGCGGGATGCGTACAGCCATACCACTGAAAACATAGGGGATCAGACGGCCGTCGAGATCCAGATCGAGCTAAAGTAACGTAACTGCATTCTCGACGGCTGGGCTGGCGTATTAATAAGTGAACGCATGCTGACCCTGGCGGCCATCACAGGAACAAGACCGAGAGCGATATCTGAAGCAATGACGGATGATCCCGAGCGGTTTGCGGAACTGGTACGCGAGCACCAAGCCATGGTGTTCAGTATGGCGTGCCGTTATCTGCGCAACCGGGCGCTGGCGGAAGAGATCGCTCAGGACGTTTTCCTGCAGCTATACCGGAAGCTTCCCACGCTGGAATCGTCGGATCACGTGCTGCACTGGCTGCGTTGGGTGACGGCCCACCGGCTGATCGACCACTCGCGCCACGAACAGCGCCGGCCGCGATCGCCGCTGGATGACGCGCCCGAACCGGCGGTTCCCGCGCACGAAGGCGATCCCCTGCTGGCGGATATGCTTCGCCAATTGGTGGCTGAGCTGCCCGAGAATGCTCGGCTGGTGATGATCCTGCGTTATCAGGAAGATTTGGATCCTATGGATATCGCGCAGGCACTGGAGATGCCGCTCGCTACGGTCAAAAGTCATTTGCAGAGGTCGCTGGCGCTGCTGCGCGATCGGTTAACCCGAACAAAGGGAGTTGGGATATGAATCTAGACGACGAATTGAGATCGGCGATGCGGCGCGAAGATCCTCCGCTGGGCTTCACGCAACGCGTAATTGCGCGTGCACAATCCAAACCGGTACAGAAACCTGCGATGTTTCGCATGATCTGGGCTGCGGGCCTAGCCGCGATGATGGTCGTCGGGTTTACGGCCGCGTCCGAATATCGCCAGGTCAAGGCGGAACGCGCGGCCAGCCAGGCAGTCACGGCGCTGCGCATCGCGGCGGCGAAGTTGAATATGACGCGGGACAAAGTACTCAAACTGGAGAATTAGATGCGAAAACTTCTTATTACTGTGTTGTTGGTGGGCTGTGCGGCGGCGCAGCTGCCCGCGCAGATTCGAATCACCGGACTGGATGGCCTGGCTTCCAAGGCGAAGGAGTCCGTGGATATCACGCTCGACTCAACCATGTTGCAGGCTGCCGGCGGATTCCTTGGGGGCAACAACAAAGAAAAGGACGCAGTCAAGCTCAAAGAGCTGCTGTCCGGGCTTAAGTCGATCAGCGTTCGAAGCTTCGAGTTCAAAGAGGACGGGCAATACCGCATAGAAGACTTGGATCCGATTCGCGCGCAGCTCCGGGCTCCCGGCTGGAGCAAGATCGTCAGCGTGACCGAAGAAAAGGAACTGACTGAGATCTACATGCGTACTGATCAAGGGAAGGTCGCCGGATTCGCAATTATCGCCGCGGAGCCGAAGGAGCTGACAGTGGTGGCCATCGAGGGAGCCATCGACTTGAACGACCTTTCGAAGCTCGGAGGTCTGGGGATTCCTTCGATTCCCATACCGAATCAAGGCAAGGGAAACGACAAGGATCGGAACAAGAAAGGAAAAGAAGAATGAAGAGTGTGTTGATTGTGACGCTCGCGCTCGCTCCGGCCTGGGGTCAAGCGCTGGATTTCAATCTGGATGCCGTCGCCGCCAAGGCCAAAGAGAAGGCCGAGATCACGCTCGAAGGTCCTCTATTGGAACAGGCCATGAAGAACTCCCCGGACAAGCTTAAGGACAAGCTGGGGAACGTCAGCCGGGTGGTGGTTCGTCACTATGAATTCGACAAACCTGGCCAGTTTGCCGAGTCGGACCTGGACAACGTTCGCAAGATAGTCTCCGGCGTGCCGGGTTGGGCGCGAATCATCAATGTCAAAGAAGAGAAGGAAAGCGTCGAGATCTACATGCAGAGCCAGGGCGGAAAGACCAGCGGATTCCTTCTGATTGCTGCCGAACAGAAAGAGCTGACCGTCGTTCACATCGTGGGTACCATCGACCTGGCAAGTTTGCAGGAAGTGGTGAAATCGACGATCGCCTACGATCTGTCTACCGCCGGAGCGCCGGCGGGCGGACACTAGCCACGGTCCTTACTTTCCTGCTCCCTACTTTCCCACAAGGTGCGGGATGTCCTTTTCGTTTTCGCAGAAGTACTCCATAAGCTCGGTATCGAGCTTGATGTGATGCTCGAGCTTGATGGCCCACTTTTTTGTATATGCCTTAGGATCATCGACAGCCACCTCGATCTCCAGGCTTCCGAAATTCGGCCGCCGGAACCGTTCCGTGACTCTGGCGGACTCGGTGAGCGGATTCCCCGCACCGTCCAGCCACAGGTCATCGCGGAACCCGATCGTTTCGACGACCAGCGTGTCTCCCTCCCATTTTCCCGATGAGTAGCCGTTGAAGGATGGATTCGGATCGACGGGCAGTGGCCGCCCGTCAGTGAAGATCTGCCGGTAGTCGACATTCTTCTCATAGAGGATCGCAATGAGTCCTGGAACTTGAAGAATCTTCCGCGGAAACGGATGGGAGTGCATGCGGACCATGCCCAGAGGAAGACACAGCCCGTCCGGATTACCCTTGCCGTTTTCCGCCTGTCGCGCTTTGACCAACGCGAGCGTGTCAGGCCGATACGGCAAAGGTTCCTTGAGGCGTGCTGCGATGTTCGTGAACTCCGGAGCGAGTGCCGCGGCGCCGGCAACCGGCGCGGAGTTTCCCCCCGCGGTCGAGGGTTCCCACAGGCCGGAAAAGTCCGGCTTGCCGTCCGCCGCGCGAGGCGCGGGCGCAGCGAGGTTCGGTTTTCCGTCGCGCGTACGCGGGATCCCCGGCGTGGGGTAGTTGAGCCATTGGGCGGCCAAAGGCACACACAATCCAGCGCCCAGCCCAACTGCGGCTATTGCGATCGCGATCTTAGTCATGATGTTCCCTCAAAATCCTCAACAAGAATACACCGTTCGATGCTCGGATGAAGCCCGTAAGCCCCCAATCCCCTCTTTCCCACTAGACAAAGTCCATCGGGCTCCCCTACAATCGCTATACCGCGATGAATATCTCGGTTAAAAGCGAATACGCCCTCCACGCGATCTTCGATCTCTCGGTCCAGCCGCAGGGAGAGCCCGTGAAGATCGCCGAGATATCCCGGCGGCAAAAAATCCCTCAAAAGTTCCTGGAGCTGATCCTTTCCGGCCTGAAACAAGGCGGATTTGTCGAATCGAGACGCGGGGCAGAGGGCGGCTACCGTCTGGCTCGACCGGCGGATCAGATCACGGTAGGTCAGGTCCTGAAATACGTCGAGCAGTCCAAGAAAACCCGCCGCGGACCCGACGCGTTCACGGACTTGTGGAAGCGTGTAGACAGCGCCGTGGGCGCGATCATCGATACCACTACCTTCGCTGAACTCGCCCGGCGCTGGAAGGAATCGCAAACACGGTTCGTCCCCAACTGGGAAATCTGATGATTTTCTCAGACAACTCTCTCAGCATCGGGCGCACACCGCTGGTCAAGCTGAATCGCGTGATCGATGGCGCGCCGGTGACCATGCTCGCGAAGATCGAAGCGCGCAATCCGGCGTTTTCGGTGAAGTGCCGCATCGGCGCGTCAATGATCTGGGATGCGGAGCAGCGTGGCATCCTCAAGCCCGGCAAAGAACTGATCGAGCCGACTAGCGGCAACACGGGAATTGCTTTGGCCTTCGTTGGTGCTTCCCGCGGCTACGAAGTGACTCTTCTCATGCCCGAGACCATGTCGGTGGAGCGCAGGAAAGTGCTGAAGGCGCTGGGCGCGAAACTGATCCTGACCGACGGATCGCAAGGCATGAGCGCCTCGATCACGCGGGCGGAGGAGATGGTCGCGTCGGATCCGGATCGCTACGTGCTGCTCCAACAGTTTAAGAATCCGGCGAATCCGGAGATCCACTTCAAGACGACCGGGCCGGAAATCTGGAACGACACCAAGGGCAGTGTGGATGTTCTGGTTGCGGGTATCGGCACCGGTGGAACCATCACCGGGATTTCGCGTTACTTCAAACTGGAAAAGAAAAAGAAGATCCTATCCGTCGGTGTTGAGCCGGAAACCAGTCCGGTGATCACGCAAACGCTTTTAGGCGAAGTGGTGCGCCCGGGCCCCACCGGGATTCAGGGAATCGGTGCGGGATTCATTCCGCAAACGCTGGACCTGAAGATGTTGGATCGCGTGGAGCTCGCCAGCGACGAGGAATCGATCACGATGGCTCGCAGGCTTGCGCGGGAAGAAGGGATCGTCTCGGGCATCTCGTGCGGTGCGGCGGTCGCGGCGGCGGTCCGGATCGCCCATGAGCCTGAGATGAAGGGCAAGACGTTCGTAGTCATCCTGCCGGATTCCGGCGAGAGGTATCTTAGTTCAGTGCTGTTTGACGGATTGGTGGAATAGGAGACCTACGATGCGAATTCGAGTTGTCTTGATGCTGGTGCCCGCGTTGGCCGCGCTCGCGCTGCTGGCGCAAACGCAGGAGGCCTTTTACGGACTGTGGAAAGTGGACGTGAGCAAGTCCAAGTACAGTCCCGGTCCTGCGCCCAAGAGCAATATGAAGAAATATGAGCCGTGGAAGGACGGATTCAAAGCCACCCAGGACATGGTCACGGCCAAGGGTGAGAAGGTTCACGTGGAAGTAATCGCGAAGGTGGACGGGAAGGACTATCCGGGCACGGGGAGTCCGGATGCCGATACGTACGCATTCAAACGTTTGGATGCGCACTCTTACGAGGTCACGCAAAAAAAGGACGGCAAGGTGACCATCGTGGCCAAGATGGTGGTCGCGGCGGACGGCAAATCCCGCAGCATCGTGCAGACCGGGAAGAACGCCAAGGGTGAGCCGGTGAATAATCAGATTCACTGGGACAAGCAGTAAAGGGATTTTCCAGGAGGGGTATTTTCAGGATTTAGTAGCGGGCGCTTCTTTTGGGTGAAAAGGGGTTAGTAGCGCCCGCTGTCGTAACGGGGATTTAAGTTAACTGTAAAAACGCTTCTGGCGGGGGCGTGGTTACTGAGGGTCAAAAAATATTTTGCGTGTAGACTGGCAGTGTGGTGAAGTCCTGGTCCAATGGGGCCTTACTCCAAGCAGTTGAATCCTTTGCGGCTCGTTTTCCCGAAATTCTCATCATTGGACCCCGCCATTTGGCAGGCGAAGGAATGGCAGCTGACCGTTTGGGTTCGGCTGGCGTCCATCGGGTCACCTTAATTCAGGCAGCCGCCGAATTGGCCCGTCCGGCGATGGCCGAGCGTGGGCTGGCGCCTCTGAGCTCTCTGGGGCGGGAGGCTGTGGCGGCGCGGATTGCTCAAACGGCGCTCGGGAAACTGGCTTATTTTCAGCCCGTAGCAGCGCTCCCCGGGTTCGCGCGAGCACTTGCCAGGACGATCGCAGAACTCCGGCTGGCGGGTGTAAAGCCGAAGGATCTCGCTTCTGCCGGGCCGCCCGCGGCGGATCTCGCCATGCTCCTAAAGCTGTACACGGCTGAGCTGGCCGAGCGATCCCTGGTGGATCTTCCAGGATTGCTAGCGCTGGCGACCGAAGCTGCGCGCGACGGAAAGCATCGTTGGGCAGGATTGCCCTTGGCCCGCTTGGATGCCGAGCTGGAGTCGCGGGCTCACCGGACGTTTTTCGAAAGCCTGGCCGCGAAGGCGCCCGAGGTGCTGGAGGGGGAACTCGGCGAAGGGCCGTCGAAATCTGCAGCCAATACACTCGAACATCTCAGGCAGTTTCTGTTTTCACCGGAACCGCAGCGGTTTGCCAAGAATGACGGGCAATTCGAGTTCTTTTCGGCCCCGGGCGAAGGTCTGGAGGCCATCGAGATCGCCCGGCGGATCCTGCGTTTGGCGCGCGAGGGCACGGCTTTCGACGACGTGGCGATCCTGCTGCGGAATCCCGACCGCTATCAGCCCATGGTCGAAGATGCCCTCCGTCGCGCCGGTATTCCTGCATGGTTCAGTCAGGGCACGGCGCGTCCGCATCCATCAGGTCGTGCGTTTTTGGCGCTACTGATGTGCGCGGGCGAAGGGCTCTCGGCTTCTCGTTTCGCCGAATACCTGTCGCTCGGTCAGGTGCCCGAAACTCCGCTGCCGTCGAAGTGGGTCGCACCCGAAGATGAGGCTCTGGGTCGATTGGAAGGCGAAACCAGTGAGCCGGTTGCGGAAGCCGATCGGCCGACGCCTCGCCGCTGGGAAAGATTGCTCGTGGATGCCGCGGTAATAGGAGGCAAGGCCCGGTGGGAACGCCGCCTCAATGGCCTGGAGGCGGAATTCGCCCTGCAGGAGAAGCCTCTCGACCAGATCCGCAATTTGAAGCAGTTCGCGCTGCCCCTGATCGGCGTGCTGGACGCGCTGCCGTCGGAAGCCACCTGGAGCGTATGGCTGGAGCAATTATCCGAGCTCGCACGATTGTCGCTGCGCGACCCCGTGCCGGTCCAGGCTGTGCTGGCGGAGCTCGCACCAATGGGCGACGTAGGACCGGTGGGCCTGGAAGAAGTGGCTGGAGTCTTGAGCGAACGGCTGCGATTCCTGCGGCGCGATCCGCCGGCCCAACGCTGGGGGCGCGTATTCGTGGGATCGATCGACGAGGCTCGCGGACGCGAATTTGGCGTCGTTTTCCTGCCAGGTTTAGCCGAAGGTTTGTTCCCGCAGAGGACCCTGGAAGATCCGCTGCTGCTGGATGAATTTCGCAAGGTGGTTTCCGATCATTTGCTCTTGCGTGACCAGCACGTCAAGGAAGAGCGCATGCGCCTGCATCTCGCAGTAGCTGCCGCACGGGACAGGTTGATTGTTTCCTATCCGCGCATGGAAGTCTCCGAGGCGCGTCCTCGTGTTCCGAGTTTTTACGCACTGGAACTGCCTCGCGCAGTGGAGGGCTCACTGCCGGAGTTGAAAGCGTTCGAGGATAGAGCTCGTGACGCGGCTCCGGCCCGGCTGAACTGGCCCGCACCCAAAGATCCGATCGACGCCATCGATAATGCCGAGTACGATCTGGTTTCCATCGCCGCGGCGCGCAATAGTCCAGGGGGCGCCCGGTATCTGGTGGAAGCGAATCCACACGTGGCGCGTTCGATGCGTGCGCGCTGGGCACGATGGAACAGGTCGTGGCGGCCCGCGGATGGCTTGGTAACAAGCGACGATGCCGCGCTGGCTGTTCTGAACGAGCAGCGCTTGACGGCCCGCGCGTGGTCGCCGTCGTCACTCGAGCAGTTTGCGATGTGTCCCTACAAGTTCGCGTTGCAGGGAATCTACAAGTTGCGTCCCCGCGATGAGTCGGCTCCGCTGGAGCAAATGGATCCGCTCACGCGCGGCGCTCTGTTTCACGAGATTCAGTTCGAGCTGTTCCAGCAACTGCAGCGAGCCGACCTGCTTCCAGTGAATCAAGATCGACTGGGCGAGGCATTGGCATTGGCCGACGCAGTGCTGGATCGCGTCGCGGCAAAGTACGAAGAAGATCTTGCACCAGCCATCCCGCGCGTTTGGAAATCGGAAACCGAGGATCTGCGTACCGATCTGAGAGGCTGGCTACAGCATGCGGCGCGTAATG
>Ga0207686_10002059_pt1 | contig 11078 bp, 10 predicted proteins | sample KBSM24metaG_FD_184396 | JGI IMG/M metagenome (GOLD analysis project Ga0207686, IMG submission 184396) | Miscanthus rhizosphere microbial communities from Kellogg Biological Station, Michigan, USA - KBS M2-4 metaG (SPAdes) (version 2) | ecosystem: Host-associated > Plants > Roots > Rhizosphere >...
ATTGGCGTTCCGTAAGATTCCACGAGAGTTTTTGGTAGCGGGGGGCGGGATCGAACCGCCGACCTTGGGGTTATGAATCCCACGCTCTAACCATCTGAGCTACCCCGCCACGGGAACAGCCAGTTTAAGGTTTCGAGTTTCAAGTCTCAAGTACGAACGCTAGTGATTTCAGTTTCAGTTAGCACAAGCATCCTGGGCCCGTTCACCCGCGACACACTCCGGCCACTCTCAAACTTCACCACTACTAATGTTTCGGTTTTCCGTTTTGATGTAGGTCGCGTACCGTGCCGTACTCTAACGACAACACGCCGTTGTTAGGGCTGAACCGCTACGAACTTTTCGAGGGCAGGACGGTAAACGGGGAGATTGAGATTGTATTTGATGATCAAACCAGGAAGATGGACGGGACTCTTAAAAGCCCCGTCTCTTCAAATGCGATCGCCGCAGCCAGGGCGAGATCAATACGCGTCAAACGCAGAGCCGAGCTGTGCGGTGCTCATGGGTAGTATTTTGCGCCGCATCGTCCATCACTTCGGAATTTTATTGGCAGGTTTTGTTACAGCGGTGGAGATCGCCCAGGCACTGGTGAAACGACGTGCCGCTCGCAAGGCAGGAGTTGAACGCGTCGTCACACGCCGACTTGCAAGTGGCGTTAGTATGCTGCCCACAGCCACGCGCGCGCGGCGCACTGGCGCCTACCGATGTTAAAATCGCAACCGCAACAATCAAAATTAAGAGCAATCGCTTTCTCAAAGTTAACCTCCAAACAAATTCCCTACTCCGTGAAGCAGGTACGTCCAGCACCGACACGCTTTTGCGTGTTCCAAGATGAAACTCAGTAAGCGATGTCCGTGGACAACTGCGGCCCAATTCCCGATCCGGTGGGATCTGAAGAAGCTCGCTTACTATTGTCTGAAACGCGACTTCTGCTTATGGATATAGGTTTAAGGAAGAGAGAATTCCGCTATCAGTGCAGATTGCACGGATGCTGAAAAACACATACGGGAAGTGACTTGCAGTGTTGAACGCGGCAGGGTTTACATTGACGGCCGTCCCAGCTCCATGGCTTTCAGAAGCTGATCGACGAGTTCAATCTCTTCATCGCCGGGCTCAAGGTCTTTGTATTTGTGGAGAGCCTGGCGCGCGCCGCTGACGTTCGCCAGACGGTGATAGACCAACGCCAGGTTGTAATAAACCAGTGAGAAGTTCGGTTCGATTTGCGTCGCCGCTTCGTAATGCAGCCGCGCCAGTGGAAAGTCACCTGCGTCGTAGTAAAGATTTGCCAGGTTGTAATGCGCTTCGACGTGACGCGGATCGTGTTTCAACGACTGGGTGAAGTTGTCGAGCGCACCAACCATGTTTCCGCGATCGAGTTCGATAATGCCAAGGTTGCAGTAGGCTTCGGCCATGTTGTCGCCGGCTGTGATTGCTTCTTTGTAGAAGTCGGTGGCCTGCGCGTCGCCTTGTTCGTGCAGCAGCAAAGCCTCTTCGAACGGCGTTAGTAGTCGCGACACCGGAACCTGACCGGGCTCGCTGCGGAACAGACTCAGCTGTCCCTGGAGTTCCGCTTCGATCTGTTTAATCGTCAGTCCCTGCGAGCGCATTTCGCGCACACGGCGAAACAGAGTGAGCGCTTGAAAATCATAGTGCGTCTCTTCGTCGCTCGACGGCGTCACTTGAATGATGCCAGTTTCGGTCCAACGACGAATCGTCCGCTCGCTCAAACCAAACATTTGCTTGATTTCGCGGATTGAGTAACTGGATTTGACACGTTGGTAATCCGCCTTGGCAGGGACCGGTTGAGGAAACGAAAGAACCTTGCGACTCTTGTCGGCCATTTTTATAGGCGTAGCCTAACACGAAAACCATCATGTTCGGGAATTTGTTTTGTAGATAAAACACACAATCGTCCCTAGTCAGTTGTCATTGGTTTGTCGTTGACATGCCGCGTCCACTGACTTGACGACTGACCGCATTAGCATTTCACATGACCAAGTAACGTGTAGACGATGATGAAGATAATGATCATCGTTGGACTCGAGTTACGTAACGGGCGAAGTGCTGACACTGTTGGGCGGCGAAACCACGGCTGGCTAGAGCCAAATCTTGTTCCAACTGACTTTGACAGGTGGTCCAGCATCTGACTCGTCATTGACGCGCCGAGGCTTTATTTGAGATCGCAATTAATAGCTTTCTCCGCGGTAGTCTGCTTGTAGTATTTCGGCCCTAATTCCGTCAAGTCTAATCCGGAGGTAGCCAATGAAGAGAGCATCAATGGCCCGGCTGGGACACAACCCTGCCCGGCGCCACCGGCGAATCGCGCAAGCACTTCGCGCGTAGCTTTAAGGGCACGGGCGTTGCTCGTCGTTGAGATACGTCAATGGTTCCGTGAAGGTTGTGACGGCGTGCGGTTGAAACCGCGCTTAATTAGTTTCGCGGGATCCAATTTGTCCGATGGACGAATGTCGGCTTCGACGACGCGCTTCATGTAAGCAAGCGCCTTTTGGTTCTCTATTCTTTCCTGCGAAACGACACAGTCGCCGGGGATCACGAGCCGATAATCGCGTATAAAAGCGTCGTTCGCGGTGAAGAGAATGCAAATGTCGCCGGTGAGGCCGGTGAGGATGAGTGTTTCCGCCCCCAAATACTGCAACAGCAAATCAAGCGTCGTTGAATAAAAGCCAGAGTGTTTCGGCTTGAGCACGAAGTAGTCATCGCGTTCGGGTTTGAGCAGCTCAACGACTTTTTGCCCACGGGTTTTGTCTTTCAGACAGTGCGACACCAGATTCTTGAAGTCCGATCTCCACTTCCCGAAATTATCATTGACATAGATCGCGGGAATGCCGGCGCCATGACAGCGGCTCTTTAGCGCCGCGATGCGTTTGGCGGCGGGCAGCGCGTGCTGCAATAACTGCGCGCCGCCCGGGAATTCAAAATCGTTGATGACATCAACCAGCAGCAGCGCCACCGCTGAATTATCCGGAGCGTTACCGTGAAGATCTGAATTGCCTTTGCCAGCCATGTGCGTTAAGCGGGCAAGGATGCCCGCGGCCCGCAGGCAAGATGCCTGCGCTCCCACAAGAAACGAGCGGCACGCTGCCGCTCGTAAAGAGACTGAATCTCGAAACCACTAACCTAGTAATTCGGCTTTGTCTTTCCTGATGGTTTCGGCGTGGCCTTTGCCGCTGGAGCAACCTTCAACTGATTGAGCACCTTCGTCACGCCGTCGGTTTCCTTGGCGACCTTTTCGGCCGCGACTTTTTCCTCCGCCGAATCGACCGTGCCGCGTAAGGTGACGACGTTCTTCACTACGTCGACATTGATCTTCCGCTCAGGCGTTGTCGAGTTTGCAATCAGCTTCGCAACGATCTTTGTGTGTATCCAAGCGTCATCTAATGTGTCGCCGATCGTCTCTTTGTTACCTTTCGCTTTCTCCCGTTCTTCCTGTGCTTCTCGTTCAGTGTAGTTGCCCCGCGTTTGCTCCGGCGAAGCAGTCGCGGTGGCTGCAGGGGTGGCCGCATTCGCATTCATATTCCTGTTCGCGTTGGCATTTGAATTGGTGTTCATGTTCTCGCAAGCGCTGAAACCCAGCGCCGCGGTCGCTAACGCCATAAAAATCGCCAGAACTCTAGCCTTCATTTCAGAACCCCTTTCATCATAATTGCTGTAGTAAATTACGAAAAGAAAAACCGCCAGCGGAGTTACCCGCTGGCGATCTCCTCGCCGATGTCTTCGACGGCATCGCCGAAGACGCGGCGAGCATGACTCACTCCCTCTTGTACTTTTCCTTCGACGCGTTCGCGCTCGCCTTCATCGTGCATCGCGCGATCGCCTGTGGCCTTACCAAGACCTTCTTTTACTCTGCCTTTGACTTGTTTGGCTTTGCCCTTCAGTTCGCCTTCGTAACGCATTGCCCTCAACTCCTAAAAAAGTTGACGACACGCTCCGTCAGTTAGCGTCAAACGACGGCTCGTCTTCCCGTAATCAGCTGAAGGACCAATACCACCAAAGCAACCAGCAAAAGCAGGTGAATCAGGTTGCCGCCGACGCCGCCGATGAAGCCCAGCAGCCACAGCACCAACAACACCAATAAAATCGTCCAAAGCATAAGTCTTAAACCATCCTTTCCTTGAACGCTGTTACTCCGTCCTCGGATTTGAATGGCAAAGGCCATGCCAACAGCAGCAAATTGTATTTATGCAGAATCCGCGTGGATTTTGAACCGAAAGAGAACGATGGCATGCATCGATCTGAAACTATGCAAAGAAGGACTGAGTGATAAGGGCTGAGAACTGATGTCTAAGAACTAAGGGCTGAGGACGATATTTCTCCCAGTCCTCAGTCCTTTCCTCTCAGCACTATTTCACCATCGTGCCAGTACGGCGCCAACGTGTGTTACTGAGGAAATCGATGGGACCGGCCAATGACTGGGTGTCATCATACGACCAATAGACAAACATCGCGCGGCCGATGATCAGATCGCGCGGAACAAACCCCCACGCGCGGCTGTCCAGACTATTGTCGCGATCGTCGCCCATCACGAAGTACGAATTACCGGGGACCTTTGCCGGCCTGCCGTTGACGGCGTAGTGAAAATCCGGACTAACGCCGGTCCGCTCGCCGTTGCGCGCAGCTTCGACCGTGCTGTCAAAATAGTAGACATCGTAACGCTCATTGCCCTGGCGCGGCTCTTCACTGATGATGCGCAACGGCGCCTTTTGATTCGACTGCGCGAAATCTCCGTCGACAGTAATGAGATGTTCGGGCAAAGGCTGGCCATTGACGTAAACTTTTAATCCCTTAACTTCCACTTCGTCACCCGGTAGACCGATGACCCGTTTTACGTAATTAACTTTGAATGGAATGTTGTCCTCGTCCTTGTCACGTCCAGGATTGTTGGGATTGCCGGGATATTTGAAAACGATAATGTCACCACGTCGAATATCGCGCTGCGGCAGCAGTGGAAACCGCGGTCCGGGAGCGAAAAGGAATTTGTTTACGAGCAAGTGATCGCCAACCGTAATTGTGTTCTGCATGGAACCGGTGGGCACTTTAACGGCCTGTACGATGAAAGTCATCCCGAACAGCGCCATAATTACTGTGACAACCGCTGATTCGAAGTACTCACGAACGATTGTCTTACGCGGACCGACTTGCTCAGTTTCTTTCTCTTTCCTGGTCAGCCGTTCGCGCCCGTTTGGACTAGCCTCGCGCGCGGTAAACGCCTCAGGCTTGTCACTCGTTTTCTTTTCCGTGGTTACAGCACTCATCGAAATTATCGTAGAGGTTACCGAGAGGTTGCGCAAGCTCGGGTCACTCAATCGTCGTCACGAAACGACCTCACTTTGATTCATTTGTTGGAGGGCCACTTGCGCGGCGGCGGCTTCGGCCGCTTTGATTGTGCGACCCTCGCCCCGCGCCGTGCCTCCGTTCCACTTCAGCTCGACGTGAAAAGTACGGTGGTGCGGTGGCCCCAGAGTTTCGATGACCGTGTACTGTGGTGCTGGTTCGTGACTAGCCTGCAGGCGCTCCTGCAACATCGTCTTGGGATCCGCAGCGGCCGCCGCAATCGGATCTGCATCCCGCAGTTCTTCGTCGAGGGTCCGCTCAACGAATTCTGTGGCCGCTGGCAAACCACCATCTACAAAGATCGCGCCGATTACGGCTTCGAAGACATCAGCGAGCAAAGCCGCTTTGCGGCGGCCGCCGCTTTTCTCTTCGCCGCGTCCGAAGCGCACAAAATCGCCGAGCCCAAGTTCGGTGGAGGCTTTGGCCAGTGTCGGCGCGCTCACTAAGCGGTGCTTCATGCGCGATAGCTCACCTTCGCTCGCCCGGGGATAAGCTCGAAACAGATAATCGGCGACCAATAAACCCAGGACTGAATCGCCGAGAAACTCGAGCGCTTCGTTGTGCAAGCGCCGCGCGTCACGTTGCGCACGAGGGGACACCTGTTCGTGCGCCCATGAACGATGCGTCATTGCTTGCGTCAGCAAATCGCGGTTGCGAAATTGATAACGGATTATCTCTTCGAGATGATCGAGGTTCTTCAAGCAGCTGATTCTAGCAAAACGCCGAACGCAGCGTCTGAATTGACGATGCGCCCGGCGTGATCAATACGGACTTTTAACTTTTAGCCGTCAGCCACGATGATTCGCACGCTGTCGCGGCTTCGGCGTTGGCGTCGGTCTCGCCGGCGTCGTTGAGCCGGACGCAGCCGGTTTGGTCGACCCAGTCGCAGTGGGCTTCGCGGACCCGGCAGGCGCACCAGCACCTGTGGTCGTCGAGCCGTTTCCGGAGCCATTTGTCGGGGTTGCGCTCGTGCCACCCGGAGTTGCACTACTCGCCGGCAATTCCGTGATTGGCTTTGGTGCGTCGGGAATTGGCTTTGCAAGCGCACTCGCAACCAACGTGTTCAGCTGCTCTGGAGTCGCGTCAGCATGGTTGCGGTCCTTGTACACTTCACCCAGTACTTTCATAAACGCCTGCTTGTCCGCTGGACTTGTGCTGACGGCTGCGGCGCGAGCAAAGGCATCAATTTGCGCATCGAACGCTTGATTCAAATTAGCAACAACTAACTTGATTTCCGGGCTGTCAACCGATTTTCCAGCATCCGCGAGAGCCTTATAGTCCTTGGCGAACTTGTCAACCGGACCTTCGCCATAAGCTGTCGCCAGTTCGTTGTAAGCGACCGGACTCTTCTTGAGGTCGCTCTCGTATCTCAATGCTTTAACGAAGTAGGGAATTGCCTCTGTCGGAGTTTTTATCAGGGACTTGGCGATCACATAGTTCATCGCCGCCAGTGCCTGATCTTTTGTCTGATAAGGAGAGAATGGCTTACCACCTTCAACCAACTCGATCGCTTTTTTCGCGGCTTGTGATGATTCCGTCAATTGATTTGGATCGCCAAGTCCTGCGCCACCCATCAGAAGGTAAATAGCGGCGTTGTCAGGATTCGACGCCGCCAATTGTTTGCCCAAGCGAATCTGGTCAGCGTAATTCTTAGAAGCAACGGCAGCCTGAAATTGGTCTGCAAGTTTTTTGTTCGAATTCAGTGCCTCGTAGTCAGCCTTAAACTTCTTCAACGCCTTTAACTGCGCCGCCCACGGACCGTCTTCCGGTTCATTCGGACAAGCCGTCAAGAAGTCACTAGCCGCTTTGTAGGCCGCATCCTGATTGTCTTTTCGATTCTCGTACCACGCAGTGTACTTTGCGGTCTTCAGGTCGTCAGTACACTCTGGCGTCTGCGCCCATGCGGCAATCGCCGAAACAGTCAGCACCGCGGCCACTGCAATTGCTCGATTGATCCATCTCATTGTGTCTAACTAAAGCCTCCGATCGATCCTTTAAAAATCTGTCTAACTTTTCAAAAACTTGCCGAGCGAGCGTCGGCTCTAAGATGCAACTTCCGACCTGCTCGTTGTAACTGATGAGCAACTGCGGTGCCACGCAGCGCGAAGGTTCAGGGAAGAAAACCGGTAAAACGAGCGGCAATAATCCTGCAATAACTAAGCGGCTGTCAAGCTAGAAATAACGGCATTCAATCGCTAGCGAATATTGCATAAAAATGCCGAACTCTCGCAAGAGGTCACGGGAGTTCGGCACCTGTACCTCCGCACAATGGCCAATCTAGGGTTTTGGTTGTGGCTGCGGCTGAGTTCGACGCACGCGACCATCGTTTACTTCTTTCGTATTAGTCTTGGTCGCCGTACCCGCTTTCGGTTTGTTTTCAACGGGCATCGTCGTCGCCTTCACCTTCAAATCAGCACCAGTAGACGGCGTTGCGTTGGTTTTGGGTTTGTCGTTGCCGTTCGCGTCCGCGTTGGCAGCGTTGGCGTCAGCATTCTCTTCAGCCTCAGTTGCGGCCTTCGTTTCCGCAGCTTCTTCGTCCAGCGCCGCGGCCTTCTTGCCAGGAGCGTTTGGCTCGTCGTCAGGACCTTCGGCCACCTGGAAATCGATCTGTGTTCCGAATCGCGGACTAAGCGAGTGATAGATGTTGCCGGCGATCGCCGCAGGTAAGTGATTGTGCGCATCCGTGCCTCGCGTGATCACGACAACCGCGAGTTTCGGATTGACAACGGGTGCCTACGAGGTGAACAGGCCGAGCCAGGCGCCTTGTCCAATGCACGTGCCAGTTTTTCCCGCCACCGTTTGCTCGGGCCGATAAGCCTTGCGGCCAGAACCGTAGTTCACCGCACCTATCATTCCCGGCAGCATGCGCTTCCACGTGTCGTTTTCGACGTTCACCTTGCGACGAACTTCAGTCTTAAAGGTGGTGTTCTCTTGAACGGTTTGGGGTAGGTGCGGAGTCAAAAGCTTCCCGCCATTCGACATCGCCGAAACGAGCGTCGCCAACTGGATAGCGGTCACTTCGAAATCGTCGCCGTGCGAGCCCATGCGATTAAGCGCAAAACCTGACTTGAACAACGGCAGGTGACCGGAATACTCATTCACATAATTAATGCCGGTTTTTTCGCCAAGACCCATCTCTTTCGCGTAAGAGATCATCTTGTCGAAACCGACTTCGCCGGCCACGTGTTGAAAGTAGGTGTTGTTCGAATAGGCCAGCGCATCTGTCAGGTCGATTTTGTACCGGCCGCCGTCGCTGACGGTTTCGATCGGCGCGATCACTTTCTCACTGATACCGGCAACGCCGGTTACAAGCTTAATAGTCGAGCACGGCTTGAATCCGCGGCGTAGCGCCCAATCCTGATTGACCACGGTGTAGACGCGTCCGGTCTTCGGATCCATCACGACGACGGTACCCGCGTGATGCCCGAGTGCCTCGACCGCGGCACGGCGGACTTCAAGATCTTCACCGATGGTGCTGTCCTTCGCGATGTTGGATTGCACGTCGTTGCGCATGCCTTCATCGATCGCGCGCTGACGGGCAATCGCGGCCTGGCGTGCAGCTTCAGCGCGACGGCGCGCCTCTTCCAAAGCACGACGATGCGACCCGTTGAACTTGCGCATCTCTGCGGCGATTTGGCGCTTGCTCATCCCGCGGCGCTTTAGCTTGGCGAGATAGGCAGATTGTTCCCGCGCCTGGCGCTGGCGTTCCGCGCGCAATTCGCGTTTCGACATGCGACGGCCACGACTTCGCGCGACTTCGCGACGACCTCCGCGCCGTCGATTGCTGGCGGAGCGTGAACCGCGACGATCGCGGCCGCGGCTGTTCCGCGCTGAACGCGAACTGCCCTTACTCGCTTTTGCCCGTTTGCCTTTGGCGAGTGTTTCGTCGGAAAAAGAATTTATGAGAGCGAAAAAGACGAAGAATATGAACGCTACCCGAGCGACCCGGGGGATACCCATTGATTTCATCAGCAACTCCTCGTGAAAACTGTAAATTCCAGTACGCCGAGGCGAACCAGGTAAAACTCGTTGCTTGATTTGCACGTCGAGGGGCGACGTGCGCGTCGTCCGTGTGAACTAGAAACTGTTAGAGCGATAAAGTTCCCGTCACCAATTTCAATTGTAGGCAAAGCAGCGAAGGTGGTCTTCTCCGTGGCTTTGCGACCTCTGACGGGGAGGTTTGCCTTGAGGTCGGGTGAACTATAACATTCGACGTTAACGCACGGCAACCAAAAAAGGACTAGATCTGTTCAAGTTTTGTGACTCTCTTGGCGCGTATATTGCTTGAGGGTGATGGCCCTGTCGAGATTACTGAATAGTTTCCGCATTCGGCTGCTTTTGCTGCTGGCGCTTGTGTTGGTACTAACCGTAAGCGTGCAGTACTACGTCAATTTGCGCGCAGTGCACAGCAACACACAGTTCATAGTTGAGCAGCAACAAGCAATTATGGCCGGCGTGGCGCTCGGGGTTAACAGTCTTTCGAGCAGCCTTTCAAGGAACGAGTACCTGGATCAAATGCGCGAGGAAGGTAAGATTCCTCTACTCGACCAGCCATCCAATCGCGTGCAGAACGTTTTGATCGTCGATGAATCGGGCAACATAAAGGATAGCCTGGACAAAAATCAGACGCCGCGCCAAAACGCCGATCAGTCGATTCGGTACGTCAAACTGAAGGACATTTCGCTGCCGCCTCTGAAGAGTGCTGTCGACCTGCCGGAGGCGAGTGTGTCCCTTCCCGAGGGAATGAATGTGACCAACAGCGGCGGCGAGATGGATCGCGGCGCTTATTATTTTCCCGTTGATACGGACAAAGGGCGAAGATACATCATTGTCGTGATCGGTTCGGCCAGCAGCCTGACGACTACGCTCCAGCAACAATCGCGCAGATCGCTTCTGTGGACCTTAGCAGTTTTATTAGCGACGACCTGTTTGACGGCGATTGTCGTTTGGCGTTTTACACGGCCGATTAAGTTTCTCTCGACCGGCGCACGTCGTATTGCGGGCGGCGATCTTTCTTACCGGGTGCCGTCCAGTGGTCGCACCGATGAGATGGGCGAGCTGACTGAGTTATTCAACGACATGACGACCAAGCTTGCGCGCACGCGTGAGCTGGAAGCGCAACTTTACAACGCTGAGAAAGCGATCGTCGTCAGTCGTCTCGCGTCGGCAATCGCGCATGAAATTCGAAATCCACTAAACTACATTAACCTGACGCTCGACCACTTGCGCGCAGGATTCTCGCCTGCCGACCCGCAAAAGCAGGAGAAGTTCCAGAGCCTGACTAGCCAGTTAAAGACCGAAGTCGCGCGCATCAATCAGCGCATCACCGAGTTTCTGAATTATTCGCGGCCGCCCAAGCTCGAGCCGCGCCTCTTGAATGTTAGCGATGTGGCGCGCGATGCTTTGCGCACCGTGCAGGTGCAAGCATGTGAGAACAACATTGAAACGACCGTGGAAGAAGTTGGCGGCGCTCACTCAGTTAATGCGGATGCTGACTCAATCAGATCCGCGCTGACCAACCTTGTCATCAACAGTTTGCAAGCGATGGATGGCGAAGGCGGCAGGATCGCGATCATTGTTTCCGGTGAAGAAGACGGCATGCGGGTGCGCATCGATATCAGCGACACCGGTCGCGGCATCAAGGCAGATGACATCTCGAAGATTTTCGAACCTTACTATTCGACAAAGGACACTGGAACGGGTCTCGGTCTCGCGATAGTGCGCAAGGC
>Ga0207686_10002064_pt1 | contig 11069 bp, 13 predicted proteins | sample KBSM24metaG_FD_184396 | JGI IMG/M metagenome (GOLD analysis project Ga0207686, IMG submission 184396) | Miscanthus rhizosphere microbial communities from Kellogg Biological Station, Michigan, USA - KBS M2-4 metaG (SPAdes) (version 2) | ecosystem: Host-associated > Plants > Roots > Rhizosphere >...
AGGCGAAGGAAGTTCCGGCTGCGATCAAGAAGGGGATCGAGATCGCGAAGAAGAACATGATCTCGATCGCCATGAGCGGCACGACCATCCCTCACGCGATCGTCGGCCACTACGGCGCGGGCAAGGTCCTGCTCAAGCCGGCCTCGGAAGGCACGGGCGTCATCGCCGGCGGTCCGGTGCGGGCCATCCTGGAGTCGGCCGGCATCCAGAACATCCTGACGAAGTCGCTCGGCACCGCGAATCCGCACAACGTGGTGAAGGCGACGTTCGAAGCGCTCAAGCTGCTCCGCACCGAGGATCAGTACAAGAGCCTCCGCGGCACCGGCGAGGGCGCGGAAGGAGCCGAAGCATGAGCGCGAAGAAAGCCGATCCGACAGCCGATGAGTTAGTGGCAGCCGCCGTCGGTCGCACGCCGGTGAAGGCCGCGAAGGCCAAGCAGACAGCGGCGAAAACGCCGGAAGCGAAGAAGAAGATTCGCGTCCGCCAGGTCCGCAGCGGAATCGGCTGCCCCATCGAAATGCGCGAGACGCTCAAGGCCCTCGGCCTTGGAAAGATGCACCGCATTTCGGAGCGCGCCGACACGCCGCACGTGCGCGGAATGATCAAGAAGATCCCGCATCTCGTGGAAGTAGTCGAGTAGGAGTCAACCCATGGAACTGAACAACCTCAAACCAAAGAAGGGCTCGCGCCACGCCAAAAAGCGTGTCGGCCGCGGTCCCGGCTCGGGTACCGGAAAAACGGCGGCACGCGGCGAGAAGGGACAGAAGTCCCGCTCCGGCTTCAGCCGCCAGCCGGGCTTCGAAGGCGGACAGATGCCTCTGCATCGCCGTTTGCCGAAGCGCGGCTTCACCAACATCTTCAAGAGAGACTACGCGGTCGTGAACGTCTCCGACCTCGAGCGCTTCGACAGCGGCGCGACGATCGACGAGGCGGCGCTTCGCCAGGCCGGACTGGTCAAGGGACAACACGACGGCGTGAAGGTTCTCGGCGACGGCAAGCTCTCCAAGAAGCTCACCGTTTCCGCCACGAAGTTCTCGGCTTCGGCGCGCAAGCAGATCGAAGCCGCCGGCGGCTCTTGCCAGGAGACCCAGTAACGTGCCTAACGTCGTCGACACAGTCCGCAACATCTGGGCGATCGAGGACCTGCGCAAGCGCGTGCTGTTCACCTTCGCGCTCCTCGCGGTGTACCGCCTCGGATCGCACATTCCGACGCCGGGCGTCGATCCCGTCGCGCTCTCGGAGTTCTTCAAGGCGATGAGCGGCGGCGTGTTCGGCTTCCTCGACCTCTTCTCGGGCGGCGCGCTGCGCCGTCTGTCGGTCTTCGCCCTCGGCATCATGCCGTACATCTCGGCGTCCATCATCCTGCAGCTCCTCACCGTCGTCTGGCCCTACCTCGAGAAGCTCTCGAAGGAAGGCGAGATGGGGCGACGGAAGATCAACCAGTACACGCGCTACGGAACGATCGTGTTATCGATCGTGCAGTCGCTCGGCGTGGCGTTCTGGCTCAAGGCCCAGAGCGCGCCCGGCGGCGCGCCGCTCGTTCCCGCGCACGTTCAGGACTCGCTGTGGGGCCTCGGCTTCCCGGTCATGACCGTGCTCACGCTCACGACCGGAACGGCGTTCATCATGTGGCTCGGCGAGCAGATCTCCGAGCGCGGCATCGGCAACGGCATCTCGCTGATCATCTTCGCCGGCATCGTGGTCGGGCTTCCGTCCGCGACGCTGAGCACGATCGGCGACATCCGCACCGGTGAGCGCAGCCTCTTCGCGATGCTCTTCCTGGTGATCTTCATGATCGCCGTCGTCGCCTTCGTCGTGTTCATGGAGCGCGCCCAGCGCCGCATCCCGGTGCAGTACGCGAAGCGCGTCGTCGGCCGCAAGGTCTACGGCGGCGCGAACACCTATCTGCCCCTGCGCGTGAATACGGCCGGCGTCATCCCGGTCATCTTCGCCTCGTCGATCCTGGTCATCCCCCAGACGATCGCGCAGATGATCAAGGCGCCCTGGGCGGCCTCGATCGGCAACCAGCTCCGCGTCGGCGAGCCGCTGTACTACCTGCTGCAGGTCGCGGGCATCATCTTCTTCGGTTACTTCTACACGTCGATCGTCTTCAACCCGGTCGACACGGCCGACAACATGCGCAAGTACGGCGGCTTCATCCCCGGCATCCGCCCGGGCAAGAGGACGTCCGACTACATCGACCGCGTGCTGACACGCATCACGTTCGTCGGCTCGGTCTATCTCGCGGCCGTCTGCATCCTCCCGGAGTTCCTGATCTCCGGCGTGCATGTCGCCCAGCTACCGTTCGGCGTCGGCGCGGCGCTCGACCGCATGCTTCCGCTGTGGTTCACCGAAGGCATGGGGCTGAACTTCTACTTCGGCGGAACCTCGCTCCTGATCGTGGTCGGCGTGGCCATGGACACGATGCAGCAGATCGAGTCGCAGCTCGTGATGCGCCACTACGACGGATTCATGAAGAAGGGCCGCATCCGCGGACGCAGAGGCTAGAGCGCGTTAGCGCTCATTGAGGACATCAACAGCTTGAAGATCATCTTCATCGGACCGCCGGGAAGCGGCAAGGGAACTCAGGCGAAGCGGCTCGCGCGCCGCCTCGAGGTCCCGCACATCTCCACGGGCGACATGCTCCGTGAAGCGGTGGCGGCCGGTACGCCGGTCGGGCAGAAGGCGGCCTCGATCATGGCCTCGGGCGCGCTCGTTCCGGACGACGTGATGATCGACATCATCAACGACCGCCTGGGGAAGCCTGACGCGCAGAAGGGCTTCATTCTAGACGGGTTCCCGCGCACGGTGGTGCAGGCCGAAAAGCTCGACGGGCTGGTTGGGAATGGGAAAAGCAGCCTGCGCGTTCTCCAACTGCTCGTTCCTGACGACGCAATCGTGCGACGCATCACCCTGCGCCGCACGTGTGCGCAGTGCGGGGCGATCTACCATCTCGAGAACGATCCCCCGGCGTCCGACAGCGTGTGTGACCGCTGCGGCGCCGAAGTCATTGCACGTCCTGACGACAACGAGGAGGCCGTGCGCAAACGGCTGGAAGCGTTTCACAGACAGACGCTCCCGGTCGCCACGTACTACAAGTCGAAGAGCGTTTTGCGCGAGGTCGACGGGATTGGTCCCGTCGATGAGGTCTTTGAACGAATTGAGAAGTCCCTGGCGTAAACGATGCTGGATCGCATGAAGGGACCGACGCTGAAGAGCCGCGATGAGATCGCGGTCATGGACCGTGCCAATCGGATCGTGCTCGAGATCCTCGAGATGATGCGCGACATGGTCAGGCCCGGTTCGACCACGGCGCAGATCAACGCGATGGCCGAGGAGGAGCTGGCGAAGCGGGGCGCGAAGTCGCCCTTTAAAGGCTACTCTCCGATGGGCATGCCGCCGTATCCGGCGGTGGTCTGTGCCTCGGTCAACGACGTGATCGTGCACGGCATCCCCAGTCGCGCGAAGCTGCAGGAAGGCGACATTCTCGGGCTCGACTTCGGGTCGATCTTCGAGGGTTTCGTCGGCGACGGCGCGATCACGGTGCCGGTCGGCAAAGTCAGCGACCGGGCCGCAAAGCTCATGGACACGACGCGGGAATGCCTGGAGCTGGCCATCGAAGAGATGCATCCGGGAAGGCACGTCGGCGACATCGGCGCGGCGGTACAGGAGCACGCGGAGTCCCGCGGCTTTCACGTCATCCGCACTTTTGTCGGTCACGGCATCGGACGGCGGATGCACGAGGAGCCGCAGGTTCACAACTTCGGCAAGCGCGGGCGGGGGATCGAGTTGCGCGAGGGAATGGTACTGGCCATCGAGCCGATGCTCTGCGAGGTCGGATCGAAGCTGCGCTCGCGGATCGAGCGCGCCGGCTCGAACGGGGTGATTCAGGACGTGAAGACGGATTCCGACGGCTGGACGGCGCGGACCATCGACGGCACGCTGGCCGCCCACTTCGAGAATTCGGTTGCTGTGACGGCAAACGGGCCGTGGGTTCTGGGGAAGTAGAAAAGAAAAGGATCTATGTCGAAGGAAGACGCGATTGAAGTGACGGGAACGGTCCTGGAGACATTGCCGAACGCGATGTTCCAGGTGGAGCTGGAGAACAAGCACAAGGTCCTGGCGCACATCTCCGGCAAGATGAGAAAGCACTTCATCCGCATCCTTCCGGGAGACAAAGTATTAGTCGAGCTCTCGCCGTATGACCTTACGCGCGGGCGCATCACGTATAGGTACAAGTGACCATGAAAGTTCGTTCATCAGTCAAGCGCATTTGCAGCAAGTGCAAGGTCGTCCGCCGGCAGGGCGTGATTCGGATCATCTGTGACAATCCGAAGCACAAGCAGCGGCAGGGTTAATTCAGGAGCTAAGAGAACATGGCACGTATCGCGGGTGTGGATCTTCCACTGAACAAGCGGGTCGAAATCGGCCTGACGTATATCTACGGCATCGGCCGCACGCGCTCGAACACCATTCTGGGGCGGGCCGGTGTGAACAAGGACGTGCGCGTCAAGGACCTCACCGAAGACGACGTGCGCAAGATTCGCCAGATCATCACCGACGAGGGAAAGGTCGAGGGTGATCTGCGCAAGGACGTCGGTCTCGACATCAAGCGTCTGATGGAGATCAACTGCTACCGCGGCATGCGCCACCGCCGCGGCCTCCCGGTGCGCGGCCAGCGCACGCACACCAACGCGCGCACACGCAAGGGTCCCCGCAAGGGAGCCATCGCTGGGAAGAAGAAGGCAACTAAGAAGTAGGCGACGAGCTCTTAGCTCTTAGCTCTTAGCTCTTAGGAAAACCGAAGAGCGGGGGCGGCGGGCCTAAGAGCTAACAGCTAAGAGCTAAGAGCCGAGGACAACATGGCAACTGCAAGAGCACCGAAAGCGGGCGCGCGTCGCGCCGGTACGAAGCGGAAAGAGCGGAAGAACGTTCCGCACGGCGTCGCGTCCATCGCGGCGACGTTCAACAACACGATCGTGGCCATCACCGATCCGATGGGCAACATCCTGTCGTGGTCGAGCGCGGGACGCATCGGCTTCAAGGGATCGCGCAAAGGCACTCCGTTCGCCGCGCAGGTGGCGGCGCAGAATGCCGCCCAGCTCGCGCAGGAGCACGGCATCCGCTCGGTCGACGTGAAGGTCAAGGGTCCGGGCGCGGGCCGGGAGTCGGCCATCCGCGCTCTCGCGGCGTCGGGTCTCGACATCAAGTCGATCAAGGACGTCACCCCGATCCCGCACAACGGCTGCCGTCCTCCGAAGCGGCGGCGGGTTTGACAATTCAGATGGCAGACGGCAGAGGGCAGAGGGCAGAAGTCCCCCACCCGTTCCACTGCCTTCCGCCATCTGCCATCTGCGGTCTGGAATTACGCCGTGCAGCAGCCGGCGTAGACGCAACGCACCATGGTGGTGCGGGTGCGAAACAACAGGAGGCATAGTGGCTCGTTACACCGACCCCGTCTGCCGGCTTTGCCGGCGCGAGGGCATGAAGTTGTTTTTGAAGGGCGATCGTTGTTTCAAGGACAAGTGTGCGATCGAGCGCCGCAACTACGCGCCCGGCCAGCACGGACGCCGCCGCTCGAAGGTTCTCGGCTACGGCGTGCAGTTGCGTGAGAAACAGAAAGTGAAGCGCATCTACGGCCTGCTCGAGCGCCAGTTCCGGCTCTACTTCCAGCGCGCCGAGCGCCGCACCGGCATCACCGGTGAGAACCTGCTCCGCCAGCTCGAGCAGCGCCTCGACAACGTGGTGTACTCCCTCGGCTTCGCGGCATCGCGCGCCCAGGGACGGCAGCTCGTCCGCCACGGACACATCGAAGTGAACGGAAAGAAGATCAACGTCCCCTCGTACCAGGTGCGCAAGGGCGACGTCATTCAGGTTCGGGAGAAGAGTCGCAAGAACGATCAGATCCGTCAGGCCGTCGAAACGGCAGCGGGCCGCGGCGTTCCGACGTGGCTTCAGCTCGAGCCCGAACAGTTCCGCGGCTCGGTCATGGATCTTCCGAAACGTGAAGACATCCGTCTGCCGATCCAGGAACAGCTCATCGTCGAACTCTACTCGAAGTAAATCTTGGTGGAGCGGCGGGCTCTCAGCCTGCCGGCCGTCGGACGGGCTGAGAGCCCGCCGCTCCACATATGCCGTGAGGAGGCCGCTCACATGATGTGGTCAGATTTTCAGAAACCGAAAAAGCTCGATTACGATCCCGAGACTCTCACACCGACTTACGGGCGATTCGTCGCTCAGCCGTTCGAGCGCGGCTTCGGTACGACGATCGGTAACGCGCTGCGCCGCGTGCTGCTCTCCTCCATCGAGGGGGCGGCGATTACCGCGGTGCGCGTCGAGGGCGTGCTCCACGAGTTCTCGTCCCTGCAGGGTGTGGTCGAGGACATGACCGACGTCGTCCTCAACCTCAAGCAGATTCCCTTCAAGCTGCACGGAAGCGGTCCGAAAACGCTGTACCTCGAGAAGAAGGGGCCGGGCGTCGTCACGGCTGCCGACTTCGAAGAGGATCCGGACGTCGAGATCCTCGACCCGACGGCGCATCTCGCGACGTTGTCGAAGGAAGGCTCGCTGAAGCTCGAGGCGCGTCTCAAGCGCGGCCGCGGCTACACCGTCGCCGATCGCAACGCCGATTCCGATCTGCCCCTCGGCTACATCCCGGTCGACTCGATCCACTCGCCGGTCCGCCGCGTGAACTATCACGTCGAAGGCGCGCGCGTCGGCCAGATGACCGACTACGACAAGCTCGTGCTCGAGGTCTGGACCAACGGCGCGGTCTCGCCGCAGGAGGCGATCAGCCTCGCCGCCGAGCTGCTCGGCGATCACCTGCGCACCTTCAGCGCGTTCGAGACCCGTCTCGAAGAGCGTGAAGAGGCGGCCGCTCCAGAAGTCGATCCGCGGCTCGCGGAAATGCTCGCCAAGCCGATCGAGGAGCTCGACCTCTCCGTCCGCTCCGCGAATTGCCTCAAGAACGCGAACATCCGTACGCTGGGCGACCTCGTGCAGCGCACGGAGCGCGAGATGCTGTCGACGAAGAACTTCGGCCGCAAGTCGCTCGATGAGATCAAAGACGTTCTCGCCAGCCTCGGCCTGTCGTTCGGCATGACCCGTGTGCCGGTCGGCTCGCGCGGCGGCGAGATGCGCGAGTAAAGCAGGAGACGACTGATGCGACATGGAATGGCAAACCGCAAGCTGGGACGGACATCGAGCCACCGCAACGCGATGTTCCGCAATCAGCTCGCGTCTCTGATCGAAAGCGAGCGGATCATCACCACTCTGCCGAAGGCGAAGGAGCTTCGCCCCATCGCCGAGAAGCTGATCACGCTGGCGAAGAACGACAGCGTGCACGCGCGCCGTCAGGCCGCGCGCAGCGTTCCCGATGACGCGCTGATCGCGAAGCTGTTCGACACGATCGGCCCGCGGTTCTCGACGCGTCCGGGCGGCTACACGCGCATCATGAAGCTCGGTGCGCGCCGTGGCGATGCCGCGGAGATGGCCATTCTCGAGCTGGTGGAGCGTTCGCCGGAGAAGACCGAGGCCAAGCAGACCGAGAAGGCTGCCGCGACGGCCAAGGCCGAGAAGAAGAAAGGCGCTTCGAAGAAGGAAGAGCCGGCCGAGGAGCCTGAGGCGAAGCCGAAGAAGGCGGCCAAGAAAGCCGCCGCGCCGAAGGAGAAGAAAGAAGCTCCCGCGAAAAAGGCTCCGGCGAAGAAAGCCCCGGCCAAGAAAAAAGCGAAATAAACGATCGAATGAAAAAGCCCGCTCCGGCGGGCTTTTTCATTTCCTCATTCGCACGCGCGTGATCGTCACGTCGCCGTCATGCTGCGGCACCCCGTTCGATGCGTCGCGCGCGCGCAGCAGGGCCGATCCTTTCGCGGGAAACGCGTAGCTCGTGTCGCTGGCGATGATGTCGGCGGCGCCGCGCGCGTTCAGCTCGACGGTCATCTCCTCCACTCCGTCCGCGTACGCGAAATGCCAGCCGTTCGACGTGTAGTCGCGCGCGCGCCCCGGGGGAGGCGGAGGGGCGATGCCGTTGACGCGAAGCACGGTTCCGCCGCGAACGGCGAGCAGCAATCGATTGGCGTGCCGCGGTGATCGGACGATGACCGTGACGCGATCGCCGGCGCGCGCGGCGCTCGCCTCGACGCGCGCAAGCGGAAGGCGCGGCGCGGGCGCGGACCACTGTGTGCCGCGATACCACGGCGTGAGCGCGGCGCTCACCGGTGCGAACCGCGCCGCGCGCTGCAGCGGAGGCGTGAGCGCGGGAGTCACCCAGACCGGGGCGAGCGTCGCGTCGTCGACGTACGCGAGCGACATCGCCCGCGGCCGCTCGGGCGAGGCCGGCGGCTGCGAGAGCGCGATGACGGCGCACACCAGCGCGAGCACGGCGGCCGCCGCCGCGCCGCGGAAGCGTGCGAAGAGCGGCGCGACGAGCGTCATCATCGTGCCGATCACGATCGCGATCGCCGTCATCATCCGCCCGCCGAGGGCGTCGTAGAGAAGAGTCGCCATCGGAAAGAACACGATTGCCGCGGACGTCGCCGCGACAGCGCTGATCGTCGTCTCGTTGGCCCGCGCGAGCGCGCAGATCGTCACCGCGAGCGCCGGAACGAGAAAGAGAAAGCTCACGCCGGTCAGCGTGAGCGCGAAGACGAAGGCGATCGCGTGCCACACGATCGCCGCGCCGAAGAGCAGCGCGCGCTCATCGCTTCGCCGGCGAAACATCGCCGCCGCGAACAGCGCGGCCGCGATTCCGATGAGCCACATCGCCAGCACCGACGGCAGCGGATGCGCCACCCAGTTGATTCCCTCGCTTCGCAAACGCGCCAGCCAGCTCACCGCGGCGCCGGCGAAGACCGAGAGCAGGATCGCGGTGAACGTCATCAGCACGCCGAACGTCATCGCCCGCGGATTCGTCTGTCGCGCCGCGACGATGAGCAGCACGAGACTGATGACGACGACCCAGATCGTCGCGCCGGCGGGCCACCAGACCAGCGCGAACTGGAGGACGTCGAAGTACGAGGCGTCGTCGCCGCTGCGCGCGTCGAGATCGGCGCCGGCAAGCGCGCGCGCGGTCGCGAGGAGGTTGTCGCCGTGATGCTGGATCGTGCGCGCGTTCACGTGCGCGAGATCATCGAGCGGCGTGTGGTACCACTTCACGCCGCCGATGGCGGCGAAGTTCACAGCCGCTTTGCCGGCCTGCTTGAACACGGTGACGTCGGTGTCGTTCGGCAGGAGGTTATAGATCGCGTAGAAGAACGACGTCGCGTGCGGACGGTCGAGGCCGCGCGCGAGATGGCGGATGAGCCAGCGGTTGTTGCGGCTCGTCTCGAACATGTTGCTCGGGCCGTACGTGCCGCGGTTCTCGACGTTGATCATCACCTTCGCGGCGCGCGAGAGCGATTCGTCGGCGACGAAGGCCTGCGCGCCGAGGAGGCCGCTCTCTTCGCCGTCGGTGACGAGGAACGTGATTGGATTGCGGTGGCGCTCATCGCGCACCGCGCGCGCGATCTCGAGGAGCGACGCGACGCCGACGCCGTCGTCCGATGTTCCGGGGCCGGCGCCGACGGAGTCGTAATGCGCCGCCAGCACGACAGCATCGCCGGTTGCGCCCGGACGGTGGGCGATGATGTTCTCGACCGTGCCGCACGCCGGCATCGCGTTGCACGCGAACCGGCGTTGGATTGTTGTCTCGTAGCCGTCGCTGCGGAAACGAGCGACGATCCGATCGCGGACCCGCGCGTTGGCCGGAGTGGCCATCGGATGCGGAACCTGTTCGGCGAGCAGCTCGCGCAGGATCGCGATCGCGCGCGCGGACGAGAACTCGTCCGCCGGCGCGCTCGCGGCTTTGGGCGCCGGTCCCTGCGCGCGCCAGATCGCGAGGAGGAGGATGGCGAGAAGAGGGAGAACGATCGCGGCAAAGCGGCGCATGTCGCGGTGCATTCTCGCGCAACTCTTGCCCGTTCGCTCCGTATGAACACCTCAGATGGAGGTGTTCCCATGAAAAAGCTGCTCGTCGCGACGTTCGCAATCCTCTTCGCCGCCGGTCTGAGCGCGGCTACGCTCAATGAAACGATCGATCGCACGCTCGACGTCAAGCCGGGCGCCACGGTCACGCTGACGAACGTGAACGGCCGCGTCACCATCGGCTCGTGGGACCAGCCCCGCGTCCACATCGTGGCCCTGAAAGAGGTCGAAGGCGGACGCGACGAGGCGCGCGAGGCGATGAAAGCGATGCGCGTCGAGATCGTTCCGAAGGACGGCGGCGTCTCCATCACGACCCACCACCCTCGCCGCGACGACGGATTCTCCTCCATCTTCGATTGGTTCCTCGGCAATCACGTCGAGGCGCAGGTGCGCTACGAGCTGACCATCCCGCGTTCGATGAATCTCGATGTCAGGACCGTCAACGGATCGATTCACCTAACGGAAGTGAACGGCCACCTCGAGCTCGACACGACGAACGGGAAGATCGAGGTCAAGCGCTGCTCCGGTTCGATCGACGCGGCGACCACGAACGGCGGCATCTACGCGGAGCTCGTGCGCGTGGCCAAAGGCCAGCCGATGCGCTTCGAGACCACGAACGGCCGCATCGACATCGCCGTCCCGCGCGACCTCGCCGCCGACATCGAAGCCGGAACGACGAACGGCTCCATCAGCACCGACCTGCCGGTCGAGACGACGCACTTCAAGCGCAACTCGCTGCGCGGCACGATCAACGGCGGCGGTACGTCCATCCGCCTTCACACGACCAACGGCGGGATCTCGATCAAGACGCGGACTTGATTTTGGACTGCGGCAGCGCAAGCTGCCGCTTTCAACACCGCCGGCGAAGCCGGCGGAAGCGGTTCTGCTGCGCCCATCCAAAGCGGCGGCTCTGCCGCCGCAGTCCATACATGAACACGATCGCCGGCACGCGCAGAAAGCGGAAGATGTCCACCGGCGCGGCGGGCACGAGGTTCATGGTGGCGGCGAGAAACGCTTCGCGGATCATTCGGGAGTGATGTACGCCGCCGTGATGCCGCCGTCGACCAGGAAGGTCGAGCCGTTCACGTACGACGACTCGTCACTGGCAA
>Ga0207686_10002067_pt1 | contig 11064 bp, 8 predicted proteins | sample KBSM24metaG_FD_184396 | JGI IMG/M metagenome (GOLD analysis project Ga0207686, IMG submission 184396) | Miscanthus rhizosphere microbial communities from Kellogg Biological Station, Michigan, USA - KBS M2-4 metaG (SPAdes) (version 2) | ecosystem: Host-associated > Plants > Roots > Rhizosphere >...
GTCTTCGATAGGCATCAGGAATGGCTTGTCGAGCTCGCGCTCTGGCTGTGGAATGTAGGCATCCATAGCGTCAACCAGTTCCATAACAGCAGCTTCGTTAGCAGCGTCGCCTTCGAGCGCCTTGGTAGCAGAACCCTTGATGATTGGGCAGTCACGGTCGAAGCCGTTCTTTTCTAGCAGGTCACGGATTTCTTCCTCGACCAGTTCTACAAGGTCGGCGTCGGCAAGGTCCATCTTGTTCATGAAGACCAAGATCTTTGGTACACCCACCTGACGAGCCAAAAGTACGTGTTCGCGAGTCTGTGGCATAGGACCATCAGCAGCAGATACAACCAAGATGGCACCGTCAATCTGAGCGGCACCGGTAATCATGTTCTTGACGTAGTCGGCGTGACCAGGCATGTCCACATGAGCGTAGTGGCGCTTCTTGCTTTCGTATTCCTGGTGAGAAGTAGCAATGGTAATACCACGAGCGCGCTCTTCTGGTGCATTGTCAATCTGGTCGTAAGCAACCTTCTTGTTAACGTCGCTCGGCAGTAGCTTTGCAAGCACTGCGGTAATTGCGGCGGTTAGAGTTGTTTTACCGTGGTCGACGTGGCCCATAGTACCAACGTTGACATGCGGCTTAGTTCGGTCAAAAGTTGCTGCTGCCATAAGTTATGGTTGCTCCTTATTAAATTTTAGTTGCATGAGAATAACAGAACTCACACGAGTTACGTGGGGATAGTATAGGGGACAGAACGAAGTTTGTAAAGGGGTCAAGAACCCATTTGAAGTTCGCGACAAACCGTAATAATAGCGCGGTACACTTCCTCGATCGCACCCTTGGAAAGTGGGCCATGGTTCAGTGCATCTATCTTGTCTATGATGTCATTCTCTCGGGCTGGGTCATATATTCTCTCACCAAGCTCAGCCTTAACCTTTCCAATTGCTAACGCCTTCTCGGCGCGTTGGTTTAGTAGCTGTACTAGCTGTGTATCGATTACGTTAATGTCCTCGCGGAGCGCCAGAATGGTGGAATCATTGTTCATAACGTGCATAGTATCATGAAAGATTAATTCCGTTCAGTGATGTTTACCCCGTGATCTGGTAACGTCTTAGGATCGTCCGCGTGACCAGTGCTTCAATGTAGTCGAAGATCTTTTGGACGCGTTTTTCGTACTGTTCGCGTTGCTCATCACTCTGAGGTGGAACCCGACGAATGAGCGTTTCGGCCATGGCCTCTAAGGGGTCACTGCCAGCGACGTCAGCTTCCCGTGAGTCGGTCAAATAGGAATGCATACGCTTCAGCACGGCATCTGCCCGGGCTGCTTCAATGCCTTCCTGCTGAAAGTAGTGCTTGAGCGCCCGCAGAAACACCGCCTGATTCACACTGACCCGCGCCTGATGTTCAAACCCCGGCATAGTACTCACAGCGCTATCTGGCACCTGCTCTTCACCCAAAAGCAGCAAAATAGATAGGCCAATGCACCGCTGCTCGGTCAAAAAGCTTTCGTGATACGCCGAAACCGCCCGTTCCAGCTCCCAGGGAGCCTTTACCAGCAGGTGGTTGATGCCCAGCGCATAGAATTCGTACAAAGATATATCGGTCTTAGGCTCATCAGAATTGTCGCTACCCTTGCTCATATATGTTCCAGCATACACTGATTGCTCATCACCGGTAAAGCCCCTATGCTCGTCCTATGGCCACTGCGCTGTTTTCATGGTCTGGCGTTTGCTACAATAGCCGTCATGTCAGAGACGGTCCACCGTGAGAATCTAGAGTCCACCAATTTCAACCGTATTACGGTACGCGCAGGGGAACTGGAGAATCATGGGATGTGCACAAGCGGTGCTGTCATAATCTCTGAAGATGGAGTAGACCGCGCTACCGCTAGCATTGTCGGTTACCAACAAGCATACCCCCCTAGGGGTCAACCATTGACGTTTATATTACAAGGAGGTCCATGGGCACCAGCAAGCTCCAACAACACACTGAGTTTTGGCAGTGAGTTTGCGCTGTTACTGGACGACACAGACAGAACAGCTCCCAACGGTCTGCAGAGGTTCACACTTACGGACCACACGCTGTTCCCCTACATTAGCGACACGCTTTCCATTGATCAGATAGATACAGGCCTGGGTCATGTATTGCCCGGTACAGACCCCGAGTGGCCGTACGACATGGAACGAAGCGTGACAATCAATGCAGCCATAATTAAATGGTATGCCAACGAATATGGCTACCATGATTCACCTCTGTGTGGAGTTGCTTCGTCATTCGGGGTAAACACACTCATGGGCGTCGTACCTCAGTTGACAGACGCGGGCCTAACAGTGCCCGGCCTTATAGCTATCAGCGGCGCCTATGATGATCGTTTCAGGAATCACGACGGCGCCACCGACCCTATGCGCTTCCTGCCTGGCCTGACTGCCATGGCCCTGGCAGCGCAATTCCACGGCAAAGCGAATCCTGGTTGCACACCGTATGAACTCTACGATGAAGTAGAGGCCTTTGCATTGGGACCCTACGCCACCGCACTCCAAGAAGACGACCCAACCACGTGGCTTAGAAAAAAAGGGCTGTTAAGCCAGTTTATAGGTTACACTGGCATGCCCTCCGCACTCGTACACAAACACCGTGGCCGCATACCTTTTGACGTTTTTCGTGAGCAATTGCTAGTTGATCAAGGCAAGGTGTTGAGTGCAATAGATACGCGTATAGCAGTTCCCGGGCCGACCAGCGTGGAGTTCGACCCGGCCTCAGATATCTGGCGACGTAAAATCATGGAAGAGTTTCTAGCGGGACCGTATGCCTCACTACTAGGTCACGTTAGCATGCTTAGGATGGCAGACTACCAAGGCACCATCAAAGCACGACCACGAATGAAGTTTGCAGGCATCTGGGAGGAGCAGCGCGCGCATAAAGCCATGGGACATCTGCTCGACCGCCTACCAGGTATAAGGATCGATGACTACAACGGCTTTTATGACGGAATTCGTCCAGCTCCTGGCTCCCACATATTCTGGACAGAGCTAGCAGAACGACGCAAGAACCGAGCACCGCTCAATGTGTCCCGGCGCGTTCAACGCGATCTATGTAATGATGGCCGTTTTTTTGATGGCAGCTCTGTCAATACCTTTACACTGCCCATGGGTCATCAGCTCACACTACCTGACACCTGCCATGACATGACCAGACAAGCTATGTGCGTTTTCATCAAAAGAGCCATTAGACCACCACGACCATCATTCGTCTTTGATGGCACTCGCTCTCCCGGTGGATCATCGGAATTAGCATAAAATAACCGACTCTCTCGAGTCGGTTATTTTTTCCAACATCGCTATCGTTACTTAGCGTTCTTAGCAACAATGGCTTCAGCCACGTGATTTGGCACGTCGGCATAGTGGTCTAGCTCCATGCTAGAGCTGGCACGGCCCTGCGTGTTGCTGCGGAGGTTGGTAGTGTAACCAAACATTTCACCCAATGGTACAAAAGCGGTAATTTCCTTGATGCCCAGAGCAAGATCTTCCATGGATTCAATGCGGCCACGCTTGCTGTTTAGGTCACCAATGACGTCACCCATGAACTCTTCGGGGGTAACAACGACAACCTTCATGATTGGCTCAAGCAGCGTTGGACTGGCCATCTTCACACCAGCCTGCACGCCCATGGAACCGGCAATGCTGAAGGCCATTTCGTTGGAGTCCACTTCGTGGTAGCTACCGTCGAACAGTTCAACAATGATGTCAACCAGTGGATATCCGGCAATAACACCGTTGTTCATGGCTTCCTCGGCACCCTTGCGGACAGCAGGGATGTATTCGCTTGGAACCACACCACCCTTAATGCTGTTAACGAACTCGAAGCCCTTGCCTTCTTCGTTCTGGCTTAGGCGTAGCCAAACGTCACCGTACTGACCACGACCACCACTCTGGCGTACAAACTTACCTTGAGCCTCCACGCCGTTTTTGCGGATGGTTTCACGGTATGCCACCTGCGGCGCACCAATGTTAGCCTCAACGCTAAATTCGCGCTTCATGCGGTCCACGATGATTTCTAGGTGCAACTCACCCATACCACTAATAATGGTCTGGCCGGTTTCGTCATCCACACGGACACGGAAAGTTGGGTCTTCTTCGGCCAAGCGCTGCAAGGCAATGCTCATCTTTTCTTGGTCGGCCTTGGTCTTTGGCTCGATGGCAATCGACACTGGAGGATCTGGGAAGGTGATGTTTTCGAGGATGATCGGATTGTTCGGGTCACACAGGGTGTTACCAGTAGTCGTGCCCTTGAGGCCTACGATGGCAGCAATGTCGCCGGTACCAACTTCGGTGACGTCTTCACGCTTGTCAGCCTGTAGACGCACAATACGGCCCACGCGCTCTTTTTCACCAGTAGAACTGTTCAAAACATATGAACCGGCGGTAATTTTGCCGGAGTACACACGGAAGTACGCCAGCTTACCCACAAATGGGTCAGTAGTGATCTTAAACGCCAAAGCGCTAAATGGTTCGGTTTCAGAGTGTTTGCGCTCTACTTCGTCGCCAGTCTTTGGGTGAACACCCCAGGTAGTTGGGCGGTCATTTGGCGCTGGTAGGTAGTCGTTGACTAGGTCAAGCAATCGCTCCACGATGACGCCACGGCCATCACCACCACTCACCACGTAGAATTTACCGGTCAGGACAGCAGTACGTACAGCTTGGCGAATTTCCGTTTCAGACAGGCCTTCTTCACCAACTTCAAAGAACTTCTCGAGCATGGCTTCGTCTTCGGCCACTGCGTTTTCGATAAGCAGACTGCGGTATTTTTGGACTTTGTCCATCATGTCGGCTGGGATTTCAGCTTCTACCAGTTCGTGGTCAGTAAAGTCTTTGTAGGTGTAAGCCTTCATAGCCACTAGGTCAACAATGCCGTTAATGGACTGTTCGAAACCAATTGGCAGGTGGATTGGGAACGCACGCTTGCTTAAGCGGTTGTGGATGCTGTCAAGGCTCTTGTAGAAGTCGCCACCGGTTTGGTTAATTTTGTTAATAAAGCAGATACGAGGCGTACCGTACTTGTCGGCCTGGCGCCAAACGGTTTCAGACTGACTTTCCACGCCCATCTTACCGTCAAATACCACAACTGCACCGTCGAGCACGCGCAGAGAGCGCTCCACCTCGGCGGTAAAGTCGATGTGACCAGGAGTGTCGATGATGTTGATCTGGTGATCTTTCCAATAGCAAGTAACAGAGGCGGCCACGATGGTAATACCACGTTCGCGTTCCTGAGCCATCCAGTCGGTCGTAGTTTCGCCGTCGTGCACTGCACCAATTTTGTGCTTTAGCCCGGTGCGGTACAAAATACCTTCGGTGGTAGTGGTTTTACCAGCGTCAATGTGCGCGATAATGCCGAGGTTACGAATCTTGTCTAGTGGATATTTCTTGTCTGCCATACTGCTCCGTTAGTTTGAACCTTTCTTTGGGGTCACACGTTATAATTTGTTATTCCTGTTTTTGACATACAGAAATAACACGTCACCTGTTAGTTTACCAGATATGCGACCTCTAGGCTAGTACCTAGACCTACGTCCGCTAAGCTCGGGAATCACAAATGGCAGAGCACGCTGCCGAGCGCCACTCGCAACGTTCACCAGACGTTGATAGCGCCTAATCTCTAGCGCCCCCCTTAACCTTTGCTGCTCAGGATTTAGCTGGTAGACTCCCCACGATATTCCCTGAAGATGATGTACATAACCTGCCCGAATAGTCCGCCTAATTTCTTCTGAATGAAGGTCTGGATGATACGATTTCACCGTGCCCTCTTTGCCGTTGACCATACCAATGCCTTCTACCTGCAGTGGCATATCGTAGTGTGTATATGCAGCCTCCGTTAGGGCCTGCCGTAACACGTCAATTTGCGCACGTCCATCTCTGCTAGGCGGCTCAAATGATTCTATGAAGAGCGCCTCGGCCGGTGATACATGACCCATCTGAATCTCCTCCGACCGCCCAGACAGGCTTCTAAGCAGTGTCGGGATAGCTTGGCGCCAAATACGCATAAATTCACTACCTGGCTGTAAATCTTCATGTGTCGCCCGCTCATACAGGGCCACAACTGCGTTTATAAACTCTTCGAAGTCTTTGGCCCCTCCAAATTGCGCCCGCCTCGTAAGCACATCTAGTGGTTCGAGCACCGCAGTGTTATACTTTGCCGAAAGACCAAGCTCTCTCCACTCTCGCTGCCATTCTTTGCTATCCATGCCCTGGTCGGGCCGCTCTACAAGGCTAGGATATTCACGTATAATTTCTGCTATCTGCCGTTGAGCCTCCCCCGCTATTCCCTGTAAACCAGCTCTGTAAGCGTCCGTCTTTTTCCTGCCCAATTCCCATTTGGCAACATCGAAACGCCTACGCACCCCCTGTAAGTCACTATACAACACCTTTAACGACAGTGGGCAAGCACCAGCATGCGCGCCATTCAGCTCGTAGGCATCTTCAAAACTACGGGCGGCAGCAGCCATGAGCAGTGGAGAGCCATCGGGCAGTTCTTTGCCAATTCTATAAATTATCTCTCCCCACATCAGGGTCTCTGCTACTTTTGGTTGAGTAAGTTCTAAGCCATAACGACGCTTTATGATTGGCCGGACGGCCATTAATAACTCGTGCCTTCCCTGAGTACCTGGCGGAAATATAACCTCTTTCGGCACCATGCGCATCGCCACTTGTGCTGCGTATCGCGCTACCACAGGTCGGTCTCTTGGGCGACCACCTAACAGATCAGCAGCTACAATTAACGCGGTAATCGACGGCCTTTCTTCTTCTCCGCCTCGAAAGCCTCGTATATATTCCGCCATTACACTTGCGGACGGCGAGTCTGTTGGAGTTCTTTCGGCGTGCGGCGTCTGCCTAAGGTCATGGTACAGAATGGCAGTCGCCGCGGGCAGTAGGCCAAATTCATCGGCATTTCGCGCCTCTGCCAAGGCGCCAGCAAACCCACCGGCACTAAACGCACTCTCGAGGCTAGACTCTAGGAGTTTGTCATAGCCAAATGGTTCTGCCAATTTCAATTCACCGAGAACAGCAGTTCTATTCATTCATATATTGTAGAACTAAATTGTGTTTTTTGCTAGTTCCTGTTGTTTGCCTCTAAAGAAAAAGGCAGCCACTTATGCAGTGGCTGCCTTTTAGCTTACGGTAGCTATGTTTAACCGCGAGCAAAATGTGCAAATGCACGGTTAGCTTCGGCCATGCGGTGCGTATCTTCACGCTTCTTTACCGCAGTACCTTGGTTGTTGTAGGCATCCTGCAGTTCTAGTGCAATGCGGTTAGCCATGCTCATGCCCTTACGGCCACGGCAAGCGGCTACAAACCACATCATCATTAGGTGCTGTTGGCGTTGACCCTTAACTTCGAAAGGAATCTGGTAGTTGGCACCACCAACACGGCGAGAACGAGTCTCCATGTGTGGGCGGATGTTAGCAAATGCCTGCTCGAATACTTCGTGTGGGTTTTCAACTTTCAAACGGTCAGCAGCAATTTGCATGCCGGTGTACACCAGGCGTTCTGCAATTTGCTTTTTACCGTCGCGCATAACGCGGTTGATGAGGCGTTGAACCTGAACATCGTTGTAAACACGGTCAGCAGGAATGTCGCGCACGAGCGCTTTGGTTACTTTACGTGGCATTACTTGGTCTCCTTCTTGGCACCGTACTTAGAACGGCCGTTCTTGCGCTTTGCAACGCCCTGAAGGTCCAATGCGCCACGCACAATGTGGTAACGCACACCAGGAAGGTCAGGCACACGACCACCGCGGATCATAACCACGGCGTGTTCCTGTAGGTTGTGACCTTCACCACCGATGTAAGCCCATACTTCGTAACCGTTGCCCAGGCGCACACGTGCAACCTTACGCAAAGCCGAGTTTGGCTTCTTTGGTGTTTTAGTAGTGACCTTTACGCAAACCCCCCGCTTAAACGGCGCTGGCTTTTCGTAGTTTTTGGTCTTTAGGTTGTTGGTAACACGCATCAGCGCAGGTGACTTCGTCTTGGTAGTCACCTTTACGCGTGGTTTGCGTACCAATTGGTTGATAGTAGGCAAATCCTACTCCTTCCTTACATTATATTCGCTGAAGAGATACATCTCCTCTACCGCCAAGATGATGCGTTTTACGGCTCCATCAGCTCGAATTTGATATTACTCTGTTATTCTACCAGACTTGGATCGATTTGACAATCGTGGAGAGTGCTTATTCATCACCAGTCTCACTCGCATCAGACTTACCCGACACCTCTAGAAACTTCGTATCCATTCCATAGAAGTTGTTTTGCTGCAACACAAACACCTTTTGGTTCCTGGCATCTATTTGTAACTTCTGACTGTATAATTTCTTCGCCTCAGTATAGCTGGCCTTCTCGTCTTTTGTGGCATCTGCTTGCGGTTCCACCGGAGCCGCAATCTCTGGCGTATGAACCTCAGCGCTTACGCCCCTTTCAATATGTCGCAAGAACTTCTTAAACAGCCCCTTAACTCTAGTGCCCGTCTCGGGATCTGTAATGCCAAGCGCAGTTATCATTTCGTCAATTAACTGACTAGCTTTTTCTTCTTTTTCTTCCTTAATCTGCTTTTCAATCTCGTGCTTGTGTTTTTCAGAAAAAGATTTTATCTTCCGTGTGAGTTTTTGTCCTATCTCGATGGCCTCATATATATTAAGTGCATATTCGAGCACCACGCCAAAATGCTGTGCCAAGGCAGCGTGAGCGTGTACGAATAGCTCGACCGAACCGCTACTAACGTATTCAATCTTCAATGCCTGCTGGTCATGAGTTGCAGAAGCCAGTTCGGCGAGTAACAAGCGAAAATCTTTTAATGCACCTTCTGTCTTTTCTAGCTCTAAGTAGCCCTCGGGGAGTACGAAACCTATCTCGTAATTATGGTCGTTGAGTGCCCGTGACTTGAAGTGAAAGCCTAGTAGGTTTGTCTCAAGCGTATCCAGTGATGATAGGGCTGCGTTTCTTTCGGCTACCAGCTGCTGTAGCAGAGTCGGTACCTCATGTGCCTGCGACCCTAAAGCATCTTGTAGCCGCTGATAAAGACCTGGGCCAAATAGGTCGGCCACCTTCAAACGTTCAAGTGCCTTGAAATCACTGAGTGCATATTGGCTTATGCGAGAATTAGTGACAGCAACTCGCACCTTTTCCTTCTCCGTATTTAAAGAAGTGGGGTCGTTGCCGTTAAAATAGCTGACGATATTGTTTAATAGCGTCTGTATTTTACTATTCTGTTCTTCTTCCTGGATATCATCAATGATTTTTAGCAGCTTACCTGTGTCCATACAACCTCCACGTGATGTATTTGACTATACTCCGGGACGGTTGACATAACAATATTATGTTACATAGCGCTTCTGCTTATCAACACAAGAATACAACAAGGCGGATCAAAAAACCGCCCCTGTTTTAGGGGCGGTTTTTACATTTGTGTATTTGGAAGCTACGCGCGGGCTTCGACTACTTCGTCTTCTTCCACTTCATCACCCTCGTCAAGCGCATTGCTAGCACCGTAGCCGGTACCAACAGGGATCTTGCGACCCAAGATGACGTTTTCCTTTAGGCCGTACAGGCGGTCCATCTTACCGCTGGTTGCAGCGGCAATCAGTACGCGTGTGGTGTCCTGGAAGGACGCAGCAGATAGGAACGAGTCGGTGCTCAATGAAGCCTTGGTAATACCAAGCAACAGCTGGGTAACCTTAGCAGGCTGCTTCTTGTCGTTGACCAACAGTTCGTTGGCTTCGGCTACGGCTAGCTTGCTTACTACGTCACCGGTTACGAATTCGCTGTCGCCAGCTTCTTCGACCTGAACGCGGCTGAACATCTGACGCACAATGATCTCAAGGTGCTTGTCGGCAATGTTCTGACCCTGCCCGGCAAAGATGCCGAGGATTTCGTTCATGATGTAGCGCTGAGTCGATTCCACACCTTGCAAGCGCATCAGCTCGTGCAGGTTTATGGAACCGTTGGTCAAGCGCTGACCAGCAACCACTTGGTCACCGTCGCTAATCTGCAACTGCTTGAAGCCAGGGATTTCGTAGCGAACTACACTCTGACCGGTTGGCGTAATGATGATCTGCTTATCAGTTACATCTGCCTTGCCAGCCATTGGGGAAACAAGTGGTTCAGCACCGCCATCGGTAGCAGCTAGGACATCACCAATAGCAACATCGGTACCGCTAGCAATAGATGCCGTGCGATCGCCAAGTTCTAGAACCAAATTGTCTTTGTCGTTAGCAGTAACTTGTACTACGTAGTGGTCGCCTTCTTCCCAAGCGTTGGCTACGCCAGCGATGTCGGTTAGGTAGGCTTGACCCTTTGGCGTACGAACTTCGAAAAGTTCCTCGATACGGCTCAGACCCTGTGCGGTGTCGTCACCGATGACCGCACCAGAACGGTGCTTAGAGTCTAGGGACAGCTGCGTACCAGGCTCACCAATGGACTGAGCGGCAATCACACCAATTGGGTTGTGAGCGGTTACGAGCAGGCCAGTAGCTGGGTCAATACCGTAGCTCTTCTGTGGCACGCCACGGACGCTACTTGCGCTCAGCGCGCTCATCACCTTCACGCCGTCGATACTAGCGTCGGCTTCAATTGCTTCTGCAATTTCTTTGGTGAAGAGTTCGTGAGACTTCAGGTAACCCTTAACATCTTCAGCAGCGTAGCGACCTTGCAAACGAGAACCATACGAAACGCCAATTGCCTTTGCGTCAGCACGAAGCATTGCGAAACCAGGATCGCCTGCGTCGTCCTCTTCGCCCAGCGTAAAGACGTCTTGTGAAACGTCTACTAGACGACGGGTTAGGTAACCAGCGTCAGCAGTCTTTAGGGCGATGTCGATGACGGCCTTACGAGTACCACGGGTACCGGTAAAGTATTCCAGCGGGGTTAGACCCTGCAGGTAGCCAGATTTCACCGGCAGCTCAATGACGTTGCCACCGGCATCCTGGAAGACACCAAGCATACCAACGGACATTTTCATCTGTGAAACGTTACCACGAGCACCAGAGGTGATGGCGATAGCCATGGAACCATCCTGACCAACCATCTGCTC
>Ga0207686_10002075_pt1 | contig 11041 bp, 8 predicted proteins | sample KBSM24metaG_FD_184396 | JGI IMG/M metagenome (GOLD analysis project Ga0207686, IMG submission 184396) | Miscanthus rhizosphere microbial communities from Kellogg Biological Station, Michigan, USA - KBS M2-4 metaG (SPAdes) (version 2) | ecosystem: Host-associated > Plants > Roots > Rhizosphere >...
CAGGGAATTCCTGGCGAAGCATCGCCGTCGCCGCCAGTGCTTCCTGTGTCGGGATGTCGCCGGCGCACGCCATAACGACGTCGGGCTCTTGTCCCTGATCGTTGCTCGCTTGTGCCCAGATACTGATCCCTTTGGTGCAGTGCGTGATTGCTGCGTCGATGTCGAGGTACTGAAGATGCATCTGCTTGTCGCTGACGATCACGTTGATGTAGTTCTCGCTGCGCAAACAATGGTCGGCCACCGACAGCAAACTATTCACGTCGGGCGGCAGATAGATGCGCGTAACCGAGGCGCGCTTGTTGACGACCACGTCGAGAAAGCCTGGATCCTGATGAGTGAACCCGTTATGGTCCTGGCGCCAAACCGTCGAAGTGATCAGCAGATTCAGTGACGCGATGCTTTGTCGCCAGGGAAGTTCATTACAAATCGAGAGCCACTTGGCGTGCTGGTTGAACATGGAATCGATGACGTGGGCAAAGGCTTCATACGTCGCGAAGAAACCGTGCCGCCCGGTCAGCACGTAACCTTCCAGCATCCCTTCCAACGTGTGCTCGCTCAACATCTCAATCACGCGACCGTCGGCTGCGAGCTCGCCGCCGTTGTCGTCTTCCGGAAAGCGTTCAGCGATCCAAAACTTCTTGCTGACCTCGTAAATGTTATCGAGCTTGTTCGAACTATTCTCGTCAGGGCCAAAAACACGAAACGAGTTCATGTTTTGCTTCATCACGTCCCGCAGAAACATTCCCAGCGGGCGCGTATTCTCAGCTTCGATTTGTCCCGGCTTTTCAAATTTGGCGGCGTAGCCGCGAAAGTCAGGAAGCCGCAACGCGCGTTTGATCAAGCCCCCGTTCGCGTGAGGATTCGCGCCCATCCGCCGCACGCCAACGGGCGTCAATTCTTTTAGCTGCGGAATGGGCATGCCGTTTTCATCGAACAACTCCTGAGGTCCATAGCTGCGCAGCCATTCCTCAAGCATCTTGAGGTGCGCCGGATTTTTCTTGACGCCTGCGAGCGGCACCTGGTGTGCGCGCCAAAATCCTTCGAGCTTCTTGCCGTCCACCTCCGCTGGCGCAGTCCAACCCTTCGGCGTGCGGAGAACGATCATCGGCCAGCGCGGACGAGTAGCGAGTCCGGATTCACGTGCTTCGCGCTGTGCGTTTCGGATCTGCTCAACGCAAACATCGAGCGTCGCGGCCATTGCCTGATGCATCGACGGCGGATCGGAGCCTTCGACGAAGTACGGCGTGTAGCCATAGCCCTTGAAGAGATCTTCGAGTTCGTCGTGACTGATGCGCGCGAGCAGCGTCGGATTATTTATCTTGTAGCCGTTCAGATTGAGAATTGGCAGGACCGCGCCGTCGCGAATCGGATTCAGGAACTTGTTGATGTGCCACGACGTCGCGAGTGGCCCGGTTTCGGCCTCGCCATCGCCGACAACGGCGGCGACGATTAAATCCGGATTGTCGAACGCCGCGCCACACGCGTGCGACAGCACGTAACCCAACTCGCCGCCTTCGTGAATTGAGCCGGGCGTCTCAGGCGTGCAGTGACTGCCGATACCGCCGGGAAAAGAAAAGTCTTTGAAGAAACGTGCGAGGCCGGCCTCGTCCAGACTCTTCTCCGGATAAATTTCTGAATACGCGCCCTCGAGATAAACCGGCGCGAGCACGCCCGGCGCGCCGTGCCCAGGTCCCGCCATGAAAATCATGTCGAGATCATCGCGTTTGATGACTCGATTCAGATGAGTGTAGATAAACGAGAGCGCCGGACTCGCTCCCCAGTGTCCCAGCAGGCGATTCTTGATGTGTTCCGGTCGCAGCGGCTCGCGGAGCAGGGGATTGTCCTGAAGATAAATCATCCCGAGCGCGAGATAGTTGCACGCGCGAAAAAATGCATGCGTCTTTTGTGCTTCATCTTCAGGCAACGGCGCGCCCTGAATGGTAGAGCGCGCCGTCCCGAAGCAGCTTAGTTTGTTGATGGCTGTTTGGCTGGCAACCACATTTGAGCCCAATCTCTGTTGTTAGTGAATGACGATCCCGGCACTTAACCGGATGTTGTCTTGTCTCGTGCCGGGTAGGACGAAATTTGTTCCGGCCGGCTGGTGCGGCGTCGGCACGAGCAGAATCCCCAACTGTTGGTCGCCGCGATTGATGATGTTCCAATCAATCTGCACCGCACGGATGTCGATTTTGTGATTAAGCCGAATGTCGAGTCCGCCGCCGAAAGCCATGGCGAAACTCGTTTCGTTCACATGAAAGTCATTGACGCCGAAGATTGCTCCAAGATTTGCGGCGTCCAGATCAACCTTTTGATGGGCCACACCGAACAGCGCGTGTGCGAACGGTTTCACCCGCGCTTCAGTGGCGTTGTCTTTGAATTGTATGCCGCCCAGAAAATTCTGCACGGTAGTGTCAACGGTACCGTTTCCGGCTGGTCGCGAGAAGTCGTCCTCGCGCAATCCCAACGAGTAGTCACCCTTGACTCCCCAGTACTTATGAAAGTTTCGCGTGATCGACAATTCGAAACCGCGTAGGACATTTCTCCCGCCGAGCACGTCGTTAACGGCCGAGATGTCGGTGTCGCCCGCCAGCGTGTCGAACCCTAGCGCAGAATAGCCACCAAAGAATTCCCACTTCTTGTAGTCGTCGTGTTGAGCGAAAGCCGTCGGGGCCAGAATCATGACAAACGCGATTAGTGCAAAAACCCTTTTCATCTATATCCTCCGTGATTTGTTGTACTTGCATCGTTTTCTGTCATGGGTAATCCGAACGTAGCAATGGCTCTTGGGAGCGGCAACTGTCAGTTTTGCCAGTGTGCACGCAGGCAACCAATCGTTACGATTGATTCGCGATGCTTGGAGCTTTAAAGAAAACTGAGCCGGCAGAGCGACTTGCCAAGATCGAAACCGCCGTCGCGTTGTCGGGAAATTTGAAAACGCGCGTACGCGCTGATCTGATTCGCATTTATGGACCAGCTTTGCGAACTTCATTCGTGCAGAGTCCGGCACTGAGCGGTGGAATGCGCATTACAGTCGGCAGCGATCTTTACGACGGCAGCGTGAGAGGAACGCTCGCCGCATTGGAAGGGGCATTGCGAGATTGATCAATTTGTTTGGCCGTTTGAACGGAAGAGTTCTAGAAATTCTCTGCGCTTCCTCCGCGCCTTAGCATTGGTTGGTTGGAACCGAACCTCCGCGACCGCCGAAGCGACGGCGGGGAGGTTGCGCAGAGAATCAGAATTACAGACCGCGAACGGTAGTGAGCGGGTCGAGACTCACTTCTTGCTCGAGCTGAGTCCTTGTCCCGCTCACTACCGTTCGCGGTTCTGTAAGCGCACTCATCCCGTAATCTCCGGAATCAGATAGAACATGAGCGCGATGATCGCGTAGACGGTGATGAGTTGGACGCCTTTATACCAATTGGACTCACCGTCCGCCGACACCATCGCGCCAATTATCACCGCCATAAATAACGAACCGATTTCTGCGCGTCCGAACGACAGCGAGAGAGGTTTGGGAGCAATGAAATAACTCGTCAGCACCAGCAATGGCGCGACGAACAACGCGATCTGAATACAACTACCGAGACCGATTCCTAAACTCAGATCCATTTTATTCTTTCGCGCCATCGCAATGGCCGAGCCACTCTCAGCGGCGCCACCAACAATCGCAACAAAGACGATGCCAATAAACACCTGCGACATGCCGAGCGCGTGACCGGTTGCTTCTGCAGCGCCGACCAGCTTTTCGCTCATCCACGCGGCGAGCACAGATGCCAGCACTAGACTGCCCACTGCGCGCGCGACGCTCCATTGCTCCCCGTGATGCTCCGCGTTCTCTGTTTCGACACTGGCGAATGCGGTCGAATGCGTCTTCAAAGAGAAAAGTATGTAGAGTGCGTATGCGACGAGCAATAAGATTGCGATGCCGATGTTGAGAAGTTTCTCTTCGCGAACAACTCCTTGCGGCGCAAAGACGCGGCTAAAAGCACTCGGTACAGTCATGCTGATCGCGGCGAGAAACATCATTGTGCTGTATGCGCGGGCGGCGGTTGGGTTGAACTTTTGATCGTGGAAGCGAAGACCGCCGGTCAGAAACGCTACGCCGAGCGCCAACAGTAAATTCGCGAGAATCGCGCCGACCAGCGATGCGCGCACCATATCGAGATAGCCCGCGCGCAACGCCACCAGCGAAATGATCAGCTCCGGCGCGTTGCCAAACGTCGCGTTCAAGAGTCCGCCGATCGCGTCACCGGTGCGTGTAGCCAGTTGCTCAGTCGCGCGAACAATCAGCGCTGCGACGGGGACAATCGAGATACCTGCCGAAAAGAAGACGAGTGGCGCGGGAGCGTTAGGAACTCGCTCAAGGATTAACGTGATGGGAACAAAGATGAGGAGCCAGTTGATTGGCGTCCGCAAGAAATTGCTCAGCGGCGAACTAACGGGTAAAGGAAGATCATGAACAGTTTGACTCATTTTCAAGGCCCTCACTTTTGACTCTCAATTGTCTTGGTAGCTAACGCGGAAGAGTGATCGCCTGTGATCAGCTTCGGTATGAAACTGACGCCGACCGCCGCAACAATACCGAGCACTGTTTCGACGGACCGATATGACGCATAAGTCCACGGATGATCGTTAAAGTTCACCAGCACCAGCGCACAGACGTAACCTGCCAACTTGGCCGCCGACGGCATCGAAACCAAATAGCTGATAAGCATCGCGCCGAGAACAGCGATCCCCACAATCACTGGCGTGGCTTGTGAAGTTGTGGTTGTCGCAACGCTAATCACCGCGCCGAGGGTGGCGCCCAGAATTGTTCCAAGCAGCCTCTGAAAGGCGAGGTGACGAGTCGTCGCCGGAGAAAGATCTGTGACGATGATCGCCGCGATTAGCGCATAGACCGGAAACTGCAGACCGAACTGGCGCGCGAGGAACAACGCTAACGCCGCCGCTGCACTCGCACGCGTCGAAACTTGAAGCGCAGTAACTGCCGACGGTCTTAACCAAGGTAGCTTCACCGTTCCATCAGTCGGGACTCAAAATGCCTGCAATCCTTCAGCGCGAAAGACGTGACATGCGGACTCGATCAGATCCTGTGATGGTGGCTCGACGCCCGCGAGCGTGTAATCAAGCCCGAGCCGCTGCCATTTGAATCGGCCCAACTGATGAAATGGCAGTACCTCGACGCGCTCAACATTTCCCAAGCCGGCGGCGAACTTCGCAATCTGCGCAATGTCCCCCAGGTCATCCGTCAATCCCGGTACCAGGACAAAGCGCACCCACACGGGCGTCTTCCGCGCCGCCAAACGACGCGCTAACTCAAGAGTGTTTGTAATGTCTTTTCCCGTTAGTTGCAGATGCTTGGTGCGATCCCACGCCTTGATTCCAAGCAACACGAGATCGATCGTATCCATCTCTTCATCGCCGAGACGCGAACCAAGATAACCATTCGTTTCGATAGCCGTGTGGATGCCCATCTCTTTGCAGGCACGTAAGAGTTTGACGGCAAAACGATCTTGCATCAGCGGCTCGCCACCACTCAGCGTAAAACCGCCGTGCATCGTTCTTAACCCTTGTCGATACTTTCGAATTTCTTCGACAGCGCGATCGAGCGGCACCGGAAATCCATTCATCATGTTCCACGTGTCGGGGTTGTGACAGTACAAGCATCGCCACTGGCAGCCCGCCGTCCAACCGACCACCCGCACGCCGGGCCCGTCGACTGCTGAGCCGGTGGTGAACGAATGAAGAAAACCCATTTCACCGGTTCTGAGCGCTTCGCGTACCGCCGATTCAGACACCCCGCGGCATTGATCCAGGCGAAGTTCGTAGGGGCTTTTGGCTTGAATGTTCGGAGTTTGGAGAGACTCTTCTGGCATCATAGGACGCTACTTCAATTCCCGTGAAATGTGCGACCGATCACGTCCATTTGCTGCTCACGGGTGAGCCGGACGAAATTCACCGCATAACCTGAGACTCGAATGGTCAGATTCGGATACTTGTCGGGATGATCCATTGCATCGATGAGCATCTCTCGATTCAGAACGTTGACGTTCATATGAAAGCCCGTAACGCCGAAGAAAGCATCGAGCATGCTGCGCAGGTTGATAATGCGATCGGCGGGAACTCTGCCGAGACCTTCCGGAATTAATGACGTCGTCAAAGAAATTCCGTCCGCGGCGTCACGATAGGGAATCTTGGCGACCGAAGCGCCCGACGCGTGAATTCCATGCGAATCGCGGCCGTGCATTGGGTTAGCGCCCGGCGCAAATGGTTCGCCCTGGCGACGACCGTCCGGCGTGTTTCCCGTAGCTTTTCCATAAACAACGTTCGACGTAATGGTGAGAATCGATTGCGTGTGCAGCGCGTTGCGATACGTTGGGTATTGTCGCAACTTATTCATGAACGTTGTCACGAGCCACGCCGCCAGGTGATCGACGCGATTGTCGTTATTGCCAAATTGTGGAAACTGGCCTTCAACTTCGTAATCGGTGACCAGACCTGTTTCGTTGCGCATGACTTTGACCTTCGCATATCGAATCGCTGACAGGCTGTCGGCGACCACGGACATTCCCGCCATGCCAAACGCCATCGTGCGCAGCGGCGCGTAATCGTGCAGTGCCATCTCGAGCCGCTCGTACGCATACTTGTCGTGCATGTAGTGAATCGTGTTCATCGCGTTCACATACACACGCGCGAGCCACGCCATCATCCGCTCATATTTTTCGCGCACGTCGTCAAAGTCGAGATAGTCGCCTTCGACTGCGGGGAACGCCGGCGCGATTTGTTCACCGGTCATTTCGTCGCGTCCGCCATTGATCGCATAGAGCAGGCATTTAGCGAGATTCGCGCGCGCGCCAAAAAACTGCATCTGTTTTCCGACCAGCATGGGTGAAACACAGCAGGCGACCGCGCCATCGTCGCCCCACGCGCGACGCATGATCTCGTCGTTTTCAAATTGGATTGAGCTGGTGTCGATGGCGATCTTGGACGCGAATGAACGAAATCCATCGGGGAGACGCGGCGAGTACCAAATCGTCAGATTGGGTTCAGGCGCCGGGCCAAGATTGGATAGGGTTTGGAGATAACGAAAGCTCGTCTTTGTTACAAGCGTTCGTCCATCATCGCCCATGCCACCAATCGATTCAGTGACCCAGGTTGGATCTCCGGCAAACAGTTCGTCGTATTCAGGCGTGCGCAAAAAGCGTACGATGCGCAGCTTGATCACGAAATCATCAATGATTTCCTGCGCCTGTTGCTCGGTAAGTTTGCCCGCCGCGAAATCGCGTTCGAAGTAAATATCCAGAAACGTCGAAGTGCGGCCCAGCGACATCGCCGCGCCGTTGCCTTCTTTTACAGCTCCCAAATAAGCGAGATAGAGCCATTGCACCGCTTCACGCGCCGTCGTTGCCGGAACAGAAATGTCGAAGCCGTAGGTAGACGCCATCTGCTGTAGCTCTTTGAGCGCGCGGATTTGTTCACTCAGCTCTTCGCGATCGCGAATGATTGCCTCGGTCGACATTTGGGCGTCGAGCGCCGCCTTCTCTCGTTTCTTTTCTTCGATCAAACGCGTGATGCCGTAGAGTGCGACGCGCCGGTAATCGCCAATGATTCTTCCGCGCCCGTATGCATCGGGCAGACCGGTCAGAATATGCGAGCTGCGGCAACGGCGGACGTCGGCCGTGTAAGCATCAAAAACCCCGTCGTTGTGTGTCTTTCGATATTTGGTGAAGGTTTCAACCATGTGCCGGTCGGGTTCGTAACCGTAGGTCTTCAACGCACTCAGAACCATGCGAAATCCGCCCTGCGGCATAATCGCGCGTTTCAGTGGCGCGTCAGTCTGTAACCCGACGATTACTTCGTTTTCGCGATCGATGTATCCGGGAGGATGAGAGTTAATTGAGCTGGGAATCTGCGAGATGTCCAGCACCCCTTTTTTGCGTTCTTCCAGAAAGAGCTTGTTCAGTTGTTCCCAGATCTTTCGCGTGCGATCGGTCGCGCCCACCAGGAATGACTCGTCATTTTCGTATGGCTGGTAGTTCTGTTGAATGAAATCGCGGACATTGATCTCTTTCTGCCACAGGCCCAGGGTGAACCCCTGCCATGCCGAAACTTCGTTAGTGCGCGGCAGTGCCGCTGTTGCCGTCGCCATAATCCTTCTCCTTACGCTGCGTGTTGTGCAGTTCTCGATTGCAGCCCGAGAAGCTCACCAGTGTGACGTGCGATCATCAACTCCTCGTTCGTGGGAATGACCCAGACGGAAACCTTACTTTGCGCCGTCGAGATGCGCGTGGCTTTCTTTGCGTTCTTTTGTTCGTCGAGTTCGATTCCCAGCCACGCAGAGGCCGCGCAGATCCGGCGACGAACTTCGGGCGAGTTCTCGCCGATGCCGGCGGTGAACACGAGTGCATCGACGCCGCCCAGCACCGCGGTGAGTGCGCCAATCTCTTTCGCCGCCCGGTAAACGAAATAGTCAACCGCAAGTTTCGCTTCCGGCTCTTCACGGCCAAGCAGATCGCGCATGTCGTTGCTGATGCCGGAAATGCCGAGCAGGCCAGCTTTTTTGTAGAGAATCGTTTCGACTTCTTTCGGAGACAGTCCGCGGTTTTGAAATAGATACAGCACTATGCCGGCATCCAGACTTCCGGGCCGCGTGCCCATACACAATCCGTCCACGGCGGTGAAACCCATCGTGGTATCCACGCTCTGGCCATTGTTCAAAGCGCAGAGGCTCGCGCCACTGCCGAGGTGGGCCACGATGATTTTCTTTTTCGCAATCTCCGGAAGAATGTCGTGCAGAACGCTCGCGATGTATTCGTACGAGAGCCCATGAAAACCGTAGCGTTTCACGCCTTGATTGGTCAGTTCCTTGGACAGCGGAACCAGGTCAACGACTGGAGTGTGCGTGCGGTGGAAACTCGTGTCGAAGCAAGCAACTTGCGGAACATCGGGCAGTCGATCGAAAACTGCCTCGATCGCAGCGAGGTTGTACGGCTGATGCAGTGGCGCAAGCGGAACCAGTTCGTGCAATTCAGCCAGCACATCTTTGGTGATAACTACGGGGCGTGTGAACTTCGCACCGCCGTGCACCACGCGGTGGCCAACGCCGACTACCTTCGAGCCGCCATAATTCGATCGCAACCAAAGGGCGAGGACATCGATCGCATCGCGTCCGCTTTGGACCCAAGCCGCCAATTTTTCGTCAGCGAGCTTACGACCGTGAGTGTCCGCTGCGGATAGTCGGGGCGATGTGCCGATGCCCTCGACCTGGCCGCGCGCTTCCAAGCGCCACCTTTGTCCGTCAGGGCGTTGGAAGACGCAGAACTTCAAGCTCGACGAGCCTGCATTCAGTACTAACGCATAATCGTCCACCTAATCGTTCCCCTTTATCGAAATAACCTTCTGAAAGCGTCACGTTCGTACGCACCCGGATCCGGAATGCGTTGAAAGCTCATGTTCCCGCGCATTTCGTTCAGAGACTCCCATTCGTTTTCCGCCATCCATGCTTCTAAACCGGTACGCAGCACGCGCAGGTGATCCGGCCCGTTTGCGAGCACGGCTGAAACCAACTGACAAGCATGTGCTCCGGTCATCGTGGCTTTCACAACATCGAGGACCGTGTGAACGCCGCCAGTGATCGCGAGTGATGCATTGACTCTGCCCGCCAGAACTGCGACGCCCCGCAGACCGGTTTGGAGATCCGAGGAGTTAGACATTTCCAGGGAACGCAGCACCTCGTACTCGAGCACATCTATATCGACGTGATGAAAACGGTGAAACAGGACCAATCCATCGACTCCGGCCTGGTCTAGTTGGATTGCGAAGTTTGCAAATGCCGTGAAGCGCGGCGAGAGTTTTGCGGCAACAGGAATCGTGACCTTGCGTTTGACGTCACGCACGATCTGGATCATCTGACCTTCCACTTCGGCCGCGCTCAGAGACGCATCGCTCGCCGAGTGATACAGATTCAGCTCAATCGCGTTAGCGCCGGCCTGCTCGAGCAAGGATGCGTAAGTCGTCCAGCCGCCCGCCGTCACGCCGTTGAGCGACGCGATTACGGGAATCGAGACCGCGGCTTTGACGCGTTGCAAGTGTTCGAGATACTCGTCGGGACCAAGCGCCAGCAAAGGATCAGGAAAATATGTATCAGCTTCCGCTGATGAGCCGCTGTGGCCGTCGCTGTGAAAGTATGAAGACATCTGCTCGCCGATGATCTCTTCTTCATACAGCGAACGTAGAACCAATGCGGCCGCGCCCGCGTCTTCCAGCTGGTTCACCGAACCTAGATCATCAGTAAGCGCGCCAGCCGCGCCCACGATCAGCGGATGTGGCAAAGTCATTCCCAGATAAGTCGTGGTGAGATTCATTGCTTCACCTCGCCGTTTCCGCTCGAATCGCCGTTGCCGGTGTTAGGACCGCTCCCTTCTACGCTCGCATTTGTCGTTCGGGCTGGTAGTTTTATTTGTGCGAGCTGCTGATAACCCGCGTAACGACGCGTCGCGGCAGCTTGGGCTTCTTCGAGGAAATATTTGAAGCGGGCTGGGTCGGCGCGTTCGATCATGCGGAACCGCGATTCATTGCGCATGTAGTCAGCGACCTTGGGCTTTGGCGGACCATAATCGAGATTGAGAGGCGCTTCACCGTTGTGTAGACGTCGTGGATCGAATCGATAAAGAGGCCAAACGCCCGATTCAACTGCCAGCTTCTGCTGCGCGGCGCCGTTCGCCATGTCATAGCCGTGCGCGATGCAGTGGCTGTACGCGATAATCAGCGATGGCCCGTCGTACGATTCGGCTTCGAGAAAAGCCTGAGCGGTTTGAGCCATCTTTGCGCCAAACGCCACGCGCGCGACATAAACATGGCCATACATCTGCGCGAGGAGGCCCAGATCTTTCTTGCCGACCGTCTTGCCGGAAGCCGCGAACTTGACTGAGGCTCCAAGTGGTGTGGCCTTTGACTGTTGGCCGCCCGTGTTGGAATAAACCTCGGTGTCCATCACCAGGACATTCACGTTGCGGTGGCTGGCGAGCACGTGATCCAGTCC
>Ga0207686_10002076_pt1 | contig 11039 bp, 8 predicted proteins | sample KBSM24metaG_FD_184396 | JGI IMG/M metagenome (GOLD analysis project Ga0207686, IMG submission 184396) | Miscanthus rhizosphere microbial communities from Kellogg Biological Station, Michigan, USA - KBS M2-4 metaG (SPAdes) (version 2) | ecosystem: Host-associated > Plants > Roots > Rhizosphere >...
GCCGGCCCGAAGTCGCGATCCTTTACACCTCGGGCTATGCCGCGGACATGATCGTGCGCACGGATCTGGCCGAAGCAGCCGTCGCGTTCCTCCCCAAGCCTTACTCGGTCGACGTCTTGGCAAGCAAGGTGCGCGCGGTGCTGGATGCCAAGGCGCGCTTATTCATGCAGGAGACGACGAGAAGGTGACGGCCCATGTTACGCAACCCGGACCATGTCACGATCGCGGTCGCGGACGCATAGACTTCGAGGCAGCCGCGACTGCCGCAGCTACACGCCACGCCGCCGAATGGTTCCACGCACATGTGCCCAATTTCACCGGCCGAGTCGTTCGCGCCATGCCACAGCTTTCCATCCAAAATGACGCCGCCGCCCACACCAGTTCCCAACGTCACGCAGACAATCGCCTGATGGCCGCGCGCAGCGCCCTGCCACATCTCGCCAACCGCGGCTGCGTTCGCGTCATTTTCAAGCATCACCGGTCGCCCGAGTGCTTTCGTCAGCGCCGGAGTTAGTTCAAACGAGTCGAGACTAGGGATATTTGGAATGGTGACGATCTTGCCGGTGGCACCGTTGACGGTGCCGGGCACCACAATCGAAATTGATCCGACGGAATGACTTTGCGCTTTGCTCTGTTCGTCGCAGACGCGTGCCGCGGCAATCAAAGCCGAAACAATGTCCTGCGGATCGTCTGTAATGGGAGTTCTTTGTTTCAGCCGAAAGTGAATGTGGCCGTTCTTATCAACCGTCGCAGCGCGAAGATGTGTGCCGCCGAGGTCGACGGCGAAGACGAGATGATCATCGGTTCTGTCAGCGCTGGTCATTAAGTCTGTCGTTAAGGTTTCATGCGTCGGATAAATATACGATAGCCCCACGCGTCGATGGCGATCGACGGCAATGAATTAATGCGCGCGCGCTTTGCAACTTCAGGCGCCGGCGCGTCGGGCGGAAGCGGCGGCCGGACATCGGGCGTGATGTCCTGAAACGACTGGCCGCTCGCCACTTCGACCGAACCAACGAATGGCCGATTCGAGAAGTTGATCACGACGACAATGTCTTCGCCCTTCCCACTCCGTTCGTAAGAGACTACCCGCGACGCATCGGAGTTTCGCAGCCATGTCATCGAGCCCCTGCGCAAAGCATCATGCTGACTTCTGAGCCTGGTGATCTGCCAATAGAAGCGGGGGAGTTCCGGGCGTCGTGCAGCAATTGCCCAAAAAATCGGCAGCTTCTCAAACAATGCGGGCGCGCCGGATTCTGTTGTATCACCGACTTCCATGCCGTTGTAAATCAATGGTACCCCGTCGAGAGTGAACATCAGCACCGACGCGGCTAATGCCGCCGGCTCGCCAAACCGCGCGATTGCGCGGCGTTCATCGTGATTGTCCGAGAAGCGCAGGTGCAACGCGCCGCGCGGCCATTCGCCAGACTCCTTTTCCCACGCCGCGCGAAGCTCAGCAGCGGGCGCGCGTCCTTGCAAAACATCCGTCAACGCACTGTGCAGCGGCCAGGAGTAGTCAAGCTCGAACGCTTTCACTTCCAGATCCGGTTTGTGCGCTTCGGCCAGCATGAAGATATCGGGTTTGATCTTATCCAGCTCCGCGCGTGCGTTCTCCCAAAACTCTGTTGGCACTTCACCGGCCACATCGCAGCGGAAGCCATCGAGATCGAAATCACGAATCCAATATTTCAGCATTTCCGTCATGTAGCGTCGCAGCTCCGGATTCGCGTAGTTCAACGCTGCGATATCGTACCAATCATACGGGTAAGTGATGTTTCCCTTCGCATCGTGCTTGTACCAATCGGGATGCTTCATCAGCACGCTGTCCCACGCGGTGTGATTGGCCACGATGTCAATGATTACTCTCAGGCTGCGCTTGTGCGCCTCGGAAATCAGCCGTTTCAGGTCATCCTTCGTGCCGTAGTCCGGATTGATTGCGTAGTAGTCGCGCACGGCATACGGACTGCCGATCGTGCCTTTCTTCTTCTCCTGGCCAATTGGATGAATCGGCATCAGCCAGAGAATCGTGACGCCGAGGTCCTTTAGCCGATCTAGCTGCGTGGTGATCGCGTTGAAGTTTCCCTCGGCTGAAAAGTTACGCGGAAAAATTTGATAGATGACACCGTCGCGCACCCAATCGCGTGCAGGCCGGGCATCCACTTTCGAAAAGTCACTCGCCGGTTGTTGGGCTGGCAGTCGCGGCGCGGCGCACGCCAGAACGGCGGCACCCAGGAGTAGCGCGCCAATTCTTTTTCTCGTGTAATGGTAGCTATTATTCATCGACTATTCATCGACCAGGCCGGTGCTCGGAACAGGTTGGGCCGACTCCTGAACTGTGAACATCTCCTGTTTGTCGGCATCAAGTACGGCGCGCTCAGGGACGTCGAGACTGCCGGCGTCCTTCACAAACAACACCGAAACAGCGGCCAAGAGCAGAAATAATCCGCCCGCCATCACGACAAACATCGGCGACCGCGGATTGTCCGCGCCGAAAATCGCGCGAATGATCGGCCCAAAGGCAAACGAAGCGATGATTTCGGGAATGACGATAAAGAAGTTGAAGATTCCCATGTAAACACCCATGCGGGCCGCCGGCAGCGCGCCTGAAAGAATTGCATAGGGCATTGCGAGAATCGACGCCCAGGCAATGCCGACGCCGACCATCGTGAAAAGCAAAATGGTTTTGTCGTGAATGATATAAACGGACAGCAGTCCAACCGCGCCGCAAACGAGCGCGATCGCATGAACGGTCTTGCGGCTCGTGGCGCGCGCGAGCGGCGGCAGAAGGAAGGCGACCGCAAAGCAAACGATTGAATAGACTGCAAAGGCATTCCCGCCCCAGGCCTGACCGTCAGTGAAGCGCGGATCCTTTTCGCTCGTCGCGCCGAAGACGTGGTACGAAGTCATCAATCCGAAAAACATCCACATGCAGAACAGTCCCAACCAGGTGAAGAACTGGACGACCGCAAGTTGCTTCATCGTCGAAGGCATCTCACGCATCGCAGAGAAGATTTCGTTCAGGCCCGCCACAATGCCACGTCGTTCGCGCCGCATTTTCTCGAACTCAGCCATGTTCTCGGGCGGATATTCTTTCGATGTGAAAACTGTCCATAACACGCAAATGACAAACGCGATTGCTCCAAGTTTGAACGCGTAGTTGACGCTGGTGGGAATTACGCTGGCTCCCGCCGCGGTCGGCTTATCGACACCGTAGCGCCGGAAAAGAAACGGCAGGATGTTTGCGAGTGATTGACCGATACCGATGAAAAAACTCTGCATCACGAAACCGGCGGTGCGTTGATCGACGTTCAGCTTGTCGGCGACGAAGGCGCGAAACGGCTCCATAGAAACGTTGATACTCGCGTCTAAAATCCAAAGCAGTCCCGCTGCCATCCATAAAACCGATGAGTCCGGCATGAAGAAGAGGGCAATGCTCGCGAGGATTGCACCCGTCAAAAAGTACGGACGGCGGCGGCCGAGCCGATTCCATGTCCGATCGCTCATCGAGCCGATGACTGGTTGTACGAGTAGTCCTGTCACCGGTCCGGCTAACCAAAGAATCGGCACCTGCTCGGGCTTTGCGCCAAGGTAGGTGTAGATGCCGCTCATGTTTGCGAGCTGCAGGCCCCAGCCGAACTGAATGCCGAGGAACCCAAAACTCATGTTCCAGATCTGCCAGAAACTCAGACGTGGTTTGTTCATCGTCGCTCCTCTTTATCTGGCGTAGATATTTATGTCTTCCAGTACGACATTTCGATCGAGCGAAAGCGCATAGATCAAGGTGCGCGCCATGTTCTGGACGTGAATGAATCCAGGTTTTGGTTCCGAATCAGGCGCGCTGTTTTCGACGTCCACCAGGCCAGGACAGAAATTGAAGACGCGAATGTTAGCGCCGATCTTCCGCACGTGATCGCGCAAGCTTTCGGCGTAGCCAAGCAGTCCAAACTTTGCCGCGCAGTACGAAGGCACGTCCGCATAGCCGTGCTTTCCCGCCTGTGAAGAGACATTCACCACGTCACCAAAATCGCTCTTAATCATGTGCGGCAAAACAGCGCGCGTTAACTGCATCGCGCCGCGCAGGTTCGTTTCCATCACTTTGTCCCAGCCGGCTTCGGTAATTTGATCGACCGTCTCCGGAACGGCTATGCCAGAGTTGTTGATGAGCACATCGATTGCTTGCCAGCGCTCGATCACATTGCTGACAAGAGCGTCGATTTGCGCAACGTCACGGAGGTCGAGTGCATAAGGAAACACCAGCTCGGCATCCACCGTCTCGTTAATCTCGGCGGCGGTTCGTCGCAGTAGTTCTTCGCGACGCGAAGCGATTACGACTGTTGTGCGAGCCAATGCGAGCGTTTCAACGAAGGCCCGACCGATTCCCGTACCGCCGCCGGTGACGAGTGCGACTTGATCGGCAAGAGATTTGGTTGGCAAACTCATCAACGACAAGAGTCTCGTTCATCGTACGGTCAGAATCGCTGAAGTTCGCGCCGGAATTTCGAATTTCAGCATTCGATTAGCCACACGCGCGTTGTGCACATTTCCGAGCCGATCTGCCAAGTTCGTGCCATTGGCCAGTTTGAGATTGTTCACATCGAATTGCACCGTGACCGCTTTCGCATCGTTGTTGAAGGCCACGATCACCGATTGAGCCGCGGTGTTGCGCGCGTAAACATATTGATGTTCATTGGCGACGAGATTAATCAAGTTGCCGCGGCGCAATGGTTCCAACTCCTTTCGAAGTTGTCCCAGCAACTTCTGATGTTGAAACACCGAATCCTGGGTGTGGTTGCGGGTGTGGAAAGCATCAATCCCATCTGCTGGAAACCCGCCGGGAAAATCGCGACGATTCTCAGGATCGTCGCCGCCTTGCATCGCAATCTCATCACCGTAATAAAGCTGGGGCGTTCCGCGCATCGTCATGATCAAAGTTTGCGCCATCTTCATTCCGTCGATCGTCGCGTCGGGCTCGTTCATGAAACGTTTCGTGTCGTGATTTCCAATAAATGGAATCAGCACGCTTGGATTCGGGTAAAGCGGGTCGCTCGCGAGAATGCGCGGCAATTCGCGAAGGTCTTTACCTTCGGCGAAAACTCGCCTGATCGGATACATCAGCGGAAAATCGAACAGTGTATCGAGTCGATCATCAATGCCGTCGTAACGCGCGCGGCCACCTTGAAAAAACGAGGTGTGCGCCACGTCGCCATCGTAGACTTCGCCGACAACATTCAGATTCGGATACTCGCGCTTGATCGCGGCCATCCATTGTCGCCAGAAAGTACGCGGCACGTACTGAAAAGTATCCTGCCGAATAGCGTCTATTCCCGTGATGCCGATCCACCACAGCGTGTTCTGAATTATGTAGCGCGCACATTCCGGATCGTTCTGGTTCAAATCAGGGAGGATATCGACAAACCAGCCTTCGAGAGTTTCGCGCGAAACCTGTGGGGTTGAGTGCGGGTCGCGCACCGACCACGTCTGCCAAACATTCGCCAGATGGCTTGCTTCCGTGCCGTTGTACCAGGTCGGCGTCGGCGGATCTTTCACCCACGGATGATATGGGCCCGTGTGATTCGCAACTTGATCTTGAATGATTTTGATTCCGAGCTTATGCGCCGCATCGACTAACTCCCGCAGCTTCGTCAGCGTGCCGAAGTGTTCTTCAACACCATAAAAGTCAACGGCGCCATAGCCGTGATAATCCGTAATTTTTCGTTTCTGCTCGCCGGGACGATCGGGATACTGTTCGCGCTCGTTGAGATGATTGACATTGTCGTACCAGGGTGTCAGCCAAATCGCCGTCACGCCCAAGTCTTTCAAATAGGGCAGGTGCGCGATGACCCCTTCGAAGTCGCCGCCGTGGTAGTAACGAGTCCGCGATCGATCGTACATGCCGGGCGACTGTGACGGATCGTTATTTGCAGGGTCGCCATCACTAAACCGATCGGTCATGATCAAATAGATTACGTCGTCGGTCGTAAAACCCTGGAAACGTCCGGCGCGAGGCAACGGCGCGTAAATCTCGAATGGCGCATCGACTGAACCTTCGGGAGTGGAAAGCTTCAGCGATCGATGTCCGGCAGCAACCGAGCGCGCCATCGTAATGTCAACAAACAAGTACGTGCCCGTCGCATTCGTTGCGACGCGGCCGGCGGTCAAACCAGCGCCGGGCGCGATGACACTCGCATCTTTGAGATTCTTGCCGTGAATCAAGACTCTGACCGGGTTAATCGAGTGATTCGCCCACCATCCGGGCGGCTCGACTTTAGTAACTTGTGGCGCAGTCTGGGAAAAAGTGGCCTGCGAAGTAATGACCAGAACACTGACTGCGCAGAGGGATTTGATTGTCTGAACAGCGATTACCCTCACTCGCATTGCTCGCTCTCCTCGCCTTCAGGCAGTCTGCCATACAAGCTCGTCAAATCCCTTAGTCGCGCTGCTATTTCCTTAGTCAGCACTCCTTGTCGATATCGCCACAACCAATTCCCTGCTGTGCTATTCGGCAGATTCATGCGCGCTTCACTTCCCAATCCAAGCACGTCCTGCATCGGAACGATTGCAGTGTTGGCCACCGACGCAAAGACGGCGCGAATAAAGTCCCAATGAATTTCTTCGCCTTCGATCTGCATGTACTTTACGCAGAAACTGCGCTCACACTCGATCTGCTCAGCCGTGCGTGTTGACCCTTCGCCGGCGACGCTATTGAACCAGCCCACGGTCGTATCATTGTCGTGGGTGCCGGTGTAAACAACCACGTTCGGGTGATAGTTGTGCGGCAGGTCAATGTTCTTTGTATCGCTGCTGAAGGCGAATTGAAGGATGCGCATTCCGGGAAAACCAAACTCATCGCGCAACCTCTCTACGTCCGGCGTGATCACACCGAGGTCCTCGGCAATGATGGGAAGTTCACCGAGCGCATCGCGGATTGCCCTGAACAGTTCGCGTCCGGGTCCTTCTACCCAACGGCCGCGCTCTGCTGTCTTATCCTCGCCCGGAATTTCCCAGCACGCGGCGAAGCCGCGAAAGTGATCAATGCGCGCCGTGTCCACGGTTTGCAATGCAGAGCGAACGCGTTCGATCCACCACTTAAAACCATCGGCGAGCATCTGGTCCCAATTGAAAATCGGATTGCCCCAATACTGACCTGTCTCGCTGAAATAGTCGGGAGGGACGCCCGCGACGACAATCCTTGAGCCGTCTGCATTCAGCTTGAATTGTTCCGGATGCGTCCAGACATCGGCCGAGTCGTGTGCGACGAAGATCGGAATGTCGCCGATGATTTGAATCCCGTGGCGATTGCAATAAGTCTTTAGCTCTGACCACTGCTTGAAAAAAATGAATTGAGAGAACTTCTGCTCCTCGATCTGCTCATGCAGTTCCGCTTTCGCGCGAGCCAAAGCTGCGGGAGCGCGCTTGACCAGGGAGCCCTCCCATTCATACCAGGGCTTTCCGTCGTGCGCAGTCTTCAGCACGCGAAACAGCGCGTAGTCGTCAAGCCAGGCAGCATTCTGTTCCGCGAAGGTTTCGAACTCGCTGCGGAATTCGGTGTCGGTGGTGCGTTGATAATTTGCGAATGCTTTCGCGAGGAGCGCGTCTTTCCGCTGGTGCGCCGTGCTGAAATCGACCGTTCCTTCAGGTAGCGGAGGCAGGGCTGCCAGATCGCTTTCGCTGATCAGGTTTTCTTTTAAAAGTCGCTCGGGACTGACGAGTAGAGTGTTCCCGGCGAACGCCGAGTAGCAGGCATATGGCGAGTCGCCGTATCCTGTCGGCCCGAGAGGCAAAACCTGCCAAAGCGACTGGCCGCTCGCGCGCAAAAAATCTGCGAAGCGGTAAGCTTCGCCGCCGACGTCACCGATGCCATGCGGCCCCGGTAATGAAGTCGGGTGAAGCAGAATGCCGCTGGCTCTGGCAAAGGTCATTGAGCATTCCTCGCGGTTACTTGCGCGGACGAAAACGTCGCGCGTAATTCACCAGTTGCGAGATCTCGCTTCGCTTTAGTTTCTTACCGAAAGCCGGCATCGCGCCCTTGCCGCGAGTAACAATTCGGATCAATTTGCGAGGGCTGTTGATGTCGGAGTGTTCTCGCCACCATTCTTCATCAGTCAGATCGGGCGCCTTGTACAACTCTCCGGAAGGCGTCTGTCCGCGCCCATCAGCACCGTGACAGCGCGCGCAGTTGTTCCTAAAAAGTTCGGCCACGTCTGTTCCGCGCGGTTTCGCGGGGCGCGCTTGCGGGAACGTCGTTGCGAAAACTGTCAGTCCAATTAAGAGAAATACAATTAAGAAGAAAAGCAGACTACCAGGAACCCACCGTCGCACGTTGTGTATCATCCCGAACGATCATCACTCCTCTGCATACAACCGCCTGCCTGGCCGTTGCGTTTCTAATTCGTTGCGTACCAGAACCGGCTGGTCGCATGTTCTACTATTCCCCGGGCGCCCGGCTCAGATCGTGAACATGCCAGTAGACGCTTTCGTTACTCATCTCCGGATGCTTCCGCAGAAACTGGTTTGCGAGAGACAACGCACCAGGGTCATCCTTTAGATCGGCGAAGATTTTCGCTTCGCGCTTCGCCTCATCCATCCGTCCCAGCTTGCGATAGACCAGCATAAGATTGTAGTGCGCGCCAAGATCTTCCGGATCGATGGCGAGAATTCTGCTGTAGCACTCGACTGCCCCGTTGTAGTCGCGTTTAATCTTGCATAGCTCGCCGAGCTGTTGCAGCGATATGCGATCACGTGGAAATTGCGCCAGCACCTGCCGGAAATTGTTCTCTGCCTGATCGAGTTGGCCGCGTTTCATGAAGATCCGCGCTTGCTGAAACAGGGCGCGCGCCATTGTCGGATTTGCCTTCACTACGCCGTCGAGAATCGCCGCTGCTTCGTCGTATTGCTCCAACTCGATGTGCGCCATCGCACGATTTACCAGAGCCATGGGACGATACTTTTCGTCGAGTTCAGCCGCGTGCGCGAACGCTTCGATTGCTAACGGATACTGTCGCTGATCGAACAAAGCGATACCGTAATTGTTCCAACGGCGCCAGTCGGGCACGGCGGTCTTGTCGTTTGGATCCGCGTCCTGCGCGCGGTTCGCGCCAATGTTCATAACGTACTCAGTCGTAGCCATTGTGACGATTGGATAATCGACTGATTTGCCGAGAACGTAATCGCTGAAGACGCGGGTGAAGCGCCGATAGCGAACCCGCGCCGTCAAATGCAACGCCCCGCTTACATTTTCCGGAATGTTGAACTCGTAGCGCGCCACGTCTGAGCGGCCGGAATTAATCTGATTGTTTTGGGCGAACGCGCGCGTGCGCCAGATGTGATGCTTGTCGTTGTAAGTCCCGTCAGCCTTCACCAGATAAGTTTTGTAGTTGTGCGCGGACTCTTCGAGATAGCCGTCGGGCTTGATGAAGCCTGACCGATAGAGCGCTTTGCCGCTATCGTCGCTGACAGTGAATTCAATGTAGGCTTCGTAAAAATCGCGCAATTCCGGGGGAAATGAATGGCCGATATTCTTGTTGGTAATGACTACTTCCGCGGTGATGCGATCGCCGCCGGCGATCGCGAAGTTAGTGCGATTAACTGGCGCGATAAAGTCTTCGGTTGGGCCGCCGCGCGATTTACGCCTCAGGGCGAAAATGTCTACGCCGAGTTTGTCGTCTTCCATGAACTTCACGACGGCTTCAAGCTGCTCTTTCCATTTGTAGAACGTGGGAATCGCGGTGTTGGCTGCGGCCCAACGATGCGACACGAGTGTGCCATTCTTGGCCGACACGTCGAACAGAGGGGCGGGCTCGCGCTTCATATGACAGGTGTTGCACGTCTCTTTGTCACGTACATAAAACGGGTGCGGCGATTCTTTGGAGAACGATGACTGCTGCAACTCATCAGCAACCATGAATGCCCGCAGGAACTTGTAATCGTTGAGTTCCTTTGGTACTTGCGATTTGTGACACGCGCCGCAGAACTCCGGCTGTTTCAGGAGCGGACGCATCATCGCGCGACGATGCGACGGAATGTCGTCGAGAATCTGCTGATCCGTTACCCCGGTTAGTAATCTCGTTCCGTCTGCTTTGACGAGTAGCGCCGGCTCTCCCATCACATATCCGCCAATGCCTTTGCTGTTAGCCGATTGGATCGAATGACATGCGATGCATGACACACCATCGTCATCGAAAGGCCGCTTCACTTTCGAATTCTTAGTCAGCGCGCCGGTGAAAAGCGCTGCCGGGTTATGACAGGATTCGCAGTGTCGGGTGAACTCGATTCCCTTTTGCGACTGAATGTCCTTTACATTCTTCTGATAGAAGGGCTCGCGGAATGCGTTCCCATGCGCTGACTGTCGCCATTGCGCATGTGCGTCTGTGTGGCAGGTGCCGCAGCGCTTCGACGGGACGAACATCTCGCCCGGAATGAAAGTCCCGGTGCTGGTGGTTGCGTTACTTGGAGAGAAAGGATTCGATCCAAATTTGAAATCGTAAGTCTTTGAAATCTCGTCAGCGTAATGATCGCCAACGTTCGTCAATGCACCGTCGGCCCGACCGATGCCAAAGCGAAAGCAGATCGAAGTGACGACCAGAAACAAAATTCCGACAAGACACTCCAACCTTCGTTGCATGACATTAGCCTCGCTTAATACTGTGGCACTCTGGGCGAAGTAACTGCAAAATCGTTAACGTTGTTCAAGTCTGGCTCGATGCGTTCTTATGGCCCGGGTCGTTTCGCGGACCCCGCGGTTGCCGATTGGGGCAACGGCGCAGGCTCGGGCGGCTTATTCCCATCACCGGCTGCGGCAGCGGGAAGCGGCGGCGAAGTGGTCGCATCTTCTGACGCCATGCCCGGTCTCGAGGCGCCGGGCGGTGTCGGTGCGTGACTGCGCGTCTCTTCGAACTGTCTGAAGATGGCCAACTCGCGATCCGCGTCTGCCTTGCGCTTCAGCCGCGAGTAGGCGAGGAAGAGCTGATAATGCACGCCGGGATCTTCTTTGTTCAGAGCAGCCCCCCGCTGCAAGAGGAGTAACGCTTCGTCATAGCGTT
>Ga0207686_10002079_pt1 | contig 11028 bp, 10 predicted proteins | sample KBSM24metaG_FD_184396 | JGI IMG/M metagenome (GOLD analysis project Ga0207686, IMG submission 184396) | Miscanthus rhizosphere microbial communities from Kellogg Biological Station, Michigan, USA - KBS M2-4 metaG (SPAdes) (version 2) | ecosystem: Host-associated > Plants > Roots > Rhizosphere >...
CATAGCGCCTTCGGCTATGGATTTCACAAAAAAATGCAAAATTTCATCGAAAATTTCTCTTGAAGCTGAGGGAAACGAACCCAAAACTCAGGTTAATAGATTTGTGAAAGGACCACATTCGGCTTATATTTCGGATTTTTTCCCGCCGAGCCAATTCTCGATCGGGAAACTCTTCATATTCCCGCCAGATTCCCGATTCCATTGAATATTTTGGCATCGATCTTTCGCAAAAGCTGATTGATGAAGCTAAAAAGAGGATGTTGCGGAAAAATTGCACGTTCCTCTGCGGAGACGCCACCGCTAAGAAATTGCCCGTGGACAAAACCGATTTCGACCGCGCCGCTTGCATCCTCGCTTTACAGAACATGGAGCACGGAGAAGGGGCCATCCAAAAAAGACCCCGAAGAGAACCATGGAATTGTTCTCATGTAAGAGATTAGATAACTGATATGTTGAAAGTTGCTGCGCCTTTTTGTTCCGCTTACGCTACACAAACGGCGAAAGAGGCTTAAGAGAAAAGAAGAAAAGAGTGGATAACCCTTGTGTGCAATTAGAGAACCTCTATTGAGATAGGTGCGCACGCATAATAATCGCAAAAATATATTAAATTTTTTATTAAATAAACAAAAAAAATAATTTTACATATTTTATATTGCATTTAATTTACAAAAAACAGTAAAATTGAGCACATGAATAATTTATATCAAGTTTCTTCTTATGCTAATCTTGCCTATCGAGCAGGCGGCTCTCTCATAGGGTCTCTCAATAAAATTTCTTGGGTCGGATTAGGAGCCTGGACCGTCTATCATTTGGTCGATTCAGGTTTAGCCAACCTTTTCACTTTGGAAACTTTGACGCACGGAACAGGACCTCATGGATATATCGGCATCAGTCGAAATGGAGCCGACCCAAATTTTGGGGGATCAAAGTTTGGATCAAGCGCAGGCATTGATGATAAATGGTATCTAGAAAGTTCAAAAAATTACTTTTACGTTTTTTCAGACTCTACTCTAACTTTTCCATGTGATCACCTTCAAGACATATTTCAGTACTCTATTTGTAAAATTTCGGAAAAAGAAATCATCCATATTGCTTATTTGCTTCCAAGAATACATGCAACATGGTCGGGATACGCAGCTTTTAAAAATACGGTCGGAGAACTACCGGCAGCATTGATAGGAGCCTGTACACCCACATTGAAATTTCGATTCCTTCCTGAAGAAACCCGATGTCTTGAATCATGTCCTAACAACTTTTACCAGCCTTTTGGAGAAGACCGCTGTCCAAAACCCTGCCGGTTTGAAGACGACCCCGATTATTCTGAATTGGCATTTCGAACAAGAACGCCGATCGGTCCCGAACATCTCGGAATCACCGGCAGCCTGATACAAGGATTTAAAGGCAATGTGTTGGAGCGGATGAAAGCTCAGCCTGCGAGAGTCGCAAAAGGACTGGCTGAGTTACTCGCGGCATCCGGAGTTTTAAAACTTACTGTAAACTTTTTGAGGCAGCGACCCGCTCCTCTCCATGCTGCTCCATCTCTCTTCCAATCCACAAAACGGATCGCACTCGCGACAATGTGGCTCGTCTCTGGAACCGCACTCGCTATCTGGAATACTCTCTAGAAAAGTGTTCCGAAAAGATTCTCCTGTCGATTTGAGAGTTCTTTAACAGCTCTTTCATCCCGAGGCGGGAAACCCGGGCCTTAAGGCCCGGGTATTTTCAAAACCTAATGTTGGGCCGAGTGCGAAGCTCGGCCTAACTTGCAATCCCAGGCCTTAAGACCTGGGTCTATAGTTTATAGGTTTCTCTATGCAGCCTGACGTAAGATTGCGCTGATCATAGGTATGGTCAACCCAAGTTCTGGTAACATCTCAGGCCGCTCTAATAAACAACCTCGAAGCAGGCCGACTAAAGCTCTGCATGTGTTGCGTTTCGGCACTTTTCGCCATTTCGGTCGCTCCCCAAAGTCTGGATGAACACGGTCTTGGTAAGCAATTACATTTGCCATCAAAAGTGCGCTATACTGGACTTTGTCCATTTACGAGTCGAATCTTAACATTTGTGCGGTCGCTTCGCTCCCTAACAAATATCAAGATTCGACTCGTGGATTGACAAGGGGAATTGGCTCATATTGCCTCCGATAAATGTTCCAGAATCTCAACTACGAGTCCTTCTCGAGTAAAAATTTCTGTAAGATCCCTGTTTTCATCGACCTGATCAAAATACCTTTCCTTCCATAAGATCCGCCGAACTTCAACCAAAATATCCGAAAAAGTATTGACCCGTTTTGAATACCATGCGGCGGCCCTTATTGGTGCTCCTCCCAACTGTACACCGATCAGGATAACTATCGAATATAGCGCGAACAGAGTAGGAGTTTCTCTCGCTATTGCCTTGTTCGACCATTGCCGTTGAGTCTCTACACCCAAGTGTTCCCGAACTTCGCGGAATGTGACCTCGATCGCCCAACGCTTCACAAATTCTTCGATAATCACTAGTGCAGAGAGCGTTACGTCCGTGCTTATCAGAGCTGCTGATTCAAACCGCCCTGCAGGATCCTTGACAACGACCAGTCGGATTGGAATCGCTTCTCCACCGATTGGACTCCATAGACAAGTAGTTGTGACATACTGGATTTTTTTCTTTCGCCCTCTGTACCACTGCGCTTCTGTTTCTTGCCACGGCGTATCTACGCGCTGCAATAATATTTTGGGGGCAAGCAGCCGACGGCCTCGTTTTGCCGGCCGGCCAGGGCCGCTTTTTATTTTAGGAAAATCAAAAATACGTGCGTCAAGACGGAGACGGGATATCAAACTGATGTCGAGTTTCAGCGCAGTCCATGCGAGTTGTGCGCTGGCAAATCCTCCATCTACAACGAGTCTAATTGCCATCTGAGGAAGCCATCTTCTTAACTGACAACACATTTGCCGCGCCCAATCGACAGTAGTCTTATGTTCTTTGCCACGCGCCTTGTTTGCCTTTTGGGATGGAGCCAATACGGTTAAAAAGGCAGCGCGAAGTTTCGGTTACTCCATGGAAGTTTGATTACAACCATCATAGCGACCCACTTCAGTCCGAAGCACCTGACAACAAACCCGCGACTGGATCGGACGGCGTCCCTATAGCACCCCTTATTCTTGATTTTTTCTCCGCTTCGACGTTCCACATGATCATCGAGCGCAACGACAAGTTCTGTAATTCCCAATGCTGTGATGATTTGCAAAAGCAATATCTTGGTCCCTTCCAACGCATTCCATTGATCACGGTTGAGAACGCGGTGATACTTTGCAAAGGCCTGTTCTCCCTGCAATCCCATCACCTTGAGGGCACCGCAAACAGTCCTTCCTCCCTTGCAGAGAATAGCTCCGGTCATTAGCAACACTGCTTTCGTCCATGTTTTAGAGCATGAAAAAATGATGGCAAATGGTGCGAGGGTGTGTATAATCGTGGGTGATAGAGTTGACATCGCCTTGGAATTATGTTGTTTAGCAACAAGCATTTTACACAAGTCGGTGATGCAACTCTATTTTTTTTATCTATTCACAAGTCGAATTTTGACATTCGCTGGGGAGCGCAGCGACCGCACAAATGTTAAGATTTGACTCGTGAATGGACAAAGTCCAGCTATAGACAGCTACATGAAAAGCAGGCTGCTTTTTCACTGAGGCCTCATTCCATACCTGTGCTTGCCCAACGCCGAGAATTGATTTCTCATCTCTATGGTTGTATTCGATTTGCCATCTATCGAAATAGGCTTGGATCAACACCTCCACAGGAACCGTTATGCTGGTTGCCAATAAATAAGCGGGGTTTCGATAATTCCTTCTCCCTCCTCTTACATATGGCAAAGGCGCCAAAACTATAAGTCGAAGGGGCGCTCTTTTAGTCCCATTTTGCCATAATGCATTGGGCATTTCTTTGTACCGTATCTCTCTCCACTGTCCCCCATAGAAAAATGCCCTTTTTAACCAGGGGATATTCTCGTCTTTTCGGGCCTCCTCCGGTGTAAATTTTGTATCGTCGTAGACCTTTCTCGCGCTTGTTGAGGGGCGGCATAGTTTTGCATCTTTGCGGTAACGAGCAACCATCACGATTCTGGGATCATTGATCGCCATACAAGTTGTATTGCAGAAGGAACCATCGCATGAGATGATCATGGTTTTAATTGTCAACCCTTTCGCATCAACCGATTTTCTGAGCTGCCTTATCTCCTGAACAAAGAGTGTCGAGAGGTTATGTTTCTTCAAGAGCTCTTTGTAATTTTTCCAATCAGCTTCCGTAGCTTTTTTCCCCGGCTTTTTGATTGAAGGGGCCGCAGTAAATCGAACTGGGATCGAACGAGCGGGGGTGTTTTCAGAGGGCGCATACAGGGGAAGAAGGATAGAGATCTGAAGATATCTAAGGGCCCAAATGAGGTTCGTTTGAAACTTAGGACCTAGTGGATCGGCTTGCCATCCAGCATAAGGGATTTTCTTTCCAGTTTTGTGAACTTTTGTATCGTCAGCAGCAAAATGAACATATTCACCTTCAATGTATTGAGCGGATAAACCGATAATGGGATCAAAAAGATCCTCGACATTCCATTTGCAATCGGAGTCGAATTTATAATCTGCTACAGGCAGTTTATTAGATCTGCCGAGAAAGATAGCCATGTTGGTGATTGTTTTGCGTCCACTTGCACATAGGCAAGCAAAAGCGAGTTCTTTAGCACGGGTAAAAGCGGCCGTTTTACAAAACACAGATCGCCACATAGCAAAGATCATTAATAGAGCATTGAGCAGGTTCATAGTCCCTTCTTTTCTTTAGTGAAGAATTGAACAGAATACTATGAACCTAGCTCGTTTCCTTTTAAAGAATTTTTTGGATCACCCTAGAAACCTATAAACTATAGTCCCAGGCCTTAAGGCCTGGGTGTTCACAGTTGCATGAAGGCACTATGCGCTGGTCAAGTAGTCGAAAAGGTCTCGCTGCGTTGAAATGAGAAGACTCTTGTGGATCTCGCAGAGGCGCTGTGAAGCTTCTAAGATTTCTACATCCCCGACGCCGGGCAAGGCTAAAGCATGAAGCTGTTTCATTGGTTCCAGGTATTTAAATCCTAATATGTAGTCGCCTCGGCTAAACCCCTCTTCCTCAACGCGAAAATAGATGATTTCTCTCTTATAGAGCAGAGCTTGGATAGCGAAGAACAAACCTTCGCTGCCTGTTGGAGGATTGCCTAGGAAATCGATGAGCTGTGGTAACTCGTGCAAAACATAAGGCTTTTTGAACTCTCCCTTTTCCGACTCGCCGAACAAAGCGACTGTATGGCGCATATCTTTCCCTCTGGTAGGCCTCTTGGATCACTATGCAAGAGGTCTATTTTTGTTTAGAGGGAGGCGCTAGTTTATTTCAAGCGGTGGCGGGGAGCATAGATAGCTTTTTTGCCAAGTTCTTCTTCTATCTCTAGGAGGCGGTTGTACTTTGCCACCCGTTCGGAGCGGCAAAGAGAACCGGTTTTGATCTGTCCGGATTGCAGCGCAACGGCAATGTCTGCAATCGTGGTGTCTTCAGTCTCTCCGGATCGATGAGAAATCACGGTGCGGTAACCGTTTTTCTTCGCTAATCCCACGGTTTCGATGGTTTCGCTTAACGTTCCTATTTGATTCACTTTGATCAGGATGGCATTCCCGACATGCATCGAGATCGCTTTCCTTAAAAACTGGGGGTTGGTAACGAAGATGTCGTCGCCGACAAGCTGCAGGTTTTTCCCAAGCCTCTGAGTGAGAAGCGCCCATCCTTCCCAATCGTTCTGGTCGAGGCCGTCTTCGATGGAGTCTATGGGATACTGGCTCGCGAGCTTGGCGAGATAGTCGATTTGTTGAGCGGCTGTGTGTTGTCGATAGTCCTTTCCCGCTTCTTTTAATTTTTTTTCGATGTAAAGCCGGTTTACATAGAATTCGGAGGCTGCACAGTCCAAGGCGAGGGTGAAATCTTGGCCCGGGCGGTATCCTGCTTTTTCTATGCTTGCAAGGATGAGATCGAAAGCTTCTTCATTGGAAGAGAGCAGGGGAGCGAATCCTCCTTCGTCCCCGACATTCGTGGAGAGTCCTTTTTTCTTGAGGATCGATTTGAGGGAATGGAAGACCTCAGCGCTTGTGCGAATGGCTTCTTTGAAAGTGGGGGCTCCGATAGGGCGGATCATGAATTCTTGAAAATCGAGGCCATTGTCGGCATGGACGCCGCCGTTCAGGATGTTCATCATCGGACAGGGCAAAAGAGAAGCGTCTCCCCCGAGATAACGGTAGAGGGGTAATTTTTGGGCCGCCGCGGCGCATTTTGCCGAAGCCAAGGAGATGCCGAGAATGGCATTTGCCCCAAATTGGCTTTTATTAGGAGTGCCGTCGAGGTCGATCATCGCCTTGTCGAGCGCTTCTTGATCCAGCACCGATTTGCCTTTAAGCATCTGCTGCAAAGGGCCATTCACATGGGAGATCGCCTTCAAGACTCCTTTGCCGCCATAGCGTTTCGGGTCGTTGTCCCTCAGTTCGACGGCTTCGTGTTCGCCGGTAGAGGCGCCGGATGGCACGGCTGCTTTGCCCATCGATCCATCGCGGGTTTTGACTGCGACTTCAAGAGTGGGATTTCCCCGAGAATCCAGGATTTCAAGGGCATGGCACGATTCGATTTCGAACATGTTCAACTCCAGGTTTTGGATTGCGATCCGCTTGCGATCTCTTCAAGAAGGTTCACGTAGGATTCATACCGCAAAGCGGCGATCGTTCCCGCTTCCAATGCTTGCATCACAGCGCATTCAGGTTCATTGATGTGGATACAATCAGGGTATTTGCATTCTTTGGCAAAAGGAATGAAGTCGGTGAAATGGTTGATGACATCGGTTTTCGTCAGGTCCCAAACTCCAAAGCTGCGGATGCCGGGAGTGTCGACGCAATATCCTCCTCCAGGAAGACGAATGAGTGAAGCGGTCGTGGTCGTGTGGGATCCTTTGGAGGTTTTCGTCGCCAGTTCCCCTGTCCTCAATTCAAATCCGAAACAAGCGTTCAAAAGAGAGGATTTTCCTACTCCGGATTGGCCGGAAAAGACCGAGGTTTTGTTTTGGAGGAGCGAGCGGAGCGCTTCGAGCCCGATCTTGGTCTCGCTGCTTAAAGAGAGAATAGGCAATCCTAAAGGAATATAGGCAGCGAGAAAATTGCGATAGCGCTCCTGCTCTTCATCGGAAGCGGCATTCAAAAGATCGATCTTGTTGATGACGATGATGGGATGAATGTTCCCTTTTTCCGCGGCGATCAGGTACCTATCGACAAGAGCGGGTTTCAAAGGAGGACTGACGACGGAAGCAGTGATGAGGACTTGATCTACATTTACAGCGATGAGTTGTTCTTTTCTTCCGCTGATATCTGTGCGGGCTAAAGTGGAGGTTCTCTCTTCTACCTGTTCGATGGCCCCCTGGTCACTGCATCTGACCCAGTCGCCGACGGCGATGATATTCTTGACTTGGGCCGTTTCTTTTTTCATCAGCCCTTTCAAGGAACAAAGGACCGATTCGCCATCGAAGTCGATGAAGGCCCCTTCTCCTGAAATGGCTACGACTCTTCCTCGGCGTAGATGGTGGGCGGTTTCGATGATTTTGTTCTCAAGATCGGTTTTCTTGAATTTAGACCGGTCGGTGTTCTGGGCGAGCTTCCGTTCTTTTCGGAATTGCTTGCGGTCTCGGGAATGAAATTCCTCTTCGTGATCGAAGTGCGTCATAAAGGCCTCATGGCGTAGAGCATGATTGCTCCGGCTGCAGCGACATTCAGCGATTCGGCCTCTTTCCTCATCGGAATATGAATTTTCGCCCCGAGCGATTCTGCCCATGGCGAAGCGCCCTGCCCTTCATTCCCTAAAATGAGCGCGCGGGGGCTTTGGAAAACGGCGTCGGAAAGGGGCGTTCCTTGAATGTCTCCCACATAAAAGAAAAACTTCCATGAGGCAATGGTTTCGGGCGATTCGATGGCATAGGGGAGTCGGAAAGTGGCCCCTTGCGCGGCCCGGATGGCCTTGTCATTAAAAAAATCGACTGTGCCGGGCGTGGCAGCGACTCCATCCCAAGAAAGGGCGTAGGCTGTGCGGAGCAAGGTCCCCAAATTGCCCGGGTCGGCAATCCGGTCGAGGATTAAGAGGTTTCGGCAGGAAGAGAGGTCGCGGGAAGCCGGGATGGGTATTTCGGCGGCAAAACCATCGGGCGCCTCCAAGCCGGTAATTTTTTTCAGTATGGGTTCGGTGACAAGAAAGCGCTCGGAAGCCGGAATTTCAGGGCTGGCATCCAGAGTCATCAAGCATTTGAGAGGAGCGTTTTGGGCAAGCTCCCTGACGAGTTTTTCTCCGGAGATCAATGCGGAGCCCGACTTTTCCCGGTAGGAACGTGTCCTAAGGAGCTGAGACCAATGGAGTACCTTGGGATGTTGTAAGCTCAAGATCTTTTTTGCTAGCATGAACTTAGTATGAAGGATGAGAAAATAAGGATAAAGCCTCTACACGCGATGGGTTCCCTGGCCCAGCGGGCCGTACTCGTCAGTCTTTGCCTGCTCGTCATTCCCCTCTTTCTCCATAGCCTTTTCAGCTACCGCGCGGAATATAAAGACGCCCTTGCCGATATCAAAGAAAATCTTGCCATTACTGCGAAGGGACAGAAGGCGATTTTAGAGGAAAGGATCAACATTCAATGGCAGGTTCTGGATGCGGTGGCCGGCAAAACCGACCCCGCCTTCATGCAGCACCTCCAAATTTTCGAAATACCGATGCCTAGCGGCCTGCCGAACCATTTCGCCATTGTCAGCCTGCGCGATGACTCGCTTTTTGTAGGAAAAAGAATATCTACGACAAGCGCCCTTGCAATCTCCACTCCGATCGAAACGGTATTCGACCAGCTGACCGATTTCGAAAAGCCAGATTATCCCCAATCTCTCGCTTTCGTCGACAAAGAGGGAAAAGCCTTGATCGGCGCCAAGCAAGAGACGCCGATTTCGATCCAACTTCCCATCGAGGGATCCAATTTCTTTCTCTATCTTTCCATCGCCGAAGGGGCAGTCAAACGGCTTCATAAGGAGTGGTATTTTTTCCATTTTCTGACGCTTCTCTTTTTTATCGGATTCATCGGAGGGCTGATCGTTTGGCTGATTACGAAACGGATCTCCAAACCGCTCCGCCAACTCTGCAAGGCTATGGAACGGGTGAGCGAAGGAGCTGTCCATATCCGTTATATTCCCGATCGAATGGGCTTCGAGATCAATGAATTGGGCAAGCAGTTCAACCAAACCCTCGACCAGATCCTTTTGCACAGCGAGGAGGCGGAACGGCAAAGGATCGGCCGCGAGCGCCTTGCGGAGGAATTGAAGATCGGACATGACATTCAAGCCAGCCTTCTTCCTAAGCATCTTCCTGAATTGAAAGGGCTTGATATTGCCTCAGGTTTTTTGCCGGCTCGAGAAGTCGGAGGCGATTTCTACGATCTGTTCCCAATGGAGGAGGGCAAGCTGCTCATCGTGATCGCTGATACGGCGGGGAAAGGGATCTCTGCCTGCCTCTATTCTCTTGGATTACGGAGCATGCTGCGGACTCTCGCTTCGGGAAAGAAGGCGCTCTCCGAAATCGTGCTGGGGGCGAACGATCTTTTTTGGCGCGATGCGAGACATACCGGGATGTTCGTGACCCTTTGGATCGGAATCTATTATCCGGAAACCAAGGTTTTGGAATATTGCAGCCAAGGCCATCCTCCTGCCTATCTGATTCATAAAGGCAAGTGCGAGGCGCTATGGACTCCCGGGATCGCGATGGGCGCACAGTCATTCGATACGATTTCGACCAAACAGCACAAATTAAAGAGCAAAGATGTCCTCTTTCTCTATACCGATGGGATTATTGAGTCTCACGACCCCGATAATCAGTTATTTGGGAAAGATAAGCTCCAGGAATTCCTCGTGCGCTCTTCCACTCTGCCCGCCCATACGATTGTCGAGCATCTTCTCAAGGAGATCGAAGTTTTCAGCCGAGGCGCTCCTCAGCATGACGACATTACCTTGCTCGTCGTTAAGGAGCTGTCTTGACCGTCAATCAAACAAACCCAAACAATTTGAACAGTTGTTTGGGTCCGCCTCAAGCGCTCCCCGAAGCAAATCGCACGAGGCTTGCGGAAATTTTCCTAAAATTATTTAAAGACCAAGAAATCGCTCATTTCATGGTTACGAAAGTTTTTCCACCAGTTGAAAAAATAGAGATCGGGAAAGAACAAAAGGGAACATGCAAGTTTAAGATCCACTGCGAGCGGAGATATGTTGGAAAAATCGGGAAGATTGAACAAGGAGGCTGCGATCTGGCACTCGGCGCCATTTTGTCTGCAGGCCCTCTTTTAGAAGGAGTATTCGATTTCGCTCATAGGAAGTTTAGCTTTGATTGTAAAAATGGATTACATGCCAAACAAGGCATTTTCGAGCTGAGGATCAAAGAAATAAAAATAGATCAGAAAAGACAGGTCGATATTCGTCCATACAGCTTGATATTTCCTGTGTGTAGACAGTCCTATCAAACCATAAAAAACACATTGAATTTGATTCACTGGAAATAGTCTTGAATCGAAAATCGACTGAAACTTTTTGTTGAGATAGGTTCATTCTTGAAATAAAATTTTCGATCAGGCAAGGGTGAAATTGTTGCAAGCTAGGAGGAAATTATGGCTGTGCGAAAGAAAAAAAGAAAAAAAACAACCGGCAAAAAAAGAGTGATGAAGAGAAAAACAGCGAAGAAGGCTGTAAGAAGAAAAAAACGCCGTAAAACGAGCGCTCGTAAAATGAAAAAAAGTGGGACTTGCGGCGAAGTCTGTCATTCTTAATAGCAGCTTAAATCCTCACCGGATCGCCTCGAAGAGAGCCTCAAAAATAAAGAGCCCTTTCGAGTTTTCGGTGAGGATTTTCTTTTTTCTCAAAGAAACAGGATGGATGAATGAATCATCCAGACCCACCTTGAGATAAAGTGCATCAAGTCCCTCTGCTT
>Ga0207686_10002088_pt1 | contig 11005 bp, 9 predicted proteins | sample KBSM24metaG_FD_184396 | JGI IMG/M metagenome (GOLD analysis project Ga0207686, IMG submission 184396) | Miscanthus rhizosphere microbial communities from Kellogg Biological Station, Michigan, USA - KBS M2-4 metaG (SPAdes) (version 2) | ecosystem: Host-associated > Plants > Roots > Rhizosphere >...
GAAGAAGTCCAGCACGATCTCGCCCAGCGGCAGCTCATAGGTGAGCATCACCTGGCGGCCGTGGTAGGCCATGTTCAGCTGCACGCCGCGCTTCTGGTTGGCCAGCGTCATCACCGGGCCGACGTAGTCCTGGGGCATGTAGAGATGCACGGTCACGATGGGCTCGCGGATCTCCTGGATGCGGCCCTGGTCGGGCATCTTGGAGGGGTTCTCCACCATGATGACCTCGCCGTCGCCCTTGACCACTTCATAGACCACGCTGGGCGCGGTGGTGATGAGGTCCTGGTCGAACTCGCGCTCCAGGCGCTCCTGCACGATCTCCATGTGCAGGAGGCCCAGGAAGCCGCAACGGAAGCCGAAGCCCAGCGCCTGCGACACCTCGGGCTCGAAGTGCAGCGAGGCATCGTTGAGCTGGAGCTTTTCCAGCGCATCGCGCAGCTGGTCGTATTCGCTCGCCTCGGTCGGGTAGAGGCCGGCGAACACCTGCGGCTGGATTTCCTTGAAGCCGGGCAGCGCCTGCTCGGCCGGGCCCAGGTTGTTGGGCAGCTTCTTTTCGAGCGTGATGGTGTCCCCCACCTTAGCGGCCTTCAGCTCCTTGATGCCCGCGATGATGAAGCCCACCTCGCCCGCGTTCAGCGCGTTGCGCGGCTCGTTGGCGGGGGTGAAGACGCCCAGGTTGTCGGCGTTGTACACCGCACCCGAGGCCATCATCTTGAAGCGCTCGCCCTTGAGCAGGCGGCCATCGACCACGCGCACCAGCATCACCACGCCCACGTACGAGTCGAACCAGCTGTCGATGATCATGGCGCGCAGCGGCGCGTCGGGGTTGCCGCGCGGCGCGGGCACCTTGGCGACGATCAGCTCGAGGATCTCCTCGATGCCCATGCCGGTCTTGGCCGAACACGGAATGGCGTCGCCCGCGTCGATGCCGATCACGTCCTCGATCTCGGCCTTGGCGTTGTCCGGGTCGGCCTGCGGCAGATCCATCTTGTTGAGCACCGGCAGCACTTCCACGCCCAGGTCGAGCGCGGTGTAGCAGTTGGCCACCGTCTGGGCTTCCACGCCCTGCGAGGCATCGACCACCAGCAGCGCGCCTTCGCAGGCGGAAAGCGAACGCGAGACCTCGTAGGAGAAGTCCACGTGGCCGGGCGTGTCGATCAGATTGAGGTTGTAGACCTGCCCGTCCTTGGCCTTGTACTGCAGCGCGGCGGTCTGGGCCTTGATGGTTATCCCACGCTCTTTTTCGATATCCATCGAATCGAGCACCTGCGCTTCCATCTGGCGCTCCTCAAGGCCGCCGCAACGTTGGATCAGGCGGTCGGCAAGGGTCGACTTGCCATGGTCGATGTGCGCGATGATGGAAAAATTTCTGATGTGATTCATCAACGGAAAGCGTCAAGTGATTGAATTAAAACGGCGCGCACAAGAAAAAAGGGCGCGTCAAATGGCGACGCGCCCTGAACCAACAATCATTGGCAACTGCGATAGTTGGGACTTCATTGTAGGCAAAAAGGGCTTTCGGGAAAGCCCGGCCAGCGGTGCCACCCGGGCGTTGCCGGCTTGCAACGAGAATTTTATCAACAGCTTATTCACAGAACCACCAACAACTTGCTGAACAACTTGTGGGCGATCTGTGGAACACCTGTGCATGAAAAAGATGCGTCCCACATCATGGTGTGCCGCATCGGTTTTATGCCCGCAGGCAGGTAAGAGCGCCCTGCATTCTACCGAAAACCATACATAGCCCCGCCGCGCCCCGGATGGCGAGGCTCTAGGTCGACGGCACGGCAAATTTGTAACACCTCCCGTCCGCCGGCCGGGCCGCCCGCTATCCCGAGCACACGCCAGGGTCTTGGCATGACGCCGGCGCAGCGGTCCCGAGGCGTTCAACGGGTGGGCCGGATCAGGGCGTACTGCGCCCATTCACCGCGGCGGAACAGCACGTTGATCGGCTTGGCCTTGTCGGCCTTGGCCAGCACCGCGTCGAACTCCTTGACGCTGCCCACCTCGGTGTTGGCGATGGAGACGATCACGTCGCCCTCGCGGAGCCCGGCACGCGCAGCGGCATCGGCCGCAGCCACCACCCGCACGCCGCCCTTGACCTTCAGTTCCTTCTTCTGCGCGTCGGTCAGCTCGGCCACGCTCAGCCCGACCTGCTTGGCCGCAGCGGAGGACTTGGGACCACCCGCATCCTTGTCGGCCGCCTTGGCCGCCGGCTTGTCGTCGGGCTCGACCTCGGCGATGGTGATCGGGAAGTCGCGCGTGACGCCACGCCGGAACACGCTCACCGTGCTCTTGGTGCCCGGCTTGGTGTTGCCCACCAGACGCGGCAGGTCGGCCGCCTTCTCCACGGCCTTGCCGTCGAAGCGCGTGATCACGTCGCCCGCCTCCACGCCGGCCTTGTCGGCGGGCGAGCCCGCTTCCACGCCGCGCACCAGCGCGCCCTGCGGCTTGCCCAGGCCGATGGATTCGGCCACGTCCTTGGCCACGGATTCGATCTGCACGCCGATACGGCCCCGGCTCACCCGGCCCGTGGCCCGCAGCTGGTCGCTCACGCGGATGGCTTCGTCGATCGGGATGGCGAAGGAGATGCCCATGAACCCGCCCGAGCGCGAATAGATCTGGCTGTTGATGCCGATGACCTCGCCGCGCATGTTGATCAGCGGCCCGCCGGAATTGCCGGGATTGATCGCCACGTCGGTCTGGATGAAGGGCAGGTAGTCGCCCGTGTCGCGCTGCTTGGCGCTGACGATGCCCGCGGTGACGCTGTTGTCCAGGCCGAAGGGCGAGCCGATGGCCATCACCCACTCGCCCACGCGCAGACGGCTCACGTCGCCGATCTTCACGGCAGGCAGGCCGGTGGCATCGATCTTGACGACGGCCACGTCGGTGCGCTTGTCGGAGCCGACGATTTTTGCCTTGAATTCGCGCTTGTCGGTCAGCGTGACGATGACCTCCTCGGCGCCATCCACCACATGGTGGTTGGTCATGATGTAGCCGTCGGAGGTCAGGATGAAGCCCGACCCCACGCCGCGCGGCTGCTCTTCAGGCTGCGGAGCGCGCTGCTGCGGCGACTGCTGGCGCGGCAGATTGGGAATGGGCACGCCGAAACGGCGGAAGAACTCCAGCATCTCCTCGTCCATCGCATTGCCGCCGGAACGGTCGGAGACTTTCTCGATCGTGCGGATGTTGACGACGGAGGGGCCGACCTGGTCCACCAGATCGGTGAAGTCCGGCAGTCCGCGCACGGACGCGGCAGGCTGCGCGCGGGCCGCCTGCACCGGAAGCACCGCCAGGCTGCCAGAGAGAGCCATCGTGCCCGCCAGGGCCAGGGCATGGAGGTTCTTCCAATCGATCAGGGGCATCTTCGACCTTTCTAATTGCGACATTCGGTGCGGTGAGGAAAGTGAAAACGATAGCGCGAACGCGCCAGATGCGGGGGCCGCTCCGCAAGAGCGGCGAAGCCGTGGGGACATGCACGGCCGACATGATGCCGCGAGAATGGGCCGCATCGCAGACGCGGCCGGCAGTGCGCAGCGGCTTCAACGCAGCGCCGTCCGCAGCAGCCACGCTGGGGCGCATCCGGTGCGGCAGTCCGGCACCCGGCCCCGAGGGCCGGCAGGCCACCGGCCCGGCGCGGGCTCAGCGTGCCGGGGGGGCGAAACTGGCGTTGCGCAGGAACTCGGCAGGCATCTGCAGCGACGAGGTGCTGCCGAATTGCCGGTGGGCGGCCAGCAATTCATCCAGGCGCGGGTCCCGCAGCATGACCTGCTGGGAACTGCCATTGCTGCCGTCTGCCACTGCCAGCGTGGAGGACGAGGCCGACGATGCCAGTTGCGCGCCTCCGCCCTGCGGTACCACGGACCCGGCGTAGGTTCCCCAGCCGATGGCAGCCACGGCGGCCATGGAAGCGAGCCCCGCCACCATCTTCCACTGGAACACCCCGGCGTTGGCAACCTTGGCATCGGCCAGGGCCGGCGATGGGGGCGCCACCTGCGTCAGTTCGCCGGCTGCCAGCGCCTGGGGCAGAGGCTCCTGGGCCAGTCGCTCGCGCAATCGGTCGAGCAGCAGGGGCCGGACGGGCGCGGCCAGTTCGGCCGAGCGCAGGACGTCGCCCACCAGGTGGTGCATCCGCCACTGTTCGCGGCCGGCCTCCGTGCAGGCGAACGCCACCGCACACGCAAAGTCTTCGCCCTGCAGCTGCCCGTCCGCCAAAGCGGACAACTGCTCGCGCATCATCACATCGTCATTCGTATTCATGTCCATCACCCTGCTGCTTGTGCCCACCAACCATCCACCACCCGCCGGCCGCTGCCCTGCAGCTCACCAGCGCTTGCCCGTCTGCTTGTCCAGCAGCGGCTTGACGCGCGCCGAGATCGCCTCGCGCGCACGGAAGATCCGCGACCGCACGGTGCCGATCGGGCAGCTCATCGCCGCCGCGATCTCGTCGTAGCTCAGGCCCTCGATCTCGCGCAGCGTCACGGCCTGGCGCAGATCCTCGGGCAGCGCTTCCATCGCCGCATTCACGGCTTCGGCGATCTCCCGGGCGGCCAGCACCGTCTCGGGCGTTTCTTCGGTGGTTAGTTCGTTGCCGACGCGGGAAGTTTCATCGTCATCGTCACTGCCGCGCAGGGCGCTGTCGGTGATCACGGGGTTGCGCTTCATGTCCACCAGCGCCTTCTTCGCGGTGTTCACCGCGATGCGGTAGAGCCAGGTGTAGAACTGGGCCTCTCCGCGGAACTGGTGCAGCGCGCGGTAGGCGCGGATGAAGGTCTCCTGGGCGATGTCCTGCACCAGATCGACGTCGCGCACCATGCGGCCGATCAGGCGCTCGATCCGGCGCTGATACTTGATGACCAGCAGTTCATAGGCGCGCTGATCGCCCGCCACCGTGCGCTCGACGAGCTGCAGATCGCTGTCATTGCCGTTGGGCGGAAGCGGAGATGCTGTCATTTTTGAGGAAGAAGGGCTGTCCGGACGTCGGCAAGCGGAAATGGAAGAAAGACGGGCAAGACCCGTGCCGCAAGGGCCGAGGCTGCCGGTCGCCGGCTGCCGTGCGAAGGGGCATGACGCATCGCCTGCACGTTCAGGATTCCGATGCGGAACCGGCGGGGGCCGCGCTGCCGGCCATCCGGGCGCGCGAATATAACGCCCGCCGCAATGCCGGCCACGACTGCGCAGAGGCTTCCCGCTCCAGGCACAGCCAGACTCGGGGTGCATCGCACAGCGGCAGGCACACCAGCACGAACCGCTGAAGATCCAGATGCACTTCAGGCGCGGTCCGCGCCGCCAGGGGCAGCGCCCGTCCTTCGGGCAGGAACCACCACTGCGCCCCATCCCATTGCAATGCACCGCACGGACTGCGCCACCAGGCTATGGCAGCCAGCCCGGCCGTCACCCCCCAGAGGGTCCAGCCCAGCGGCTGCGCCAGGGGCTGGGTCGGCGCACCGGCCATGCCCCAACCCGCCAGCACCAGAGCGCAGGCAACGATCAGGGCCGCGAGGGCCAGCCCGGCTCGGACGCTGCGCTCCACGGGAAAGCGCACCGCCGGCGGGTGGTGATAGGAAGAGGAAGCGGGGTGGGAGGCGTCCATCGCAGCGGCACGGGTCAAGGGCCGAGCGATGGAAGGGAATCCGAGGGACGCGGCGGCAGCGGTACTACCCGCGTCAGACGCGCTTGAAGACCAGCGTGCCGTTGGTGCCGCCAAAACCGAAGTTGTTCTTCACCGCCACGTCCATCTTCATGTCGCGGGCCGTGTTGGCGCAGTAGTCCAGATCGCAGTCCGGATCCTGCTCAATCAGGTTGATCGTGGGCGGCGCCTTCTGGTCGCGCAGCGCGAGCACGGTGAACACGCTCTCGATGCCGCCGGCGCCACCCAGCAGGTGACCCGTCATGGACTTGGTGGAACTCACCACCGTCTTGTAGGCATGGTCGCCCAGCGCCGCCTTGATGGCGTTGGTCTCGTTCAGGTCACCCAGCGGCGTGGAGGTGCCGTGCGCGTTCAGGTAATCCACCTGATCGGCATTCACACCTGCATTGCGCAGGGCAGCCTGCATGGCGCGGCGGGGGCCGTCCATGCTGGGTGCCGTCATATGGCCGGCGTCGGCGCTCATGCCGTAGCCAGCGACTTCGGCATAGATCTTCGCGCCGCGTGCCTTGGCGTGTTCGTACTCTTCGAGCACCAGCACGCCGGCGCCTTCGCCCAGCACGAAGCCGTCACGGCCCTTGTCCCACGGACGCGAGGCGGCCTGGGGATCGTCGTTGCGGGTGGAGAGTGCACGCATGGCCGCGAAACCGCCAACGCCCAGGGGCGATACCGTGGCTTCGCTGCCGCCGGCCACGATGACGTCGGCGTCACCGTATTCGATCTTGCGCGCGGCTTCGCCAATGCAGTGCAGGCCGGTCGTGCAGGCCGTCACCACGGAAAGATTGGGGCCCTTGAAGCCGAACCGCATCGACACCTGGCCTGCCACCATATTGATGATGGAAGCCGGCACGAAGAACGGCGTGATGCGGCGGGGTCCACGGCTGGACAGCTCTGCATGCGTGTTCTCGATCAGCGGCAAGCCGCCGATCCCCGAACCGATGATGCAGCCGATACGCGTGGCCAGATCCTCGCTCAAGGCCTCACCCGTGGGCAGGCCGGAGTCCTGGATGGCTTCCTGCGCGGCGGCGATGCCGTAGTGGATGAAGGTGTCCATCGTGCGCGCATCCTTGGCGCTGATGAACGAATTCAGGTCGAAACCCTTGACCTCGCCCGCGATCTTGCAGGCGAAGTTCGACGCATCGAACTTGGTGATGAGGTCAATGCCGGACTTTCCGGCGAGGATGTTGGCCCAGGCATCAGCCACCGTGTTGCCCACGGGGCTGATGCATCCCAGGCCGGTCACGACGACGCGACGACGGCTCATGCGTTCAAACTTTCTTGGGGTTCACAGCGCCCGGCCGGGCGCCATCGCGCAAAAAGGATCAGGCTTTTTGATGGGTGTTCGCGTAGTCGATGGCGTTCTGCACCGTCGTGATCTTCTCTGCGTCTTCGTCAGGGATCTCGATGCCGAATTCGTCTTCCAGCGCCATCACCAGCTCGACCGTGTCCAGCGAGTCAGCGCCCAGGTCGGCCACGAAGGCCTTTTCGTTGGTCACTTGGGACTCTTCAACGCCGAGTTGTTCGGCAATGATTTTTTTGACACGTGCTTCGATATCGCTCATGGTTTCCCTCAGGGGGTTGTGAATGAATCCGCGATTCTAGCCGCTTAAGGGGAAAGCCCCTGAACGACCCGCCGCACGGAGAACCGGCGTCAACTTTCTTCAATTACATGTACATGCCGCCATTGACGTGCAATTCCTGCCCCGTCACATAGCCGGCGCCGGCCGAGGCCAGATAGGCGACCGCATTCGCGATGTCGGAAGGGCGGCCCAGATGGCCCAGCGCGATCTGCGATTGCAGCGCTTTTTGCTGTTCTTCCGGCAATTTGGCGGTCATGTCGGTCTCGATGAAACCGGGGGCCACGCAGTTCACGGTGATGTTGCGGCTGCCCAGCTCACGCGCCAGGGCGCGCGCCATGCCTGCCACACCGGCCTTGGATGCGGCGTAGTTGGCCTGGCCGGGATTGCCCGAGGCGCCCACCACGCTGGTGATGTTGATGATCCGGCCATAGCGCTGCTTCATCATTGGGCGGATGGCGGCGCGGCTGCAGCGGAACACGGCCTTGAGGTTGGTGTCGATCACCGAATCCCAGTCGTCGTCCTTCATGCGCATGGCCAGCGTGTCGCGGGTGATGCCGGCGTTGTTGACCAGCACGTGCAGGCCGCCGTATTCCTTGACGATGGCATCGACCAGCGCATCGACGGCAGCGCCGTCGGTCACGTTCAGGGCCACGCCCTTGCCGCCGTGGGCCGACAGGGCCTGCTGGATGCGGGCTGCGCCGTCTTCCGTCGTGGCCGTACCGATCACGCGCATGCCGCGTGCGGACAGCTCAGCAGCGATGGCCGCGCCGATGCCGCGCGTGGCGCCGGTCACCAGGGCGATTTGTGGGGAGGAAGCGTTGTTGTCTTGGGTGCTCATGCCAGAAGCTCTCGGGTTTCGGCCAGCGTGGCCGGATCATAGATGGAGGCGGCGACCAGTTCGGGGTCGATGCGCTTGGCCAGCCCTGCGAGCACCTTGCCCGGACCGCATTCGACGAGGTGGGTGGCGCCGCGGGCCTTGAGAGCCTGCACACATTCCACCCAGCGCACCGGGCCGAAGGCCTGGCGGTAGAGGGCATCGCGGATGGCGTCGGCGTCCTGCTGTACCGCCACATCCACGTTGTTGACCACGGGAATGCGCGGCGCGGCCAGTTCCAGGCCGGCCAGGGCCGTGCGCAGCTTCTCGGCGGCGGGCTTCATCAGGCTGGAGTGGAAAGGCGCGGACACGGGCAGCAGCAGTGCGCGCTTGGCACCGGCCGCCTTCAGCACTTCGCAGGCCTTGTCCACCGCTGCCTTGGTGCCGGCGATCACGGTCTGGATGGGGTCGTTGAAGTTGACCGCCTCGACCACTTCGGGCGAGCCCGCACCGAACGTGGCGGCCGCTTCGGCGCAGCCGGCGATGACTCTGGCGGCATCCATGCCCAGGATGGCGGCCATGGCGCCCGTGCCGACGGGAACGGCTTCCTGCATGGCGGCGGCGCGCAGGCGCACCAGCGGCGCGGCCTGGGCGAGGCTCAGCACCTCGGCAGCCACCAGCGCGGAATATTCGCCCAGCGAATGGCCGGCCAGCACGGCAGGCGCAGCACCGCCCTCGGCGCGCCAGACGCGCCATGCGGCAACGGCCGCCACCAGCATCACCGGCTGGGTGTTGGTGGTCAGGGCAAGCGCCTCCTTGGGGCCTTCATGGATCAGGCGGGCGACGTCTTCGCCCAGCGCATCGGAGGCTTCCCGCAGCGTCTGCGCCACGACCGGGTGATCGCCCCAGCCGTCCAGCATGCCGACGGACTGCGAGCCCTGTCCAGGAAAAACGAAAGCAAAGGTTTTCGACATGTTCACTTGGGTTTTTCGAAAAAGAAAGTGGCTGCAGCGCTTGCCAGGCAAGCGCATACCGCTACATTTTGAGGAGCACCGCGCCCCAGGTGAAGCCGCCGCCCACCCCTTCGAGCAGCACGTGCTGGCCCGGCTGGACCTGCCCCGAGCGCACGCCGTGGTCGAGCGCCAGCGGAATGGACGCGGCCGAGGTGTTGCCGTGCTGGTCCACGGTGACGACCACCTTGTCCATCGACAGCTTCAGCTTGCGGGCCGTGCTCTGCATGATGCGGATGTTGGCCTGGTGCGGGATCAGCCAGTCGATGTCGGCTTCGGTCAGACCGGCCTTGTCGAGCGTGGCCCGGGCGGCCTTTTCCAGCACGCCGACGGCGAGCTTGAACACGGCCTGGCCGTCCATCTTGAGCAGCGGATCGCCCAGCACCTGGCCGCCGGAGACATTGCCCGGCACGCAGAGGATGCCGACATGGCTGCCGTCGGCATGCAGGTCGCTGGCGAGGATGCCGGGCTGCTCGGAGGCCTCCAGCACCACGGCGCCGGCACCGTCGCCGAACAGCACGCAGGTCGTGCGGTCGTTGAAGTCGAGGATGCGGCTGAACACCTCGGCCCCCACCACCAGCGCGCGGCTGGCGGCGCCGGACTGGATCATGGCGTCGGCCACCGTCAGGGCATAGACGAAGCCGCTGCACACGGCCTGCACGTCGAAGGCCGGGCAGCCGTTGGCGCCCAGCTTGTTCTGCAGGATGCAGGCGGTGGAGGGGAACACCATGTCCGGCGTGGACGTGGCGACGATGATCAGGTCGATGTCCTGCGGCTGCAGGCCGGCGGCCTCGATGGCCCGGCGCGAAGCTTCCAGGCCCAGGTCGCTGCTGCAGACATCGGGTTCGGCGAAGTGGCGCGCCCGGATGCCGGTGCGCTCCACGATCCATTCGTCCGAGGTTTCGATACCGCGCTGGGCCAGTTCGGCCACCAGATCTTGATTGGACAGGCGGCGCGGAGGCAGATAGCTGCCGGTGCCTGTGATGCGGGAATAGCGTCTCATCAATGTGTGGCCGCGGCCATTCCGGGCACTGGCGGCGTCTCGGCAGGGGCCAGAAGCGGCGCTGCATGCGCCACCCGCGTCCGGACGCGGTCAAGCAGGTTGTTGCGGGCCGCATCATACGCCCGGCCCAGCGCCTGCTCGAAAGCCAGCGCATCGGCCGAACCGTGGCTCTTGAACACCAGCCCGCGCAGGCCCAGCAGTGCCGCGCCGTTGTAACGCCGGTGATCCATGCGCCGCATCAGCGCAGATAGCACCGGATAAGCCACGATCGCCGCGATTTTCGTGAAGATGTTGCGCTTGAACTCTTGCTTGAGGCCGCCGACGATCATCGACGCCACGCCCTCGCTGGCCTTGAGCGCCACATTGCCCACGAAACCGTCACACACCACGATATCGACGACGCCCTTGAAGATGTCGTTGCCTTCCACGTTCCCGTAGAAATTCAGATCGCCGCTCTTGCCGGCGGTTCGCAGCAGCTCGCCCGCCCTCTTGATGACTTCGCTGCCCTTGATGACTTCTTCGCCGATGTTGAGCAGGCCGACGGAGGGCTCGCCCCCCTCCTGCAACGCCGACACCAGGGCCGAGCCCATGACCGCGAACTGCAGCAGGTGCTCTGCCGTGCAATCGACGTTGGCGCCCAGGTCCAGCACCGTGGTGGCGCCGCCCTTGGCGTTGGGCATCTGCGTGGCGATGGCCGGCCGATCGATGCCGTCCAGCGTCTTGAGCAGGTAGCGGGCGATGGCCATCAGGGCACCCGTGTTGCCGGCGGAGACCGCCGCCTGCGCCGCGCCGTCCTTGACCTGCTGGATGGCCACGCGCATGGACGAATCCTTCTTGCGGCGCAGCGCCACCTCCACGGGGTCGTCCATGGCCACGACTTCGGTCGCCAGGACATGCGTGGCGCGCTCATGCTCCAGCCCCTTCAGGCCGTCGGCAGTGCCGACCAGCAGC
>Ga0207686_10002091_pt1 | contig 10999 bp, 12 predicted proteins | sample KBSM24metaG_FD_184396 | JGI IMG/M metagenome (GOLD analysis project Ga0207686, IMG submission 184396) | Miscanthus rhizosphere microbial communities from Kellogg Biological Station, Michigan, USA - KBS M2-4 metaG (SPAdes) (version 2) | ecosystem: Host-associated > Plants > Roots > Rhizosphere >...
TTCGTTCCAGGTCAAAAAGAACGGCCAAAAAGCCACAAAGCTACCGACGGTAATATGTACAAACTTGCGACCAACCTCGTTGTCAAAAAAATGCTTGCGCCAGCCTAGCTCGCTCAAGATTAGTATTACACAAACCACTAGGATGCTTAGGAGAAGAGCCATTGCTACCATTGTACGCCAGGCCATTACAAAATTAACTACCCTTGCGCTGCCAGAATGTATTGACCTATAGTACCTGAGTGTCCACCGCGCAAACCACTTCGAATCTTTTCATGGTCGAACCAACGACTTTCGGGTTTGATGAACAAACGGCCGCCACCAACACCTTTCAACGGCACTCCACTGACACCTCGGAACAAGTCACTAGACTAGCGCTAAACGAATTCAACCAATACGTTGCCACGCTGCGGGCTCACGACATTACCGTGCTGACATTTCGAGACACAAGTGCAACCCCCAAGCCAAACGCCGTCTTTCCAAACAATTGGTTCACTACCTGGCCGGATGGAACTGTGTATCTGTACCCCATGGCCACTCCTAGTCGCCGGGCTGAGCGCACATCTAACGCGTTAGATTTACTGCGTGATACTTTTACCGTACACAAGGTAGATGACCTTTCCGACACCGAAGGCAGGGGATTATTTTTGGAAGGCACCGGCGTACTGGTATTCGACCATGCAGCACGAGTTGTCTACGGCTGTATTTCACCGCGCTGCGACCAAAGTCTGTTGCTACAGCACGCCCAAACGCTTGGCTACACGCCACTAGCGTTTCAGGCGTTCGACCACGCTGGTACTGCCATTTATCACACCAATGTTATGCTGGGAGTTCAGACCAAAACCGCCGTGCTGTACAGCTCAGGGATTACCAACTCAGCCGAGAAAATTGCGGTTATACAGTCATTGAAGAAGTCCGGACGCGAAATCATCGACATAACCGCCGAACAACTCGCCGCCTTTTGTGGAAATATTTTGAACGTGTGCAACCGACATGGTGAGCCATTTGTAGTGCTTTCCCAGACAGCGTTTGATGCCTTTACACCTAACCAACGCACCGTACTAGCCCAAAGCGGGACACTACTACCCGTTGCAATACCCACCATTGAAGCCATTGGCGGAGGCAGCGCTCGCTGCATGCTAGCTGAGATTTTTCTGGCCCCAAAATAAAATACGCCAGACAAGCTGACGTATTTTATATGGTCGGGGTGGCGGGATTTGAACCCACGACCTCGTCGTCCCGAACGACGCGCGCTACCAAGCTGCGCTACACCCCGACATATCCGCAAATTATACTGTATCAGGGGTGATTTGTCAGCAGACGAACCACGCCAGCAGTATGCGTGTGTCACCTTATACTTCCAATATCTATGCTAATGTGATATAACATAGTTAAATGAATAGCTCTGCATGGACCCCCAGTGAATCCTTTCCGAGCTCGGTGCCTTACGTCATACATGGGAGCTTCCGTAGACATCTAGACCCAATTAGATCTGCAATGACTACGCTCAATTCAACTGGATTAGCAGCGGCTATTGCCCCTCACGATTGTCCGCCCGTAGATGAAAAAGATGGATTTGTATTATTCGCCGGTGAGGAGGGCAAAGACCCTCGCCAAATTGAAGCAGAATACCTGCAAAAGGTTCTAAGTCTTAGGGCGCTGGGTGGTTTTTCATTATGGGTTAACCCTAGCGGCTATGTTGGCAAGTCCGCGGCATATGAATACGGCATTGCGCAGGCCTGTGGGGTGCCTGCCTTTTTCACGGAAATGCCCGACGATGTACCTTTTTATGTAGATCCTAGCCGCGTCAGAAGTGCTGAAGACCTGGCGGAATATATGTTGTCTAACGAAGGCAGGCTTCCCGACGTTAGGGCCGGCGACGATCCTATAGCTCAGACGTGGGATAGGCTTGCATTTCCTGTAGCCTCTGTGGCCGTCGGTGGTATTATGCACTTCCGTAAAAAGATACTATTGGTGGAAGATGGACGTTGGCCAAATGGTCAGCTCACCGTACCGGGCACAACAGTCCGGGCAAGAGAGACACGCGAAGAGTCGTTACACCGCCTATTTGGTAAAAAGCTTGATGTAAGCGTGCATGCCGTATCACCATTTAGGACAAGCTTCATGATTGACGGCTCTGGTTATGAAAAGCCTGTTAGCAGTGTGGTATTTGACGATCGACGAGTTGAGCTTTCCAGTGAACGCGTGCAAACTCAGATCGGCATAACCCACCACTGGGCATCACCAGCACAGATAGAGAGCCTGGTGGTGGCCGGCGGGGTCGAACCTAACGCCGCTGCATCGCTAACTGACTATCTCGCTACAGTTTAGCGAATTATACCCGCTCACAACCAAAATAAAACACCGGAACAAGTCCGGTGTTTTATTTTGGTCGGGGAGACAGGATTTGAACCTGCGACCTCACGGTCCCAAACCGCGCGCGCTACCAAACTGCGCCACTCCCCGCTACGGAAAGAATAACAGTGGTGATTATACTAGAAACCAGTGAATCTTACCAGACCCTACGCATGTGCTCTATGGCAGTAGCTCTACCAGTAGATTCATCCACCGTAATAAGCAGTGCGTTGAACTGTGTGCGACCGCCAGTTTCCAACTGGTTACGGGTTTGATGCCCGTCTCGCCAACGCGGTAGCACAGAGTCGAACGTCACTCCCAGTGATGAATCAAGCGAGCCACACATACCAACATCCGTTATGTGCGCCGTGCCTTTGGGTAGCACTTCGGCGTCGGCCGTAGGCACGTGCCAGTGGTCCCCGATCACCGCACTTACGCGGCCGTCCAAATAGTAGCCAATGATCACCTTCTCACTACTGTAGTCGCCGTGAAAATTCACCACCACCGCATCTCTGTCAGCGGGGTTTTCACGGGCCAAAATTTGGTCAATTGCCTGCAATGGGTTATCGATTTCGCGGTCGGCATGACGCCCCACTACGTTGCCTAGCAAACTCACCAGTAAGACCCGTTTGCCATTTACCGTAACGTATTTGCAGTCTAGCCCGGGGCATTCGGGCATATTTGTGGGTCCAAGTACCGGCTCATCGGCATTCTCTAGGAACGGAAAGATCTCTGGTTTGTCTACTGTGTGGTCGCCGCCACTAAAACCATCTACACCCAGTTTTTTCAGGCGCTCGTAGTCGGCAACACTCAGCCCCTTGCCATCACTAACGTTTTCAGCCTGAGCAATCACCACGTCAATGCCCCGTTCTTTCCGCAGTTCGGACAGCGTTTTTTCGAGCGCCGCAATACCCATCTCGCCCATCACATCACCAACGTATAAAATATTCATCTCTCTTAGTATAGGCGACTCCAGCCAAAAACTAGTCTATTCGGTAAAAATTCGTCTTCACCAGCTTCTGCAGTGGCTCCCACATTTGCTTGGCTTTTTTATGCGTTAGGGTGCTAAGTTTTACCAAGTTTAGGATGAGCATGGTTAGGCCGGTACACAGCAGCGCCCGCACAATGTGCAAAATAAGTAGGTCCGAAGCTCTAATGAGCAAGATAAAACCAAGCGTGATGGAAAAAAGAATGGCAATAATGTGCCACTCATTAGCAAAAACTTTACCGCCCAGCAGCATGTTGAAATTGGTGCGGTTTTGCTGGTTTGCTACCACGTTTTTTAGGGTTTCATCCATCCGAGCTTGTTCCTTGCCTTTGTACTCAACACAGTAGGTTATAAGGGCTTCGTACTGTTTTTCACCGCCGCCAATGCCGCCGTGGTCCAGTTTTAGGTGAACGTAATCTTCGATCATACCCTGGATCTTTTCATGTAAATCGTCAGGCAGCTTCTTCAGGCTGAGCGCCATACTAAAAAGCGCATTTGCCTCACTGCGAACCGCTTGGTGCAGTGCGTCTATGCGAGCCTTTTGGGCGCCTAGAATTGGTGAAATATAAAAACCATACAGGAACGAGTTCACGGAAAATAGCGTGAGTGCACCGGCATCAAACTTGTACTGCGGCAACACGAATGACAGCAGCAAAAATAGCACAAAAAAGAACCAAAAATAGGTACTCAGGCGAATTTTTGTTAGCAGCAGGTCTTTCATGAGAATGGTTATGCTTATTTAAGCACAGCCACGCATGAAGATAAACTAGAGACCGTTCCAGCTCAATCTATCGCCGACTTTTTAGATAGTCCGGCAATGGGGCGTCAAACCTTAATTCAGGGATATAGCCAATAGAATCATTGCCCTGCATGCCCGGATACTGTGTACGATACACCGCGTCGGCATGCCCAAACACGGCCTGGCCCCAGTTGAATCCAAGTTTGGCAGCCGCCGCTTGAATAGCCTGCTCGGATGGTCCTTCGATCTCTATAAATGTATCGATGTGCGGCCATTCGTCTAACACAACCTCTACGTCGTCCATATGCCAGGCTTCCCGTTTGGTTTCCTGATAGCAGTAAGCGTGCAGCCCAATTGCTTCCATGATTTTTACTAACTCATCAAACGAACCAACAGTTGTTTCCAGTTCGTGCGCATAGTTTGAGTTAGTACCAGATTTTTTATAGGTAAGTGTTATTTTATCGCCCTCATCGCGAACGCGAAGCTGTTGGTTGTGGTCCGATTGAAACCGATTGTCTGGATGGTCGAACAGCGTACGGCGCATTAACCGCATGGGCTTTTCCAGTGTTGCGCCGGCAGCTTTCAGCTTGGCGCGAACTTCGTCGTGGTCAGCATGCAAGAATTTAGCTTCTATCTCTTGTGGCATATATCCTCCATCTTTATCCACGTACTGCGTTTATAGCACCCAGCACATATTCAGCATTACGTAACTTATCTTGCATGGCAAGTATCTCTTCATAGGCAAACCACTGAACATCAAGAAGCTCATCGGCAGGAAACTGCAACGTACCACCGGCTATGATAGCCCGATACGCATGTAACACCGGCCGTTCTACTGCCTGGTGAATTACTAGAACTTGCCCTACTAGCCGGACATCAAGCCCACATTCTTCTTTTGCTTCCCGAATTGCTGTTTGCTCTAATGTTTCGCCCTCATCCACATGGCCCGCGGGCAAATTCCACAGGCCATATACCTTTAGTTGTTTTTCTTGGACCAGCAGATATTTGCCATCTTTTTCGAGCACCACACCACTAACGACGAGTGTGGTTGCGGGTTTTGGATGGCCTTGCATACTATTTAGCGAATTCAATGGCACGGGTTTCGCGGATGACGTTGACCTTGATGGTACCGGGGTAGTTCATGCTCGATTCAATCTTAGTGGCAATGTCGCGCGCCAAACGGATAGCCGTTAGGTCGTCAACTTGCTGTGGGCGAACAAAGACGCGGACTTCGCGGCCAGCGCTAATGGCGTAGCTCTTTTCGATGCCCGTAAAGCTGTTAGCAATGTTTTCCAGGTCCTTCATGCGCTCTACGAAGTTTTCGGCGCTAATGTTGCGCGCACCGGGACGACTGGCAGAGATGGCATCACAGACACGGACGATCAGCGCTTCTACGCTGGTGGCTTCAACATCGTCGTGGTGTTGCTCGGCAGCCAAAGCAACTGCTTCTGGCGCACCATATTTGCGCAGCATTTCACCGCTAATGTGATGATGCTTGCCTTCTATTTTGTGCGTTAGGGCTTTACCTAGGTCATGAACCAGTGCAGCGTATTTGGAAGTCTTTACGTCTGCCCCGATTTCTTCGGCAATAATCCCGGCCAGATGGGACATCTCGGTGGAGTGCTTCAGTACGTTCTGGCCATAGCTAGTGCGATATTTAAGCTCGCCCAGCAGGTGCAGGATTTCCTTCGGAATGCCAAGGACGCCAACTTCTCGGGCCGCATCTTCACCGGCGCGAACAACTTCTTTCTCAACCTGCTTTTGAGCCTTTTCAACAACTTCTTCGATACGTCCCGGATGTACGCGACCATCTTTCAAGAGGAGTTCTAAGGCAATACGCGCTACCTCACGGCGTACTGGGTCAAAGCTACTGAGCACAATGTAGCCAGGGGTGTCATCCACCATAATGTCAACGCCGGTAGCACGTTGCAGCGCCTGAATGTTGCGGCCTTCCTTACCGATGATGCGGCCCTTCATTTCTTCGTCTTCCAGCTTCACGCTAGTCACGGTGCGCTCGGCAGTAACTTCGCTAGCCATACGCTCCATAGCCGTGGCAATGACTAGTGCGGCCTGATCTTCGGCAGTGTCTTGGGCTTCGTTCTGCATTTTGGCAATTAGACCGGTCAGATCGTTACGAATGTCCCGCTCAGTCATCTGCATCAGTTTTTCGGCAGCTTCTTTTTTGTCGAGCTTAGCGATTTTTTCTAGCTTTTCTTGCTGTTTGCCACGAATATCACGGATTTCGTTCTTTAGGGCTTCGACTTCATCTTCACCCTTACGCAATCGTTCATTGCGTTTGTCGAGTTCATCGAGTTTGTGGTCCAATGACGATTCGCGCTGTACGAGTCGGTTTTCTAGGTCCTTTAGCTCGTTGCGGCGAATCTTCTCGTCTTTGCGAGCCTCTTCAGCAATCCGGTTTGCCTCTTCTCGTGCCTGTTGTGTTAGCTTCTCAGCCTCTTTTTTGGCCTTGGCTAGTTCTTTCTCGACCCGATCCTCAGCGGCTGCGCCTTTGTGTTTCGCCACATAGGTGCTACCTCCGTAGCCCACACCCAACCCAGCCACAGCCAGTATTACTGCTAGTATTCCCATGTTTTTCCTTTCTGTAGGTACAGCTAAGCGGAGCGGAGCATCGCTATCACTTCTCTAGTTCCGCATATAACGCTAACTGAATATCAAATAAAAATCGAACAGTTGGATTGTCCCAAAACAACAATTCCTAAACGTTACTATACGCCACTTGTCGCCAATTTGACAATCAGACAATTAGTGGTTAGTCATGAAAAGCGTTCGATATATCGCCGGGCTAGCTTGAACCATTGATGTGCTAGTAGTAACAGTCGTGGGTTGCAGGAAGGCAGTATGTTTGATGTGCTGGACGTTGTAGGCCCAAGCGGCCAGAGACAGCACCACCCCAATAGAGCCGATTACAATAGCCGCTACCATACGGCCAGTACCGGCATGGTGGTGCTTTGCAGCTAGTACAATAGCGGTGATGCCAAACGCTAGACCCACGATCGGAAGGATTGCGCCAGGGATTGATAAAGAAGCCAGTACTACGGCCCAGGTTAGTAGTCCATCACCTTCTGCAGCATGGTTTTGGCCCATGGCATAGGCCGGCACGTGCTGCCCATGAGTAGACGGTGAAGTCATGGGCATCTGCGCTGGCGCAACCGGCGCCCCCATCTGTTGGCTAGATGCCATAGGTTGCGGCGGCATTTGAGGATCAATTGGAGGGTTTGGGACTACAGAAGACATCTGTGCAGCTGGCTCGACTGGTGCAACTGAAACCGATTGAGAGTCTGGCTGTTGCCCAGGCTGAGTTTCTGCCGGTTGCTGCAACTGCATACCACAATTACCACAAAACGTTGCTGACGGTTCAACGGACTGGCCGCACTGTGGACATTTCATAACGAATACGTTCCTTTCGGGTGTTGCGCTAATTTAAGCATGTTTGCCACAGCGCTGGCAATAGAGCTTACGCTTGGGATTCGGGAACCCACAGCTCCGACAGAAACTGTTATTACCTACTACGCTTAGACCTACCCGCTGATCGCTCCGGGTGGCATGCCTATACAATACAAACAAAGAACCGGTCACACCAAACGTAATCACTAGTGAGAGCACCATCAGCAACGGTTTGCGTGACAGCAAACCGAAATCGTATAAGCCGTGGAGTAGTGCCGCCCCCACCAGCGCCCAAACAGCTAGCATCTTGGGTTTCTGGTCGAGCTTTACCTGTACCAGATAATACCCAACTAGTCCTGTGGTAGCGGCATGAAAGAATGGCGTTAGAACGGCCCGAATAAAGCCGGTACCGGCCCCAAACTGTAATGTATAGAGGATATTCTCGGGCAAACCAAAGCCCAAGCCCGCCAGTGCAAAATAAATAATGCCATCGGTATGTTCGTTAAAATAGCGTTTTCGATACACAAACCAGGCGGCTGGTAAAAATTTGGACAGCTCTTCTATGAGCCCAATACCCATTGCGGCCAGCAGTAAACCAACACTCATGGGTGCCGGATGCTCTATGGAGACGTACCTACTCGGGATAAACCAGCTTTCGAGCAGTGAAGCGGCGACGGCACCTAAAAGCCCAAAACTTAGAACTGCCCATAGAGCACCGGCCGGCTCACGTTCACCGCGGTCACTCTTTACGAAAAACCAAGCCAGCCAGCTTGCCGAAGCGATGAGCAGAAGAATGGGTAGTAGTATCATGTTTATGTTTACGACCTACCTATAAATATACTGGCACCGTGACCAGCGTCAAAGTATTCTGCGGCTGGCTTGGGCCGGGTGACTATTTTTTGGGTAGTGTTATGTGGGCGTCTGCGCCGTAGAACGGCAGCGCCAGTTCATCAGTTTCGCCATTTTGGAGTCGCGTAAGGGCAGTTTTGATCCAATCAGGATCCTGTGCCGCCACCACAGGCAAGCTATAGCCATAAACCAGCGCATTCGCAACAGTCAGGCCGATGCGAAGCCCCGTAAAACTACCCGGGCCCTGGTAACAAGCGATCCCTTGAATGTCTGACCAATCCTTTTGCTGGCTTTTTAGTAATGCTTCAATTTTTTGGTGCAGCGTTTCAGCCAGCTGACGGTGCGCCGTCCAGGTTTCGTAGACTAGTTGCGTTTCGCCGTCATAGAGACCAATTTCGGCTTCGGGCTTGTCGGTTCGAATGGTCAGGATAATCATGCCAGGTCCTCCATGAGATAGCTCAGTTCTTTTGGGTAGTGAAATGTAAATGAACGCGTGTCATCACCCGTCTGGGTAATTTTCAATGTCACACGATGTTCTGGCAGCACATCTTGCACTATATCGCCCCACTCCACTACGCATACATAGGCTGGATCACCGATGAATTCGGCCAATTCATCGGCTACAATACCGCCTTCGCTCAGGCGATAAAAGTCAAAGTGAGCAATGGTAAGGTGCGGCGCGGTGTATTCGCGGCTGAGCGTAAAGGTTGGGCTGCCTACTTTGTCCGTGCTGCCCACGCCCCGCACTAGCCCACGAGTAAAGGTTGTTTTACCGCCACCTAGGTCACTAACTAGCTCCAGTACTTCGCCGCCACGCAGCTTAGCTCCGAGCCGTTCGGCGAACTGTTCGGTTGCGGCGGAACTCGTAGAGTTTATTTGCAATGTCATGTCGGTACTCATATACCCCATATCCTACCGCGATAACACCTATGGCGGCAAGCACAAGCGGATGAATTGGCGCTGGTGCACTGGCTTCGTTCTGCAGATTACTGCTAGTTCCGGCAGTTGTGGAAGCACCCTTTACGCTCCCGCCCGTGGCTATCGTACTTTTCCCGGTGGCAGATTTACTACTGGTTTTTGTGCTGGCAGCAGGTTGTTGTATGACATTTGTGGCATTGGGTGTAGCGTTCGTTGTCCAGTACCACTTGCCTTTGGCTAGAGACCAAGACTGCCCATCTTTGGCAGTGCCGTAAACATCGCTTTGCCCTAGTACGTTGCCAAACGGGTCGAGCAAGGTAGCTTGGCCCGTAGTGTTGCTGAGGCTTAAGCCAGTGTCCACGGAATAGAAGGCCACCGATGCGCCCGCCGGCAATACGGTATCCTCTGGGAAGACATAGCTATGCGTAGTAGTCAGGCCAGTTTGCAGCGTAAAACCCGTTAGGTCAAAAGGTGCGGTGTTTGGATTGTACAGCTCAACGAATTCATCGGTGTCATCGTTACCTGTACCAGTTGGGTTTGGCACAAGTTCAGTTATTTGCGGGCTGGCCAGGCCTGTATCCATAGCTGGTAACGTCGGAGCGGTGACAGATGACGGATTGCTTGCCAGATTCACTACGCTTGATGGTGGTTGCTGACCGGTAGCTAGTTGATTTCCCGGATTTACCACCGTCTGCGTACTTATAGTGCCATTTGATTGCACTAGCTGCATCTTACATGCGTTGGTTGGATCTGGCCGTACTGATTGCCAAGCATTCACACCCGCTGTCTGTACCGGCAGCTGTCGGAGCCAAGTTATGCTTGTTCCCGTCGCAACCGTAACCGTGCTGGCAGACGGTGAAACAGTTAACATGTCATTACCACTAGTGGTCTTCTTGGACCAACCAACGTAATCAACAACTGTGGGCGTTACTAATGTACCTACTGAGACCTGAGCGGGTAACCGCAACATTTCTACAAAACCAGAAGTAGTACTGAAACCGAGCGATGCCGCAACAACCATCATCTGATAGCAAATTGTCGCTGCACCGTCGTCCAACATGTAATACTGTCCAGGTGTTAACATCCCACTGAGTGGAATAATCTTGCTGCTGGTAGCTTTGCTAAGGTCATTGTTGTTGAAGTATTCCAGCTCGTAGCTACCCAGGTCGACACTCGCAGTTGTGCTTGGATTGTACAGTGTGAAAAACTGGCCATCATTGGTCGTCACTTTAAACTGGCTCAGGACGACCGTTGGCGTTACCGTCCCCTCTGCGATCACCCTACTGTTATCACCAGTTTGCATGCTTATCTGCATAGTAACCAGTGCTAGCGCCATTCCCACCCGCATCATCACTCTGCCCAGTCGCATATACTTGCTCGCCTTTTACATTTTCTGTAGCTGGAAGTTTACTGAACGCACACCGCAGCTGCAAACGAAAGTTGACACCTTTTCAGATCGAGTTAATCTTCGGGGATCATTGTCGGGGACGTACTTCGGCGTATACTATAAGCATGTTACAGCTGAGTGAAGCCCTACTAAACAGGCCTGTCATGAGCCTGCGCACTGGCCAGCCTGTCGCCACCACCACCGAGGCGATTATTAACCCGAACAACCTTAAAATAGAAGGTTTCTACTGCACTGATCGGTTTGAAAAGAACACTACATTAGTTTTGCTCTACCAAGACATTCGCGACATCATCGCCCAAGGACTAGTAGTAGACGATCACGACGTGCTAACACCTCCCGA
>Ga0207686_10002098_pt1 | contig 10993 bp, 12 predicted proteins | sample KBSM24metaG_FD_184396 | JGI IMG/M metagenome (GOLD analysis project Ga0207686, IMG submission 184396) | Miscanthus rhizosphere microbial communities from Kellogg Biological Station, Michigan, USA - KBS M2-4 metaG (SPAdes) (version 2) | ecosystem: Host-associated > Plants > Roots > Rhizosphere >...
GCTCGACTTTGTACAATTTTTGGCGCGCAGATTCAGAGGAGGCACTCTGCAAATTTGTTATTTCTTTGCGAAATGCATAGCCGAAGGCGCTATTCATGAGCAAAGAAATAACAAATTTGCCAGCGGCTCTCTCGGAGATGCCGCCACAAAATTGTACAAAGTCGAGTTAATAGCTCTATTTTCTCCGATCCGGGCAAGAGCACTCTTCTAATCCACCCAAAAATTTTGACGCAAAACAGCCTCAGTTTCCTGAGGATGGTTCGGAAGTTATGGGCAACCGCTACAAGGGTGGCATGGATTTGATCCCCAACAACCCCTTTGAGATAGCATCGACCGAGTTTCCCATCTTGTTTCATATGACCGATCCACGGCTCGATTGCTTGCCGCCTTCGAAGAGCTCGTTTGAGGTGTTTTGATAACCCTTTTCTGTAGCTGACCAGCACTTCAGCAGCTTCTACCTCGTGCCCTCTAAAACCTCTATCCACTAAAATGCGTTTGATTGCTGTTCTTCCATTGATTTCTGCATTGCGTTTAGACTGTGCCAACAAGTGGCCGTCGTAAGGGTTCCCAAGATGGGTGGTCATGCTGAGAACTATCCCTTTTTGTTCGGTGAGAATGATGTTGGCTTTAGAGCCAAATTCGTAAGGTTTGTGCGCCTTTCCCTTGGCGATGCAGGAGACTTGCGGCTCATGGCAGCTGTAGATTTTGTTTTTATCTTCTTTGGTTTGCAAGAGCAGCTTGGCGCCGATCACCATGTCTCGCAGCAGAGGTTGAGGGCATTTTTCCAAGTGAGGATCGAGCTCCTTCAAGAGCTTGCCGAGATATCGTCGTAGCTTCTTCAGAGGTTTTTGTGCTTTGCGGATCTTCTTGCCATGCATGAGGCGGAGATAGTCTTTTAATGCCCACGTAGCCACTCGTTCAAATGTTCGTTTCAGATGGATGCCCGCAGCTTTTGCTGGGCGCACGATGCGTTCAATACTACGACGGATCAATTTAGCATCTACGGGATGCGTCACGGCCTTCGGCATGACCGTGGTATCAGAAATGACTTTGGAGAGCTCTGTGGGAGTCACTGTTTTGGTGCGCAGGGCCACGGAGATAGACAGCTGGAGGAGTTTCTCCACACCCTGTGTGCCAAGGCGATTTCTCCAACGAGTTAATGATGTGGGGTGAGCAGGGAATTCCCACTGGAGAAAATCATAGCCGCAAAAGGCTTGCCAGTAGGGATTTTCAACCCATGCCTCAACGACTCTCTCATCAGACACATTGAACATGTGTTGCAGAATCATCAACCCGCAGGCAAGACGAATAGGAAGAGGTGGATGACCCGCTCCTTCAGAAAACAGTGGTAAAAACTCGGTTTCCAGTTGCTGCCAATCGATGACTCCTGCTAGGCGCAACAACTCGTGTTTGGGGTTCAGCTGCACGCTAAGTCTTGAGTTGAATAGGAGGTTTTGGTCCTGAACGATAGATCTTGGCTTCATGATGATTTTCCCGATTTTGAAACAAAAGATAATATCAAAACCTGCAAAATATATCTTGGTTTTTCGAAAGATTTCTATAGAGAAAAGTGGGTTGCTTCAGGGTCGACTCATGAGCGAGAATTGAAAGGAGGAAGCTGCCCGAAAGAGGGCGTTTTTTAGTGAAAAACAACGCTTTTATCGCGATTAGGATAAAAATTGCTCTGGTGGACGAGTCGGAGGGGGCATTTTACATTACAAAGCCCCCGACGCAGTCGGGGTTTTGCAATCGGCTCTATAGGCAATTGTTCTCACAAGAGTGCGCTCATTCATGAACAGTCCAATGAGCCGTATAATGATCAGCAATTTTACCAACCAATCGGTCTCCTTTTTTAATTTGAGATGCTCCGGCGGGCGTGCCTGTTAAAAGTAAGTCATAGGGACAGACTGGAAAGTGAACGAGAAGATATGTAATTAACGCCTTACACGAGAAAACCATATCGCGGGTATTGCCCTTTTGTCGTAGACTGCCATTCACTTCGAGACTAAAATCTAAGTTCTCGAGTCTATCTAACTTCTTGATAGGAATAAAACTTCCAATAGGACAGGCGCCTTTAAAAGACTTTGCTAAGGTCCAAGGGAAAGCCTGCATTTTCAATTTTTTTTGCAAATCTCGAGCAGTTAAATCAAGCGCTAGACCAATCCATCCTGCCTCTAAGTTTTTATTAAACTGTAGAGCAATTTCCACTTCGTAAAGCACCTCATGAGAAAAAGAGGGTAAAATAACGAGTTGATCTTCGTAAGAGATAGTTGATCCTGATTTTAAAAAAAAGACGGGCTCATGGAGAGGAGCAGATGTGTTAATCTCTTTAGCAGTATCATGATAATTAAGTACCGAGCACCAGATATTACATATTTCTGTTTTCATCTTAAGTTTTCTCTAAATCTTAAGTCGCTTTAAGAATTCCTGGAGTTTTTTTTCGAACCCTTCAGTTTTTGCCCAACGTTTGAGATCCCTCAGATCAATAGGATGATTTTCTGCTACCATCAAGGCTTGTTCTAAAGCTTGAGCATCATTCCAATGAAAATAGGAAGCAAGCCGGTCTTTAACGCAATCGGTGGGAGAAAGTAGACGGATTGTCCCTGTGGGAGTTTTGAGTGTACTAAATTCGTGGATTGCTTCGTGGCCTACGGAAATTGGCGGATTTACAAAATCAATGAGAAATTCGCAGTCAAGATGAGAAAATTGACGACCAGTTCGTTTAAAGCCGAGCTTTGTTAGAGCTTTCTCAATGGGTTTCATTTCTTCATATGTGGCAAAATCAAGATCTGAAGATTGGTACCGGTTTTCACTATAAATCGATACACAAGCACCTCCGACTAAAACGGCATTGATCCCATGTTCTTTTAGGGTCTCGTAGATTAAGCAAGCCAGCTGTTTCAGATCGAGAGTCTTTAAGTTCATGATGCTAAATGGGTTTTCCTGTTTTACGAGGTCGTTTTCGTCTTGTTGAAAGATAGTGTTTTTCTTGAATATCGGGAGGAAGAAAGCTATAGGCTTTTTTGGCGAAAGCCTGGATTTCTCTTAAAAATGGGTATCGTGGGTTCCATTGGAAGCCCCTTGTTTTTCCTTCCAAAAAACTTGCGAGCAATCCTCCTTCTTCTAATTTCTTCAGAGTTTTTTGAATAGGATCTAGGGCGGAATCAAATGTTCGACTTAGTTCTGTGGCATTGGCCTTCCCATGCAGACATAGATATATGAGTATTTTTTCGACATTCTTGTTTGCGAAAAGATATTCGAGCATAGTAAACCTATTTTATAGGTAAAATAACCTATCTAATAGGTGGTCGTCAAGTGGTCTTGGATGAGAGATGTAGAAGTTCTGGCAAATACCTGACATTTATGGGAATTGCCATTTTAAGCTGATAATTATAAGATACAAAGAAAATAGAAGCTTATAATTCGAAATGCGAAGGTGTCAGTTCGATTCTGGCTTCAGGCAATTTTTCATTTAAACTCAATCCTTTGGATCAATCTACTCTGTTCAAAACCCAACGAAAAAGCGCGCGTTTGCGCCACGTCCTGACATTTTCCTGACCTTCTTAATGAACAAGACTCTGCATCGATTAAGAAGGACTACTCCTGATGTCTTGTAGTTTTGTTGATCTTAGTAAATATATTTTTAAATTTTAATTATTTTTTTGATTGTATTTTTCTGATGGTCCTGCTAAAATTAATCCAAAAAGTGGTAGGACGATGACATGCAAATAGATTTAGGCACCGCTGGTAAATTAATGGACTTTCATCAAAAATTTTGTGATAAAGATATTTTAAAAAAAAGCTCTCACTCCTCAAGTTAACGCATTCGTAACGAAAACATTTGAAAGTCTAACTCTTGTTTTTGGTGATCTTCTGAAATCCTGTGTGTTTCCTAATCCTTGTATAGAACAACAGGGGTAGGAGGGAGTTTTTCCGTTTAGAACAAAATAAAGCGTGCTGTCAAGATGGTAGACAGACCATGGATGAACTCATTGATCTTCAGCATAAAACCCAGAGAAACTTAGGGTCGGATTTAAAGGAAAAACTACTCTACGAGAATACTCGAATTGCAATTCTGAACTTGGTTTTGTCAATTATCCCTTTCGATGAGCTCGAGAAGGAACACGTCCAGTTTGTTTTGAGCTGGCTCAAATCAGGTGTTCAGATTTTCCGGACAGACAAACCTACGGAACCCAATCCTCATTTAGTGGCCTATTTTGTAGTTGTCGATGTAAAATTAAGGAAGATCTTATTGGTCGATCATCACAGAGGGGAAATGTGGTTCCCTACAGGCGGACATGTAGAGCCAGCGGAACATCCCAAACATACTGTAAAAAGAGAAGCGCATGAAGAGCTTGGTATCGAAGCTGATTTTTTATTTGACCATCCTCTACTAGTCACCCTCACAGAATCTGTATGGTATACGAAAAAGCATACCGACGTCTCACTGTGGTATTTAGTTAGAGCAGATAGTCGTGACCAGCTCAAGTATAATAAAAAAGAATTGAATCGAATTCGCTGGTTCGATTGGGAGCAAATTCCCTTTCAACGCTCCGACCCTCATCTCATGAGATTCATGGAGAAGGCTTCGTCCTTGCTATACCGCGCCCGCTCATCTTGAGTGAATTTTATTGAGCATCTTTTTGACTCCAACGCATTGCTCAATCTCATTAACATTGCGCAAGTTGGACTCGATCTCCGCAACGCTACTGGAGCCAAAAACCTGCTGTCAAAATTCACACAACCTAAGCAGACGCGGTATATACTCCTTCCACTTGAAAGCTCTCGGATTTTGCTAGGAGGCGCCTTGAATTTAAATCATCGCTAGCGGCGCTGAAGCAGCTAAATATAAAATATTTAGCGATGACCGGGGTCCTCAAAAACGCATCGTTTTTGGGGTGGGGTGCAAGCGGATTTAAATTCAGTGGCTGTCCGACGCCGCAAAAGCAAGGAGTTTCAAGTGGAAGGAGTATATCTTTACATTTTGGCCCATCGTCAGCTTCCTCTCTTGATCGTCAAGTTCAGCAATAGAGCTTCATGCCTTCATGGGTGGCTTCGAAGCCTAGTCGTTCATAAAACCTTTTAGCCGCTATCCGTTTTTTGTTCGTGGTCAGTTGTACTATTTTGCAATGGTTTTCTTTAGCCATTTTTATGGCTTCTTTGATCATCCGTTCTCCGATCTTTTGGTTTCGCAGAGTCTGGTCTACCCGCACGGCTTCAATATTCATCCGTTTGCTTCCTTGAAAAGTAAGAGAGGGCATGTAGGTCAAATGGCATGTTCCAATGACCTTTCCATCTATCTCCATAACCATTAAAGCTTGGTTTGTGTCGGAAATAATTTCATCAAAAGCTTTTTGATAGGAAGGGGGAACCTCGTTCACATCCAAGGTTTCCCGATTTTTACCCAGTTCATCTTCGGATAATAAACGAATCATATCTGGGAGATCTTTTTTCCTTGCGCGTCTAAAAACGCATGAATCACTCATTGATTATAATCTTGCCATGCAAAGGGATCCGCTTGTCTTCCGGCCAAATATTGAAAAAATTCTCCTTCTTCATCGCTTTGCGGCCTCGCAGACTCCGCGCCAGTACATTGAACAGGCAGAATCTCGGCATCGCACGAGACGATTCCGAACCTTCCAGCACTTCCATTTCGGAGCTCTCTACGTAATACAAGCAACCTGGATTGATAATTATGTTTTTGAGTTTGGAATAATTTCTAGGCAACCGCAAAGTTGGATTCAAGAACAATACCCAATCCTTAGGATTTGCTGCATGAAATCCAGCTTGAAGCATATCGTCTGGAGATGAGGCGACTAACCGAAGTATAGAAGAATCAACCATCTTTTTTTGTTGTGCCTGAACAATCGCCATGGCCGCTGAATCTGCCTCATCGACAACCACTGTCACCATGTCGACTTGTGACAGAGTGTGCTCGAGTATTTGAAATAGATCTTCAGACACTCCATTACAAAGAATGATGGCATCGATTCTCTTTGGCTTAAGCGATGGATTATCTTGTTTGTATCGAGTCAGCTTTTCATTATTGGGCATGTACCAATCAGGATTTGGAATATAGTTTTCCGGCTTATACTTCCCAACTTCGAGTATATTAAGCTTGCCCTTTCTAATAGCCGGACTGCCAACCTGCTTGAGTCTTTCATAGTGATGGGGACTCATATCCTCGATTTCTTCTTTCCCTTTGCGTCGAGGCGTTTTGAGAGCTGCGCCGCACTGTTCACACCAATCCAGCTGTTTGCCGAACTGATCTGGCAACCGTTTCCACCACCCCGGCTCCACCGGCCAACCGCCAGGACCATTGTAGATCATGTCCAAAGCTGCTGCGATTTCACAAAAGAATGCTCCTTTGGGAGTAATAGATGCGCTCCAAGTATTTTGAATCCAACAAGCATCGCGCAACGGGTACCACTCTTCATCGCTAATGCACAATTCTTTTCGAGTAGTTAATAGAGCCTGGTGCAAACCTTCATTCAAATGATCATTGAGGCACTGATAGTGAAAGTGTTCCTGAATCAACTCATAATGTTTATAATAAGTTGGTCCACACATTGAAAATAGACCAAGAGGATAATGAATTTTTTGCAAGGTTTGAGCGGAATCCCTGCCAAAATCTTCAATAGGTTCTCGAAATTGCGGGCTAGGTTGAAATTGCTTCTGCCTTTTTTCAGCAGCGTATTCAACCATTTCTTCAAAATCGGGATGCAATGTGGGTTCTCCCCCCATCAGTCCAACCATGCCCTCGAATCCATCTAGACTGTCGATCGCCTTTTTGAAAAAATCAAGCTCCATGAAAAATGGCTTTTTGACGTGTGAAAGCAATCGAGTACAATTGGAGCAACGTTTAGGACATGCATTCGTCAGCTCAATTTGGATAATACTCATCTGAGACGGACTTTTCATGGAACGTTACCCATATTTTTTGCGCATGCTTGCACAATTGCAAGATCCTGTCAATTGATTGGAGGGAATGGTCGGCTTAGGACAGGTTTTTAGAGGCTGTTTACCAACTTCGATGAGGTTCAAAACAGATCGCGCATTCCTAATCGACTCGTCTCTGCACTGTACAAAAATGGCCCAAACCCTAATATGATAAAAAAAAGGGCTTTTTTTCATGATACATTGGGCTCGAAATCCCAATGAAGAACGAGGAGTGATCTGCGGCTGCGATCAACGACAAGAATGGCTCCTCCCCTGGTGGTGGGAGAGATATTCCTTCTATAACAACTATCCAGTCTTGTTTTGCGATTTTGGCATGTCAAAGGAAGCAAAGCTTTGGTGTCAGAAACACGGCGAGGTCGTTTCAGTCGACTTCGATGAAACTTTTATCAAATCACGACAAGATGTTTCTTCGGAATTAGAAAGTGCATGGAGTAGAGAGAATTTCAAATCGGCTTCCCGCTCAGCTTGGTTTAAAAAACCATTCGCTTTTCTCGAATCTCCTTATAAAACCTCTATATGGTTGGATTTAGACTGCGAAGTCTTATGCCATCTCGGAAATTTATTTGAATACTGTTCAATCCACATGCCGCTCGCAATGCGTGAAGAAGAGGGAATAACAACTGCGGGAGCTTTCTCATGTTCCACTATCTATAACGGAGGAGTAATTGTTTTTCAGCATGGGATAGAGATTTTGTTAGAGCATGCAAGATGGACATTATTCTCTAATCAAGATTTTTCTGGAGATGATGTTATTCTTTCTTTTTTAATTGAAAAAACAAAAACGCCAATTTTCTCATTGCCTAAAGAATGGAACTGGGATTCAATATATGGAGTCAGTTTTTTTGCAAATATTTTTCATTGGACGCGAAAGACCAAAGAAATAATTAAAACTCAGGGCGGCATTAAACCGAGTCGCGACGAATTTCTTGGTCTTAAATTGCTAACACCTTCTTAGAGACCATCTCTGCGCTGTACAAAAATGGCCCAAATTCTAACATGATGAAAAATGGGCTTTTTTCATGCTACGTTGGACTCGAAATCCCAATGAAGAACGAGGAGTGATCTGCGGTTGTGATGAACGACAAGAATGGCTTCTCCCTTGGTGGTGGGAGAGATATTCCTTCTATAATAGCTATCCAGTCTTGTTTTGCAATTTTGGAATGTCAAAGCAAGCAAAGCTTTGGTGTCAAAAACACGGTGAGGTCGTTTCAGTCGCCTTCGATGAATCTTTTATCAAATCCCGACAAGATGTTTCTTCCGAATTAGCAAGTGCATGGAGTAGAGGGAATTTCAATTGGGCTTCCCGCTCAGCTTGGTTGAAAAAACCATTTGCTTTTCTCGAATCTCCTTATAAAACCTCTATATGGTTGGATTTAGACTGCGAAGTCTTATGCCATCTCGGAAATTTATTTGAATACTGTTCTAACAACATGCCGCTCGCAATGCGCGCAGAAGACAAAATAACTGAGGGAGCTGTTCCATGTTCCACTATCTATAACGGAGGAGTGATTGTTTTTCAACATGGAATAGATATTTTGTTAGAGCAAGCAAGATGGACATTATCCTCTAATCAAGATTTTTCTGCAGATGATGTGGTTATTTCTTTTTTAATTGAAGTAACAAAAACGCCAATCTTCTCATTGCCTAAAGAATGGAACTGGGATTCATTATATGGAATCAATTTTTTTGCAAATATTTTTCATTGGACGCAACAGACCAAAGAAATAATTAAAACTCAGGGCGGCATTAAACCGAGTCGCGACGAAATTCTTGGCCTGACAGTGAAGCCTGAATTTTTAACACCTTTTTAAAACTGAAAAGCCACTCCGAATGCGTAGTTAATTGAATATTTGATTTTGTCTTGATCTCCATTCAAGTTCTGCAAAATAGGAAAGCTGGCACCCGACTGGAGAAGCCAGCTTTTGGAAGAGAGCCAAATGCTTGGTGTAACGAAAATAGCGTTGCCTCCGGAATGGCGATCCACCACATGAGCGAGCCTATCCTTTTGAGAATATGTTCCATCGAATTCAATCATCAAATCAAAGATGCAACCTGGAGGGCTGAGCTGTTTAATATATCGCGCAAAACCGCACTGATAAAGATACGCGTTGCCAAATTTTGTTCCATGATGAGCGCTTGGAAAGTTGGCTCCAGAAGAGAAAAATGCGTACCAATTGGAAGACATATAGGAAAAAGTAGTTCCTAAAAAATAGGTAAACCATCCTGTTCCTGTAGGCGGTTTCTTTATACTGGAACCGGCCGGAAACTGGACATTTGCAACAACAGTTGATAGTAATGTGTATTCTTTTTTTGTCCGATGATAAAAGCCATATTCATACTGAAGCAGAATATCTTCTGTCCCCGAAGAATGCGAAGAGCCTTCCTTGCTTTTGAGACTAAATGGCACAATGAAAAAAAGCGACATATCATCGCGAATTCCATAGATCGCATTTGGTTCGATCACATTTGAATAGCCATGATGCGTCTGATCGTAAAAGCCAGAAACTTCAGACAAAAAAGCATTTTCCCCAACAAGAAGCTGTCCAAAACTGATCAAAGGAGAAATCTGGGTTACCACAGGAACTGAAAAATTACCGACTGGAGGAGGTTCCTCTTTTTTTTCTTCTTCTTTACCCCAACAAAGAATGCTCAATGACAACAAGACTGAAAAAAGAACAACTTTGAACATTTGATAAAGTCACTTTCAACATCCCATGCCGTACATGAGAACGGCAGGGATGAGATGTTCTCTTTTCAATAAATAGGTTTTATTCGGAACAATCTCAATCCAATTAGTCAAAAATTCCGGATTTCCCTTCCCTTTCGGCCAAACAATCACTCGAAAATACTCAGCATTTTTAGGAAAGGTCAATTTCAATGTTCCTTGCTTGGACAGAGTTTGCAGCGTATCCGGATTCATTTTCAGCTCTTGGAGCAAAACTTGATTATGCTCTTGCACTTCTTTGGCAGAAGAGGCCCATTGAACGGCCAGTTTCGATTTCCCGTTATCCGTCGGGTAGGAGGTCTGATTTTCAAGGATAAAACTCTCAGAGAATAGAGTGATTGCAAAGAGACAAAATAGAGCGATTTTTTTCATTTTCTTTTCCTTATTCGAGAGTGATCCCTTCTTGAGGCACACAGGGAGCATTCAGGTCGATCCCACGCGGTTGTAGAGGAAAGACCCCTTCCGAACAGAGAGTCGTGATCTTCCCATTCCCTTTGAACGCCTCTTTGGGAATATGGACGTTTACGTTTTTAATCACATTGACGGCTTCGGCAATTTCAAAATCGCCGACCAAGCTAAGAAACTGATAGCTCTCTTCAGGGGTAAGACCTTGTGTCTGGACTAGAAAATCGATCGCGTTGCGCGAAGCGAGTTTCATTGCTTCGAAAAGATTGACGTTGAGGCCGATAATCATCCAATGGGTCGAGGTTTCAACGATCGGCCAAGTAAAGGCATCGGCTCCTTGCCGCTTTGTCTTGTCTGCAACTCCTCGGGCTTTTAGATCTTTCCGAACAAAAAACTGCATGGTAATCGATTCATAGGCGGTTTCCAGGGCTGTGATGTCGATTTCGCCATTGCTCTGCATCGCGTGCGAATCGCCCGTCCATACCAACCCTCCTTTTTGGAATACGGGTACGAATAGGATAGACCCGACTTGAAGTTCAGGTTGATCGAGGTTGCCGGCAAAAGGTCCAGGGGGCACGGAGTTAAACTCTCCTGTTGCTGGCTGCCCCATGGAGGGAGTCTGTAAATTCACCGGCCACCCTTGAGGCCAGTCCAATGGGGGCGCTACGGCGATGATCCCAGGGAAGGGCTTGAGATGAAGACAGACCCCTTTCGTGAATTCCGTTGTCATGTTCTTTTTATCGAACTTGAAATATTTGATTCTTGGCTTGGTAAATTCGGAGAGAATCCCCTGAGTGGGACTCAAGAAATTATATCCCCAGTCGCTCAGCTTGATATCGAGGATTCGGATTTCAAGCACATCTCCCGGTTCAGCTCCTTCGATATAAACAGGGCCCGTAAGGG
>Ga0207686_10002099_pt1 | contig 10992 bp, 8 predicted proteins | sample KBSM24metaG_FD_184396 | JGI IMG/M metagenome (GOLD analysis project Ga0207686, IMG submission 184396) | Miscanthus rhizosphere microbial communities from Kellogg Biological Station, Michigan, USA - KBS M2-4 metaG (SPAdes) (version 2) | ecosystem: Host-associated > Plants > Roots > Rhizosphere >...
CGTAGAAACCAATCAACAAGACCAAAAGTCCACAACCGAGCACCGACGCGATGGCTTTCAATTCCGGACGCAGGTTCTGGGTCAAAAGGTTGTGGATGAAGGCGAGCGAAGCTAAAGCCAGAATCACGGAAACGAAGATCGCGACGCCGCCGAGACGCGGGACCGCTTTCTGATGAATACGACGCTGATCAAAGGCCCGGTCGACGAGACCGAATCGCTCGCACAAGCGGCGCAACAACGGAGTCGCGATCAGCGCGCTGAAAGCGGCGATCAGAAAAATTCCCAGGTATGTTTTCATGCTGGGGTTATTCACTGTGTTTCCGAGGCGGCGAGGTCCGGGCGCTCAGTCGCGGTACTCAGCGACGATTGCCCGGTGTCCAGGGCTTCGATGTGCGCGATGAATTTGGTGAAATCCGACAGCGCTGGGCTGTGGTCGAGACTTTTCACTGCGCCATTCTGCTGCTGAACGAAATTCGAGATCGCCGCGACCGCTTTCCCGGTTTCGCCATGCCGCACACCGACGGACCTCGAACGATCATCCTGTGCGGCAATGATTCTGGTGACGAAGCTTTCATCGGGTCCGATAAACAAGAACGGTTTCCCGAGCTTCAGGATGTTGTAGATCTTCGACGGATGAATGATGCCGTTGAACGCATCGCCCATCACGACGGCGTGCAGGTCTGCGGCCGAGAGCAAACCCGAAAGCTGTTCGTGCGGCAGATAATCCAGGCAGCGAATGTTCGCAGCGTACTGCGACGCAAACGATTTCACTTTCCGAAGCTCGCTGCCGCCTCCGACGAAAAGAAAAATTACGTCGGTGCGATCCTTTAACTCGCGCGCGGCCTCGAGCAGAGTGTCGAGTGAATGACAGGGACTGTGGTTCCCCGCGTACATCACCACAAATTTGCCGGTCAGACCGTGATTCCGGCGGAACTCTTCCCTACCCCGCTGATCGAAACTTACCGAATCATACGGCGCCGGAGGTATCACATCGACTTTGCCCGGTGAAATGCCCTTGGCAACGATGCGCTGTTTCATGAAGTCATCGAGCGCGATGATCGTCTTTGCGGTGTTCATGCTGCTCGTCAGCAGGCGCGTGAGAAACTTCGCGCTGAACGAGTTCTCGTTAAGCCAGCCGGCGGCGATGGCTTCATCGGGATTCAAATCGAGTGGCCAGAAGATCAGTTCACCGCCTCTCAGCCGCACAAACACGGATGCGACCCACGAAATAAGTGGTGGCGAAGTGAGCGCAATTACCACATCCTGCCTGGGCAGGAAGATGAGCCGCGCAGCACACGCGACAATAAACGATCCGAAGTTTAATCCGCGTTGCCAACGCCGGCGTTTGCCCGCGCCGAAGGTTGAAAGGCGAATGACGTCGATCGAGTTCCACCGTTCGCGCCGCTTAAAACCGACGGATGAATCGTCATAGCCGCGCGCGCTGGCGATCACCGTTACCTGATGGCCACGTGCAGTCAGTCGCTGCGCGAGCATCGTCACCTGTTGGCCGCTGGCCACGACGTCAGGCCAGAATGCTTGATTAAGAAAAAGAATCTTCATCAGCGAATGAAGCAGTCGGCAGTCAGCGGTCAGAATGATCGCCGCCGGCCTCTGACTCCTGCCTTACCGCGCAGTTGCCCAGATAGAGCACATCCATTCGGGTATTAAGAAAGCAATCGATTGCGTCTCGCGGAGTGCAAACGACCGGTTCGTTCTCGTTAAAGGAAGTGTTCAGCAGCACCGGCACATCGGTGATTTGGTAGAACGCTTCAATCAAATCATAAAACCGCGAATTAAAATCGCGGGTCACCGTTTGTAAACGGCCGGTGCCGTCGACGTGAGTTACGGCGGGAATCTGCGCGCGGCGATCCGGTTTGACTTGATACACCATGAGCATCGCCGGCGACGGATGCGTCTGCTCAAAATAATCGGCGACATGCTCGGCCAGAATCGCCGGCGCGAACGGGCGAAATGCTTCACGCTTTTTGATTCGCTGGTTCAGGAGGTCTTTAATTTCCGCGCGGCGGGGATCGGCCAGAATCGAACGATTGCCCAAAGCGCGTGGGCCAAATTCCATTCGCCCTTGAAACCAACCGACGATCAACCCGTCTGCAAGATCGCGCGCCGCGTGTTCAATCAATTCATCCGACGAATACTTTTGGAATTTGAGATCTGAAACCTTTAATTCGTTTTCGATCTCCTCATCGGAAAATTCCGGTCCGGTAAAAGGGCTGAACGGGTAACGCGAACTGTCACTTTGCCGCCCTCCGTTGACGGCGACTCGGGTGCGTTTACGCGAGTTGACAATTTGCGCTACCTGATAACAGACACCGATTGCCGTTCCGCTGTCTCCCGCCGCCGGCTGCACGAACACGCGTCGAAATGGAGTCTGCTCCAGGATCTTTCCGTTCATCACGGAGTTGTAAGCCACACCTCCGGCCAGGCCCAGATCGGTCAGGCCGGTTTCACGATGAAGATGGTTCAGCAGATGAAAGGCAACTTCTTCCAGACGCAACTGGAGACTCGCAGCCAAATCACGATCGCGCTCGGTAATTTCAGTGTGCGGAGAACGGGCCTCACCAAACTTTCGCGCAAACGCGTCTGAATAGATGCGACCGATCCGCGGCGATCCGGCATCCCAGGTCATCTCAACGCCCTGCGTCGAATGCAGAAAATAGTCGAGGTCCAAACGGAACTGGCCGTGGTTCTTAATCCCAATGATTTCCCGAAACGCGTCGATGAACCGGGGCCGGCCGTACGGCGCCAGTCCCATCACTTTGCCTTCGTCGCCATAATGCGGAAAGCCGAGAAACTGGGTCGTGGCGGTGTAGACAATGCCGAGCGAGTGCGGATACTCGACCTGGCCCAGAACTTTGATCGAGTCCCCTTCTCCGACCGCCCACATCGTCGAAACAAAATCGCCAAAGCCGTCGAGCGACAACAGCGCCGCGCGATAAAAGGGCGAAACATAGAACGCGCTGGCCAGGTGCGCCCGGTGATGTTCAAGGTGATGAATCTGCGCCGTAATTGTTTCCGGCGGAACTGAGAGCGCGCGAGCGAGTCCTCGTTTCAGGTCGAACACTTTTGAAGCATTGAGCAGACGCTCTTTCAGTTGCGTCGATATGTCAGCCAGGCGTCCGTTGCTATTTCCGTTTGACGGCGCGACTTCTTGATCGCGGAAACCGTGCGCGGCATCTGCAGCGGCGCCAGCCGCAACGCGTTTCGCCATGACCGGCGTGTTTCCTTTAATCAACCGCTGGCCGGCGGCGAGAATTTTCTTGTGCAGCCGCGCGGTGGGATCACGCGAGATGCCGATGTGGTCCAACTGTTTCAAAGAGATGCCCGCCGCGCGCAGGCAATAATCGATCGACTGCGACGGAAATCCCGCGCAATGCTTGACTCGATTGAAGCGCTCTTCCTCGACGGCTGCGATCAGTTCGCCGTCTTTGACGAGCGCGGCCGCCGCGTCACCATGGAATGCATTGATGCCGAGAATGTACAAGGCTTAAAGGCTCGGATCGGGCAGGCAGTTGTCGATGGCCGGCATGTTTTGCCGGGCGAATCGGGCCGTGCGCACGCGGTTCGCCACAAACAGAAAAGCAAACAGACACAGGACGCGATCGAAGTGGGCCGGCCAGCTCAACCACGCGGCCGACAAATCGATCCGTTTCGCCAGCTTCCACCAGAGGCCGCTGATTTCAAGGACCATCGCCACTTGCAGAAACCAAAATACGGCAAGATCAAAGCGTGTCGATGCCGATGATCTCGGAAAGTGATCGCTGCATAAGGCCGCCAGCATTATCACCATCAGAATCAGATCATAAGAATTGTGAAAGACCGCCAGCAGTGACCAAAGACAAGTGAGCGAAAGCAGCATGAGTTGCGAATGCTCGAGTCCTCGATGGTGGTGTTCCAACGCGATCAGAACGACACCCGCCAGCAATCCGATGATGACGATCACATTGACGATCTCAGCGGCGGTGAAGCTCGGAATCAAAGCGTGGAATAGGGGTCTGAGTTCAGTCGCGCCGTTGGCAAAACCATTACCGCCAAACTGGAGGCGGAGCACCGAGAGAAAGTCCGCCGCTATCGTTAGCGGATTGGCGCCGAGCCGAGCCGCAAACACCAGGGCCCCCAGCAACGCGACGAATAATGAAATTGCCGTCGCTCTGAACTTTCCAGTCAACAAGAACCATAAAAAGAACGCGATGCCGATGTGAGGTTTCATTAGCGACAGGCCAAGCAATGCGCCGCCGGCAATCGAACTTCGATCGGCCAGTAACACCGCCGACAAGCCAAAGATGGTAATCAGGAGGCTGAACTGACCATTTCCCAAACCGACTCGCAAGCCGGCCCACGAAAGAAACAAGAGACAGAAAAGAATGGCAGCGGTCCGCGCGGCCTTCGGATTGAAAATCTTAAATGCCAGGAGGCCGGCGATCGGTGCCAACCCAACATTCGTCACACTCCAAATGAGCGGGGCCAGCGGTGGAGGTATGAAAGTGATTGGCGTCAGGAAGACAACTGCGTGAGGCGGATAGTTGGCGACGGCATCAGCGGCCAGATGATAAGGGTTGTCGCCAAGCAGCCAGACCAATGACCACGTCGCAACCATCGCAAAGTCCTGACTCTGCCCGGGCCGCAGAGCATTCGCCACGCCTCGAGTCAGGCTGACTACGGCGAGGACCGCACAAAAAGCGATCAGCGCCCTGGTGTATCGACCTTTAAAAGCTGCTTGAAAGTTCAGGCTTGCCATCGGTCGTTCGGTCCGCCGGATTATCGACAGGTTCTTTCACCTGGGGTTTGCTTTCTGACGAACTCTGGAAAACGTTTTTGATGTCTTGCTCGATTAGGAAGAGTGACAACATCGATTCGGCAACGAATCGTTGGAGCGCATAGAACATGCCAGGCAGCCCCTCAAAAATGCCGCCACGAATAATCAGGCAATGCAGAAAGACGGCTATCGGGGCGACGAACCGAAGCTTCCGCACACGATCGGCGAAACCCAATTCTGACGAGGGAGTATGCCGCAGCTTGCGCGCCTCGAGTTCCTGGTAACGCGCCTGAGAACCAAACCATCGTGCCAGAGACTTGCGATCGTCGTGATAGATCGGATTGTGCAGAGTCTCGACGCGGCCACCGAGACGGATTCTCTGCGTGTGACCATCTGAATAGTATTCCGCCGGTGAGCGCCGATAGAGGAATGTCGGCGCCGGATAAATCGCACTTCGCAACCGTCTGCCGCCGACGCAGTACACCACCGGCGCGCGATAACCGTTCACGTCGTTCGCAGGATGCAGCGCCTCGATCTCCTTGAGCAACTCGTCCGCCAGCACGTAGTCGGCGTCAAGCGCCATGATCCATGAACTCACAATGCCTGTTTCACGCAGACCGAAGTTCCACTGATGCTCGTGACTGTCGAAGACGCGCTGAAAAATTCTGGCCTGCGGAAACTCCGCCACAATCTCCGGCGTGCCATCGTCGCTGAAGCTGTCGACCACCACGATCTCGCGGGCCCAGGCTAATTTCTCGAGCGTTCGCCGAAGGTTCGGAGATTCGTTCCGCGTCAGAATGAGTGGGGTGATCTGTTCGAGCATCAGCTCAGGATTCCTGCGCTTGTTCGAGAGTCGTTTGTCCGCTCCGGCGCGCGCGAATCAGTCTGCGATAGACTTCACACATTTCTTCGGCGACGTCTGTCCATGAATACTCTCTCTGCATCCATGCACGACCCTTCGCGCCCATTGCCGCAAGCGGCATGGTCGCAGCGCGATCGATCGCCCGCGCGAGTTCACGAGGTTCGTTATCAACCCAAAGCCCGCAGCCAATCTCTTCGATTCGTTCCCAGGGAATGCCGCGACCGGCGATTACCGGGACTGCGCGGGCCATCGATTCGAGCACGACGGTGCAAAATGCTTCTTTGAATGAGGGCGCGATACATAAATCGGCGGCGCGAAATCTTTCTTCCTTGGCGCTGCCGTCGACCCGGCCGTGAAATCGAACGGCCCGGGCTAAATCCAGTTCATCAACCAGGGCGCGCAAGCGTGCTTCATACTGCGCGTCGCCTTCGCCACAAATGTCCAGTGAGATTTTCGTCTGCGCGAGCGGCAGGGCTCTGAGCAGATTTTCAATTCCCTTGATGGGGTGCAACCGTCCGAGGTAAAGCAGACGCAGGACGTCGCCGCGAGTTTCGCTGTTGGGCCGATCGAGTGGCGGGATATCGATGCCGTTCCGCAACACCAGAGCGCCGGCGTTCCCGATTTTCTCGAGGCTTTCGGTTCTTTCCTCTTCGCTGGTCACGTGCATCACCACGGTTTCCGGCGCACACAGCGAATCACAAACTTTTTCCCAAAGGGCTTTGCGCTTCTGTTTGGTAGTTCCCTGCCAACGCTGCAGAGCGCCCATGGTCGACCAGACCAGAGGCTTTCTGAGCAGCCGGCAGAGAGCCAGCGTGGGAATCGTGGTGAACGAATAGACGCCATTGAGATGGACCACATCTGCGCGTCTCATCATTGACGGCAGACGCCATAACAGTCCTAACGCAATGTCCGGTCGAAAGGTGCGGCGGCAGTAAGTAATTGCGTAGCTTTCACGGTGATTTGCCTCGGCCGCCGGCAGGTCGACTCGCTGCGATCCATTGGCATCAGTGGTCAGGACCTCAACGTCGATGCCATCGATTCGGCCCAGCGCGTTACAAAGCGAACGATTGATGAACGTCGGACCGCCATAATGAAATGCCGGATAAAACGACGGAGATACGAAAAGAATCTTCATTGCGCGGGCAGCAAAGTGCTAGGCGGGCAGCCGCAACGGTTTCAGAGCAACCGCGCTCGCCACCTTGCGCCGTCGCGTTAAGAGAAACATCGCCAGCAGACCAAAAAAGAAATACGAAAAATATACCGGTGAATAAAACCGGAACGACGAAATGATAAATGCATAGAACATGCCGACGACGACGAACATGGCCGTTTGTCTCTGCCGATCGAGCCGCCGCAAAAACCGATCGGCAAACATCGTGAGAAAGCCCAACCACAGACCGATGAACATCACCCCGGGCAAACCCCAGCTCAAGTGGAACTGTCCGATTACCGACGGCGTGACGTTGAAGGCGCCGCCCTCTACGTATGCTTCGTTGTAGTAGGTCCACGACTCCATGATCGGTTTGTTGGGCCACACCTGACGAGGAATCCAGTGGATGATGAAATACGGCTCGGCCAGTTCCCTGAAGTACGCATGCTGGCCCGGCACCAGGTGCTCGGCAAAGAGGAGCGCCGTCAATTGTCCGTTCGTATTCATTTGCGAAAATTCGTCCGCGGACACATCGCCCCACCGTTGCCAGCCAACATTTCGAAAAACGAACTGGGCCTGGGCCACCACCAGCACCACCAACGCCACGGTCGTCAGGGCGACCACGCGTTTATGCGTCAACAGACCCTTGAACCCGTGCAGCACGATCAAAACCGACGGCAGAGAGATATAAAGCCAGATATGGCGCGTCCCGCCCAGGATGAATGGGAGCGCGGCGATCACGGCCAGGGCGAGCCACCAAAGTCTGCGCCAGGTCGCGGCCTTCAGCGCATACACAAAAAAGAGCGCCGCGCCATAAATGCCAAACAGGGCGACGTGCTGAGTCAATCCTCGTTCAGGCGTTTCAAATTCAATTCCGCTGCGGCTGGCGAGCAGCGCGGTGATGACCTTGTCGATCTCGAAATTGTAATAAACCAACAGCGGCACGAACGAACAGAAAATCAGGAGAAAGGCGACGAGCGTGCGATCGAAAGAAAACGTGTCGAAGCGATTGGCAAAAAATCGCAAAGGTGATTCGAACCTCGGACGAATCGAATAGCCAATCAGGAGCAGCAGTTGAAAGACAGTCACGTAAAAGAGCGCCTGATGAATCAAGTCCTGATTGAACTGTGTCGCGTTGTAGGGAAATCCTTCGGGGACCCCGAATGGATATCGCTGGGACGCCAGGGCTAACGCATCAATCCAGTAAAAAACGAAGACGCTCGCCATCAGACAAAACTTGCCGATCATTCCGGTCCGGACAACATCGCGCGTAGCCATCAGCAGCAGGACGAAACTCAAACCCGCGAGCGCCTGGGTGGCCCAGGCCAACCAAACGTAATCACGCGTTTCGTAGCCCAACACCGCGATGAACACTGATGCGCCGGCCAACAGCCACTCGACCGCGTTGACCCGTGCCGACCCTGGTTGATTCGCGCGCGGACGTCTACTGCGCCATCTGAGCAAGCGAGACTTGAGGCTATTACTGATCAAATCGAGTTAATTATCTGGTTGTCTATGATCGATCCAAACGGAACTCGGATTCGATCGCGTTTGCAGATTTCGTTTTATGCGCCGCCTGAATCGCCGAGTTGAGAATCAATGCAGCGCGTTCAGGTTTCCACTGTTCCGCGATTTCGCGGGCGGCGCGGGCGGCCTCTCGCAGGAGATTACGATTCCCGGCAAACATAGTCAGCTGCTGCGCAAGGGCGGCCGAGTCGCCAGCCGAATGAAAAAGGATTGCGCCTTTTTGGTTGTCGCGATCCAACGCCGCGACCACGCGGTCCGATGCCAGCACCGGGCGTCCTTGTGCCAGAGCTTCCAACACGACAACGCCGTACGGCTCGAAACTGCTCGGCACAATCAAGGCATCGGACTCTGCCATGCGCCGGCAAACTTCGTCGTTTGAGAGCCAACCTGAGAAGGTGACGCTTCGTTGCACTCCCAAAGTCACAGCCAGTGCTTCAAGTTGCTGTCGTTCTTTTCCCTCGCCGATCACTTCCAGGGTGGCGATCGGCTGATCTGGTTTTTGGTTCGCCGACGCGACGGCCCTGATTGCGACATCGAAGCCCTTCACTGAAACAAGCCTGCCGACGCCAAGCAGACGAATCGGAGTCTCTGGTTGATTTGCTTTGCAGCCCGGCAAACTCCAAGCTTCCGGAACGCGGACCCAGTACGGAAAATTCGTTATCTTTTCACGGTCAAATCCAATGCTCGCGAGATGATCCACGGTTGGTTTCCCGCAAGCTAACACGCCGGCAACGCGTCGATTGAGCAACTTCAAGTAAACGCGGCGCAGTAAGTTTCGTCTCGGGCGTGGAAAAGGATGATCGGCCCAGATGAAAACCGGGACCCGCAGCGCCGCAGTTATCAGCAGAGTCATCCAGGCAAACGTCGAAGACCATCCACCCAGAATGACGACCGGCTGAGTATCGGCTTTCAATTCTCGAAACATCCTCCGATAACCAACGTGCGGCAGAAAGCGGCTGACGTAAGTCTCATTTGAATCGCTTAAGGTCGCCAGTCGTTTGCCGGCGAACCATGCGACAAAGTTTCCGTCGTAAGCCTTCTCGAGCGCCTGACACAGCGTCTTCTGGTATTCGACTGGCTCTCTGATGACCAGATGTATCATGCCGTCGCTGTCCTCAACGTTTGAGAATTACGCGACGCGATCATTTCTTCACCTAGCGCGCGCTTTGCGTCATAGAATTCTGCCAGTCCGGCCACGGACGAACCGGCATTAGCGAACACGTTCTCGTAGACGCGACTCATCGCCTCGGCTTGAATGGGCGCCTCGAAACACGTCCTGGTCCAGAGTTCGGCTCGCTCGATCATGCCGCGATATTTCTCCGGGCAGGCGCCGAAGTAAGAAAGTTTTGCCGCGAGTCGATCAAAGACATCGGACGGAACCTCCCTCTGGTAATTCCCTTCGCGCGCAAATGGGACCAACTCAACCAGATCGTCGTGGACCAGCGGATACTCAGGCTCGCCGAACTCGCCGTCACCCGAGAGGCCGAAAACCGGCACGCGCGCGGCCATCGCCTCGGCCAGCACCAAACCGAACGGTTCGTAGTGCGACAGAAACGCGTAAGCATCCAGCGACGCGTAAACCGCCGCGACGTCGGCTTGTGTATGGAGCAAATGAATGCGCCGGGCCAAACCGCGCGATTCAATTTCCCGATCCAACTCATTTCGTTGTGGTCCGTCGCCACAGATGACGGCGTGCCAACGCTCCGGCAGACGCTCGATCACCGACAAGAGATCGATACAACCCTTCTGCCAGACGAGACGACAGACCATCCCCAACAGCAGGACATCGTTGGGCAGACCAAGCTCGGCACGCGCTCGCGCTTTGTCGGTGCGCGCGCGGAATCTTTCGACATCGATGCTGTTGTAAACCACGTACGATTGCTCGGGTTTGATCCATCGCGGTTCAAGCAAGGCCCGTCGAGCCCCGTTATTGATGCAGACCTGAGCGTCCGTCGATTTCAGAAACCAGCGGAACAACTGCGACGCTTGAAACGGGTGTGTTCGGCTGGTACCGCTGCTGTCTGCCGGCGGCTGGTAACGCGCGTGCAAGTGAGCGATCTTCAGATAAGAGGTCCCCAGCAATGCGGTGCGCAGCCAAAACACACAATCCTGAAAATGAATGATGTCCGGCCGCATCGAGCGAAACAACGTGCGTGCACGTGGCCACGCGCGAAAATTACTCGGACCTTTCGCCCCAAGAAAGTGACATGGAACTTTGGCGCGCTCCGTCACCGGTCCAGCATCGCCATACGCAAAGACCAGCTCGACTGCGACTCGATTTGGATCGACATGGTTGGCGATGGCCTCGCCGACTCGCAGCGATCCGCCCACCTCAGCCGCGTCGCGATAATGGACCATCGCCACCCGTAACGGGCGTGAAGAATTACTGGATGTCGCGGACAACTCTGTCAATTTCGATCTCAGATACCCAACGTCTGGCTTACGTAATATCTGGCCTGCATTAATTTGCGGCTGGCTGCACGCGGCGGCAGCGAGGCCGTCAGCGCCAAAAGCGTACGCCAGTTAAATTCCAGCCGCGCACTCTCCATCAGCAGGCCGCGACCGCGCGATGGTTCCCCGTTCCAAATCAGTCTGGCCCCCGCATGTCGCAGATTACCCGGTAGCCACTGCCGGCAAAGCTCTACGGTCGCCGCAGGATAATTCTCCGGATGCTCGAGC
>Ga0207686_10002100_pt1 | contig 10988 bp, 10 predicted proteins | sample KBSM24metaG_FD_184396 | JGI IMG/M metagenome (GOLD analysis project Ga0207686, IMG submission 184396) | Miscanthus rhizosphere microbial communities from Kellogg Biological Station, Michigan, USA - KBS M2-4 metaG (SPAdes) (version 2) | ecosystem: Host-associated > Plants > Roots > Rhizosphere >...
GGCGTCAACCACAATGCTACAATCGAATCTCCCCCGAGCCACCACGATGCAACGCGCGGCGAGTCTTCTCGGAAAACTGAAAATGCCCGCGGGCTCCAACTCCCTGGAGGACCGCGCGCGAGCGGCGTGGGCTGTTGCTGCCGGTCCAAAGATAGCACGCCGCACTCTGGCTGCTTCGCTGGTGCGTGGGACACTCATCGTCGAGGTCGGCGACATCGTCTGGCAGAAACAGCTCAACACCCTCCGCCACTTTCTGCTCAAAAATCTCAAGGAAGTTCTTGGCGAGGCGCTGGTCACTGACGTCGATTTCCGGCCCATGCCTCCGCGGCGCTCTCCGCAGCGGGCTGAGGCCGCACGGCCTGCCGACGGCATCGGCGATCCAGTCATGGCGCTGCTCTACGCACAATCGAAAAGACAAGGGAAGGCATGAAGATTACCGAACAAGAAGTGCAGCGTGTGGCGCAGCTCGCCAATTTGGCTCTGACTGGCGATGAAGTCGTCCGCATGGCTCACGACATGAGCGGCATCCTGACTCACATCGACAAGTTGAATGAGCTCGATACCTCGGGCGTCGAGCCTATGGCGCAGGTGTTGTACGACGCGGCGGAAACCGCAACGCTGCGAGACGATGTCGAGAAGCCGTCGCTGTCGAACGAAGAAGCGGTCGCGAACGCGCCCATCTCCGGAGCAGGCTATTTCAAGGTGCCGCGAGTGATCGAACGATGACCCATACCATCGACTCCATCCGCGCCGGGCTGCTCAAGAAAACGTTCAGCGCCGAGGAGCTTGCCCGCGAAGCCCTCATCGACGCCGAAGCCCAGAATCCGACCACCAACGCGTTCCTCACGTTTTCGCCGGAGCGAGCCCTAAAGGCCGCGCGAGCCGTCGACGCACGCATCGCCGCAGGTGACGATCCGGGGCCGCTGGGCGGCATTCCCATCGCGGTCAAGGACGTGATCCTGACGCGCGGCTTACGCACCACCTGCGCGTCGAAGCTGCTCGCCGACTATGTGCCGCCTTACGACGCGACCGCCGTCATTCGCCTGGAACAGGCCGGCGGCGTCATCATCGGTAAGACCAACTGCGATGAATTCGCCATGGGCTCTTCGAATGAAAACTCGGCCTTCGGCCCGGTGAAGAATCCCGTCGCTCTCGACCGTGTCCCCGGCGGATCGAGCGGAGGATCGGCCGCCGCGGTGGCACAAGGGTCGGCGGTGGTGTCGCTGGGTTCCGATACCGGCGGGTCCATCCGCCAACCAGCCTCGTTCTGCGGGATCACCGGTGTGACCCCGACTTATGGACGCGTGTCGCGCTATGGATTGACAGCCTTCGCCAGCTCGCTCGACCACATCGGACCGTTCTCGCACAATGTTCGCGATTCGGCGCGCCTGCTCGGAGTCATCGGTGGTCGCGATGAAATGGATGCTACATCGGCATTCGCTCCGGTACCGGACTACGTGGCGGCACTCGATGGCAACGTGCGCGGCATGAAAGTCGGAGTGCCCAAGGAATGGATGGATGGCTTGGCGGGGGAGACAGCCACTCTGGTCCAAGCCGCCGTCGACCAACTGACGAAACTCGGCTGCGACATTCGTGAGGTTCACTTACCGCACACCGCCTATGCCGTCGCTTGCTACTACATCGTGTGTACGGCCGAAGCGAGCGCCAATCTGGCGCGCTTTGACGGCGTGCGCTATACGACACGCGCGGCCGCAGCCAACAGCATCACGGACATGTATCGCATGACCCGCGAAGAAGGCTTCGGCGCGGAATGCAAGCGCCGCATCATGCTGGGGACCTACGTTTTAAGCGCCGGTTATTATGACGCCTACTATCTGAAGGCCCAAAAAGTGCGGGCTCTCATCGCCCAGGATTACGCGCGCGCCTTCGAGCAAGTCGACGCCATCGCCGGACCCGTATCGCCGCACCCGGCTTTCAAGCTCGGGGAGAAGATTGACGATCCGACCTCCATGTATCTGGCCGATATCTACACCGTCACCGGAGACCTCGCGGGCATCCCGTGCATGAGCGTCCCCTGCGGCAAAACCGCCGAAGGTTTGCCGGTGGGTCTGCAAATCCTGACCAATCACTTCCAGGAAGAGAAAATGTTTCGGATCGCCGCGGCCTATGAAACCGCGACGAACTGATGGACAATAAAAGCATGCCCTTTACACTTCCCCCTTTGCCCTATGCTCCGAATGCCCTGGAGCCCCACATCGACACTGCGACCATGGAGATTCATCACGGCAAGCACCACAACGCTTACGTGACCAATCTAAACAAGGCGCTTGAGTCCGCGCCCGACCTGGCATCGAAAAGTATTGAAGAGCTGCTGGCGAATGGATGCTCCGCGGTCCCGGACGGCATTCGTGGAGCTGTCCGCAACAACGGCGGCGGTCACTGGAATCATTCTCTGTTCTGGCAGCTGATGGCGCCTAACGCCGGCGGATCGCCGACCGGCAATCTCGCCTCAGCGATCAATGCCGCCTTCGGAAGCTTCGACGATTTCAAGACCAAGTTCGGCGCCGCTGGCGTGGCCCGCTTCGGCTCCGGCTGGGCGTGGTTGATCAAAACCGCCTCCGGCGTCGAGATCATGTCGACTCCCAATCAGGACAATCCACTGATGGAAGGCAAGCACGCCGTCATCGGCCTAGACGTGTGGGAACACGCTTATTATCTGAAGTATCAGAATCGCCGGCCGGATTACATTGGAGCCTGGTGGAACGTCGTAAACTGGCAGGAAGCTGAAAAGCGATTTAACGCGAAGTAATCAAATCACGTCCGCGAAACTCTTCCGCAGGCGGTGGAACCAGGCATAGCCCAGGATTGCCACCGCCGCGGATCCGATCCACAGCCAGCCCAAACCTGGCGACAAGGGTGCCCGATTCTCGATCAAAATCGCCCTATACCCGTGCACTAAAACCAGCACCGGATTGAAGCCAAGTATCGCAGGCACCAAGTCTTCGGCATAACAGATCGGCGTCAGGAAAAACCACAGCGTCAGCAGGAAACCGATCACCTGCCCCAAGTCGCGCAGGAACACTCCGGTCGCCGCGAGAGCCCAGCAAAGTCCTAGCGTGAGGAGCACCTGCGGTATCAACAACACCGGTAGCCATACCACCGATAACGGCAGCCCGCCCCGCAAAATGGCGAATCCGCAGACGAAGACGACCGTCGCGACCGCCTGGGTGACCAGCCCCGCAATGACCAAGTTCACTGGCAGCGTTTCCAGTGGAAAGCGGAGCTTCTTCACGAACGTCCGATGCTCGACGATCACAGACGGCGCGCGCCCGACGGCCTCAGAGAAGGCCAGCCACGGCAGCATGCCGGCGAGAAAATAGAGTACGTACCCGGAGCGGCTGGAATCGCCCGCGAAGCTCGAATGCAAGACGACGCCGAAGACAAAGAAATAGGTCGCCATCAACAGCAGTGGATTGAGGACGGTCCACAGGGCTCCGGCGAAGCTGCCGCGATAACGCGCGAGAATGTCGCGCTGCACCATGCTGCGAATCAACTTGTGATTTTGGATAATGCTGCGCGCGGGCAACACGAAGGCTTTGGGAATCGCGCGCAGAGTACGGCGCAGGCGCTCGCTCGCGGCGCTGACGACACGCGGCGGATCGATCTCGACTTGCGCTGCGTGAACGCGAGCATCGATGGCGATATAGCGCGCGCGATTGTCCACGGGGGCTACTTGAACACGGTAGGGACCCTCTTCCTCCGGCAGCGTCATGCGCAAGTCCACAGGGCCGCTTGCAGTTTCGCGCCACTCGCCTTCGTACAGAAACGCTCCCGTAGAGGGATCGAAAAGCTGCCACCCGAGCACGCCCGCGGTGTCCATCTCGAAACGCAGTTGGATGGCGTGTCCTTGGGCCGTCGCTTGGATCGCGTTAAAACGGGCCATGTGTGCGCGCCATGAAGTCAGCGTAGCGCATTGCGACCGAGGGCCAACTGCACTCGCGCTCCACCCACGCGCGGGCTCGAGCGCCGATGGCTTGCGCGACTTCAGGGCGCTCGATCAGCAGCTTCAGATATTCGACCAGGTATTCCTCTTCGGCAGCGTCCACAGGAGCCTTCAGGCACACGCCTTCCGGATATTCGCTGAAGGTGCCCACATCGGAAACGACCACCGGCTTGCCCATTCCCAAGGCGCGGAGTAAAGTACCGGAGGTTTCGCCGACGGTCGGATAGCGCAGATTCAGCACCATGTCGCAGGCCGCGAGGTAGCCATTGAAGTCCTCGATGGGTGCAAAATCGATGTGCCGCACGTTGACCATCGACGGAAGAAGCAGATCCGCGTGAGCCTCGCCCACCAGAATCATGCGGGCTTTCGGATGTGTATTTACGACTCGCCGGAAGGCTCTCAGGGATTCGGCGATGCGCTTGTAGGGTTTAAGGAATCCGAAAATGCCAATCAGAGGATCGGTGGCGCCGATGCCCAGGCGTTTGCGATAGGGGACGCCGTCCACCTGCTGCGTCCAGGCACCGTGGGGGATTTTCGCGATGGGGCCTGTGAAGCCGCGGGCTCGGACCACTTCAGCCACCGCTTCGCTGTGCACGATGACTCCGCGCGACCGCGATAGGACGGAATGGAGCAAGGGCTGATTGTAGTCCGGACCTCGCTCCAGCGTTTCGACGTAGCGTTTGGCATAGGAGAGTGCATCAGGTCCCCCGTCGAGCTCGACTTCGCGCAGGTACGCGGGCCAATCGCCGCGACGAATGGTCAGATTCGCGATCAAGTGATGCAGATTTGCTTCATGCAACACGATGACGCCTGGATGAGCCATCGCCGCCTCATACACAAAGCTGTGGTGCGGGTTGTTGCCGAGCTGGTAGAGGAACGTGTCGTAGCGCTGGGGGTCGAAGGCCACTGGACGCTCGCTGAAGATTTCGATTTCGACAAGTGGGCAGAGGTGCTTCAGCAAGGCGGCGGAATAATCCGCGATGCCGCTGCGCGCGGGGGGCATGGGCGAGAAGAACGCGACGCGCATGCCGTGTTACGGCAACAATTCCACGGTGAAGGTGCCTAAGGTGAGTGGGATTCGGGCGAGCACGGGAGTGCGCAGCTCATCATGCGAGAAGTACAGATCCGCGGTGATTTCCGCTTTCGGGCCTTTGATTGCCGTGTGGACGCGATCGGCTGCGATGTTCTCGCCCGCTACGCGGATGGTTTCGGTGCCGATATAGGTCATCAACACATCGTACTTGGCTCCAAGAATCACGGGTTGCTGCGGAGCCATGCGGCCCTGCGCCAGCTCGCGGCGCACGAATTGGAGAAATGCGAGGGCGTCGTGCACGCAATCCGGCACCGAATAGTCACTCTTACCGCCGTCCTGCGTTTCACGGGTAGCCAGTTCGGTGTGACGGTCGATTTGGACCTTCTCGACAGTCTTGCGGGTGCCGCGCGTCATGTTCTTCTCAACCTTCGACGTACAGAACTTGTCGTCAGCCGTGGAAGAGTATTCGTCACGGATGGTGAAGCCGAGAACAGCGGCGTCGAGCGTCAGTCCAAAGTTCCAGCCGCCAGGTTCCCCGCCCTCAGGCTCCGCACTCAGTTTGTCGGAACGCAGCGCCGCTTCGCCGAGACTTAATCCACTTTGCCAGTTGACGCTATAGTGCAGCGTTTCGGCCCCCACTGGTAAACCGAACAATGCCAGAATCAGCAGAGCGCCCTGGCACCGGGTCACGAGGCCACCGCCGCGAATGCCGCGGTCCGGCGCTTTTTACCCGCCACATCGTGATAGACCTCGAGAGTTTGCCGCGCCGATCGCTGCCAGCTGAACAACGTCGCCCGCTGCTGCCCCAGGCGCTCCAAGCGCGCGCGGAGCTCGGGATCGAGTAGTACATCGAGCATGGCGCGAGCCATCTCAGAGGTCGAATAAGGATCGAAGAGCAGGCCGGCCGAATCGGCCACTTCGGGCATAGCGGTTGTATCGGAGCAGACTACCGCGCGGCCACACGCCATGGCTTCCAGAATCGGCAGGCCAAATCCTTCATAAAACGACGGGAACGCGAACAGGTCGCAGGCGCCGTAGAGCTGCAGAAGGTCGGCATCCTCGACAAAGCCAGTGAAGTGCACGCGGTCAGCCACGCTGCTGCGGGCGACGACTTGGTGCAAATCGGGGGAGGCCCAGGTTTCCTTGCCCACGAACACCAGGCGGTGCGGAAGCGTGGGACGGGCGCGGATGACGTCCTCGAAAGCCCGCAGGAGACCCAAGTGGTTCTTGCGCGGCTGCAGGTCGCCCACGGTCAGAATGAAAGGCCAGGGGATCCCGAATTGCTGCATCACTTCGGCTCGCGCGATATCGCGATCCATCGGCCGGAAGCGGGACGATACCGCATTGGGAACAACCACCACTTTATCCGCGGGCAAGTCGTAGTGCCTCAGAATTGCTTGCTTGGAGAATTCGCTGGGCGTCAGCACGCGCTCCGCGCGGTCCACGGTGCGTTTCACGGTAAGCCGCAATTGGGTGGAGCGGAAACGCGTGAAATAATTCGGATGTTCCAGATAACTCACGTCATGCACGCTGACCACGAGCGGGACTGACGAGAAGACAGGACCCGTATACTGCACGTGCAGAAGATCGGGACGGTCCGCGCGCACATGCCTGGGGATATCGAATCCCAGGCGCTTATACGGGTTGTGGGAAACCAACCGGGTCTGGACACCTTGCGGCACGGCAGCCGGAAGGGCCTGCTTCGAGATATACGCGATGATTTCGCTGTCGTTGTTTAAGCCCGCGAACTCCCTCAATAAGTTGCGGACATAAACCTCATTCCCTGTGAGATGACAGCCGATCGCATGCGCGTCAACTGAGAATCGCATCTTCGTGTTTCCAGTATAGGGCATGGATCGCTGTGGCATTTCTGAATATTTGTTCAGTATGCCCTTTGGTAAATCTCCAGTGCCGCGGCACTGTCGAAAGCGCGCGGATTGAATTTCCCGGTCCACTGGGTCGCGGCATCCTCGGCCAGGCGCGGCAATGCTTCTTCCGGAACACCGGCTTCACGCAGACTCGCAGGCAGTCCGGCGATCGCCGCTAGCTCTCGCAGGCGAGCGAGAAGATCGCCGTGATAGAGGCCTTCATAGCGATCCGCGGCAGCATCCATATTCCATTCGACTACCTGAGCCAGCACCAGTGAAATCGCCACGCCGTGCGGGATGCTGAAGTGGCCGGTCAGAGGGTACGCACAGGCGTGTGCGGCGCCCAGCATCGAATTCTCGATAGCGAGCCCGCCGAAATGCGCGCCTAACAACAGTGCTCCACGGGCGTCCAGATCGCTGGGGTCCGCGATCACACGACCCAGTCCGGAGTTGATCAAACGCCACGCCGAGCGCGAGAAGCATTCCGACAAGGCCGTCTGGCGAGTGGTCACCAAGGTTTCGAGCGCATGCGACAGGGCGTCGTAGCCGGCAGCGGCGGTCAGCGCGGCGGGCTGCGAGACGGTCAACTTGGGATCGAGAATCGCCACCTGAAAAACGACCTTGCGATCGCCGCATGCCATTTTCACGCCCGTTTCGGAATCCGCGATGGTGGTGTAGGACTGAGCCTCGCTGCCGGTGCCGGACGTGGTGGGAACCGCAATCATCGGCAACAGAGGCTGAGTAGCTTTTCCATAGCCCCAGTAATCACGCATGCGGCCACCATTGGTCACCAGGAAATTGATGGCCTTGGCACAATCGAGCGTACTGCCGCCGCCTACGGCCACAATCAAGTCGATGCCATGCGGCATCGCGAAATCGCGACCGGCTTCGACCATCGCCGAGGTGGGGTCGGACTTGAAGTCATGGAAGGATTGCACGGTCATGCGGCGGGCTTTGAGAGTCCGCGCAGCTTCGGGGGCATAGCCGGCTTCCACCATGCCGGGGTCGGCCACCAGGAGACAGCGGGAGCCGCCTAGCTCGCGGGCGACTTCTCCCAAGCGGGCAAACTCACCTTCTCCAAATAAGACTCGGGTACGCGGGCGGAAGTCGAAAGAGGTCACTAAGTAACAGGATACTTCACTTCTTCAACGATTCCTGCCAGTTCACTACTACCATGATGGGAGCCGAAGATGTTGCCGCGGCAGTCACGTTGAATAGAAATTTCTTGCCGTCGGGCGCCACATCCCAGCGGTGCCCCCGATTGATTCCGGCTCCTCCCACGATCGGGACCGGGAACAGTTCCTGAGGAGTGCCGGGCCGGAACGTGCCGCCCGTTATGTTCACGGGGACCGACATCAATTTAGAATCGGCCGAAATGAAGAATAACTCCTTGCCATCGCGGCTCCAACGCGGCATGATACCTCCGCCGACAGAAACCATCCATTGGCCCGTCGCGTTTCCATCGGGAGAAAACGGGCGCACATAAATTTGAGACGCACCGGTCGCATCCGACGTATAAGCAATGAAGTGGCTGTCCGGCGAGAACTGCCCCTGCGATTCAAAGGCAGGTGTTTCCAAAAACACTTTTCCTTCCGCTTTGGCGCCTTCCTTGCCATCCATCGGCAACACCCACAAGTCGTCCCGTGTTTTGGTGCTTCTCACCGAGTACAACAGAAAGCGTCCATCCCGGGACCAACTCAACGGAAGCTTCGCTGCGTCCGATTTCAGGAGCGGCTGGTCGTCTCCCGCATTGCTGGAAACTTTCCAATACAGATTCTCAACGCCGTCACGTTGAGAAGCGTAAACCACGCGGTCGCCACTCGGGCTCCAGACCGGAGCCCAGTCCACCGCGGGGTCGAACGTTAGCCGGTCCGTAGTGCCACGAGCGAATTCGCGCAGCCAGATATCGCTGGCGCCCGTGCCGTTCCCGCTATCGTTCTTCTGGAGAGCGACGCGCTCTCCATCCGGCGAAATCGCGAGAGATATGTAGGTTCCCACCTCCGTGATCGGCCCTAGAGACTTGCCAGAACGGTCATACCAGGTGGTCTGGGTGGTCCCACCATTGTTCGCTGTCCGGTAGGCGAGAATTCCGGCAGCGGACGCAGAGAAGTTACCGATTTCAGGATTCCCGCCGACCTGTTCGGCGATGGGCGCGGCATCGCCCGCCAACACACGGCCCTCAGGATCGAACGGCTGAGCCATCAGGGCGTTTTCCCGCCGGAAGAGCAAGTAACCTTTCTTCGGATCCGCAGCCGATGGCGTATAGACCGCGCCGCCATCCGTGGGGAGCAAACGCGAGTTTTCCTGCTTGTCGGGCGAGGCGTCGATGGAACCAATGTAGATGCCAGCGTGTTCCGGGTTCCCCCCCACCAAATAAAGGAAATGCTTGCCATCGGGCAGAAAAGCCGGTGCACTGTGACGTGAGTCCCCACGTTTCGAGTCCAAGGCCGTTACCGGCTGGCTTTCGCCGCCCGCCGCGGAAACGCGGTGAAGAACGTTGTTCACCTTGAACAAGATCACGCCTTCTGTGCCCCAAGCACCGTAAGGTGCCCCGTTGGCGCCGGCATTTGCGTTCACCGTTACCGGGGGCCCACCCGCCACCTCCACCCGCATCAGTTTACGAATGGAAGAACCCGAGTAAGCCAGCGACCGGCTATCCGGCGACCAGAACACCGGACTTTGCGCCCCTTCGGTCCCCGGAAGCGAGCGGGCAGCGAGTGCATCCAGACTGCGGACCCATAAGAGCGATCGTCCGTCGGCCCCTACCGCCGTGAACGCAACCATCTTCCCGTCCGGCGAAATCACGGGCTGGTTCGTGAAGTTCGTCTTCTCTGGCGCGGGAATCTCGAAGCGCATCAACTGCGCCTTGGGTGGCGTCTCGCGCCAGTGGAGCAGGTTGGCGGGGGCCAGGAGGAGGAGCAATGCGGTCGCGGCGATCCAGAGCCAGCGGGACGGCCAGGCGCTGACGGGCCTTAATGGCTGTGCGGGCTGAAGCCCGCCCTCCATGAGTTCCCAGACGTCGCCGATATCGCGCAGGCGTTTTCGCGGGTCCTTCTGCAGACACTTGGCTAAGAGACGCCGGACCTCCACGGGGACAGCGGTTAGCTCAGGTTCTTTCGTCACCACCCATGCGAGCGTCTCGGTCAGATCCTCGCCTTGGAACAGCCGATTGCCGGTAAGCAATTCATAAAAGACGACGCCGAAGGACCAGATGTCGGAACGCTTATCGGCCTCCTTGCCACGCGCCTGCTCGGGAGCCATGTACGCCGGCGTGCCAAGGATCGCACCCACTCCGGTCATGCCGATGGTGAGGGTGGGGGCATCTGGTCCTTGTGGCTGCTGCGGCTCGGCGATCTTAGCCAAGCCGAAGTCCAGGACTTTCAGCGTGCCATCGGGGCGGATCATGATGTTGGCGGGTTTTAAGTCGCGATGGGTGACGCCCTTCTCATGCGCGGCTTCGAGAGCATCCACAATCTGGCGGGCGATGCGCAAAGCCTCCTCCAATGGCAGAGGTCCCGCGGGTGGAGCACCTTCCACATACTCCATCACCAGATAGTTGGGGCCGATGTCGTAGAGCGTGCAGATATTGGGATGGTTCAGGGCGGCCACCGCTCGGGCCTCGCGCTCGAACCGCTCCGTGAATTGGGCAGCAGAGACTTTGATAGCCACGTCGCGGCGCAGGCGTGGGTCATGGGCGCGATATACCTCGCCCATCCCGCCTTTGCCGATCAGGGCGAGGATTTCGTAGGGGCCGAGTTTGTCACCGGCGGCAAGCGGCATCATGAATAGTGTACTTCTTGAATCCGACAAATGGGCCGCAGATGGACACAAATGGACGCAGATTAGGACTTTGCCGCAAGCAGGGTCTTCAGGCCGTCCACGCATAGGGACGCCGCGTGTTTCGTGGCGGGCTCCAGGCCGCCTAGGGACTCCTCGATCATGGTCGCGCTCAGAGATGCCAATTCGGCGCGGGATCTTCCTTGCATCCATTCGGTCAAGGCCGAGCCGGCGGCGATGGAGGCGGTGCAGCCACGGACCTGGTAGCGGACCTCGGCCACCTTGTCATCGGCGAAGCGCGCCGACAAACGTAACAAATCTCCACACACCGGATTGGATACGTCCA
>Ga0207686_10002101_pt1 | contig 10982 bp, 8 predicted proteins | sample KBSM24metaG_FD_184396 | JGI IMG/M metagenome (GOLD analysis project Ga0207686, IMG submission 184396) | Miscanthus rhizosphere microbial communities from Kellogg Biological Station, Michigan, USA - KBS M2-4 metaG (SPAdes) (version 2) | ecosystem: Host-associated > Plants > Roots > Rhizosphere >...
CGCAGCGTTCACTAGTCTGCTGCCGCTGAGTGGCGATCAGAGTGGCGAGTACGGCGCCCAGTTCGAGAATGGGGGCACCTTCCAAGTGTTTCGATATGTAGTAACACCTGACTACTTCGAGACGATGGGTATCGCGCTCCGTCGAGGCCGGCTGATCAATGCGCGCGACGACGAATTTTCGCCGCCAGCGGTTCTCATCAGCGAATCGTTGGCGAAAGGCGCATTCCCCGGCCAAGACCCAGTAGGCCAGCGTGTTCACGTCGGCCCTGCGAACAGACCGTGGTTCATTGTCGCCGGCGTGGTTGGTGACGTGAAGCAGACGTCCCTGGCGGAGGTTCAGCCCAAAGCCGTGTACCTGGCGCCCGCCCAATCTTGGTTTGCCGATACCAGGATGTCTCTGGTTCTTCGCGCCCGCGGTGACGCAGCGCCGCTTGTCCTTGCCGTCAAGAATGCGATTTGGTCAGTAGACAAGGATCAGCCGATAATCCGCGTCGCCTTGATGGATACATTGCTTGCCGCATCCGAATCGCAGCGCCGTTTCACCATGATCGTATTCGAAGCTTTTGCTTTCGTCGCCCTGGTGCTATCCGCTGCGGGCATCTATGGTGTATTGTCGGGCAGCGTCACAGAGCGGACCCGTGAGATTGGGGTGCGGTCCGCGCTAGGTGCGTCGCGCGGCAACATCCTCGCGTTGGTAATTCGCCAAGGGATGACACTCACAGGGCTTGGTGTTCTGATTGGAGTGACCGGAGCAGCAGCCATGACCCAAGCCATTGTTACGTTGCTGTTCGGCGTTTCGCGACTCGACCCGATTACCTATCTCGCGGTTATCGTGCTGCTGGTAGCCGTTTCGGCGATCGCTTGCTGGGTGCCTGCTTGGCGCGCCGCAAGGGTCGACCCCTCAATTACGTTGAGGGCGGAATAGCCGCGCGGCTCTTTGGGTCCTTGGCTTGGAGACCGCATCTTTAGGGTTGGTTTGTACGGAAGAAGAACGCCCCCTGGTATGGCAAGGCTGGCGAAAACTCAACCGTCTGGCATTCGCCGTCGCCGAAGTTGAGGGACACCCGGACGCTAGATTGACTCAGGAGCACTCCGACCTAAGCTTGGTTGGGATTCTCCAGCGTGGCCGGCAGAGGGCGCGTGAAGCGGTTTGAGTCGGACATTCAGGAGAGAGAGTACATTTTGCCTATGTTCGGTCAGCACCGCGGCATTTAGCATGGCTGAGACATTCTGGTCAATGCAGGTAAGCTGGAGCTTGTGATTTGCACCATTGCCATACAGGGATACCGGTCACTTCGAGAACTGGTCTTGCCGCTTGGGCAGCTGACTGTCATTACCGGAGCGAACGGTAGCGGCAAATCCAGTGTGTACCGCTCCCTGCGGTTACTGGCCGACGCTGCTCAGAACGCTGTTATCTCTTCTCTCGCCCGTGAAGGCGGCCTATCCTCTACCTTTTGGGCCGGGCCGGAAACGATAGCGAGGAGCGTACGCCGAGGGGACCATCCTGTCGAGGGTCTGGCCCAGAAGAATGCTGCGAGTCTAAAGCTTGGCTTCGGCGGCGACACCTATGGATACAGCATTGATTTGGGCTATCCACCAGTGCCTCCTCCCGAGACCATGTTCGTCTTAGACCCGCGGGTGAAGCGTGAGTGCATCTGGCACGGCCCGATTTATCGCAAGGCATCCGCCCTGGTGGATCGGAGGAACAATTTTGTCTGGCTTTCAACCACGCGGGATGAAGAGCCCGTCATGTTGACCCAGCACCTGTCCGATACGGATAGCATGCTCGCCAGCGTGGCTGATCCAAAGCGAGCCCCCGAAATGTTGGCGGTCCGAGAAGGTGTCCGGGGATGGCGCTTTTACGACCACTTCCGGACCGATTCCGAAGCGCCGGCGAGAGCTGCCCAAATCGGAACGTTTACTCCCGTTCTCCATCACGACGGCAGTAATCTCGCCGCGGCCCTTCAGACCATCATGGAAATCCGAGTTGATGAAGCACTGCCTACTACACTCGAAGACGCCTTTCCCGGTAGCCGCCTCTTTGTGGAAGACCGAAATGGGCGCTTCGAGCTGCAACTTCAGCAGCATGGCCTGCTGCGTCCGCTTTCTGCGGCAGAGCTATCAGATGGGACGCTGCGTTTCTTGCTTTGGGCCGCAGCTCTCCTTACACCACGTCCACCCGCGCTGATGGTTCTGAATGAACCAGAAACCAGCTTGCACCCAGACTTGATGCCTGCGCTGGCGAGGCTTATTCTGGCCGCAGCTAGCCACACCCAGATCGTTGTAGTCTCCCATGCTCAAACATTGATCGCCGCATTGGCTGCAGCGCCGCTTTGCAGACGGCTGCATCTTCAGAAGGACTTTGGCGAAACGACACTTGAAGGCGCAACTCTGCTCACTGCACCGAAATGGGCGTGGCCTACCCGGTAGCAGAGAGCCAGCGTTACGTCTCATAGAGACGCGAAGTGTTGCTCGACTCGCGCCCTGTGGCTGGTTGACTCCCGTCGGCAAGCTTCGGATCGTCGATCTGCTCGTGCCGGGGTGAGATGGGCAGTTGCGAGGTTAGGATCGTAGAGCGCACCTGCATTTGCCGAATCAGGGGGCAAAAGTAACTTCCGATATCTCCCCATAACGGGCTGTTGCGATTTTTCGGGAGAATCGAAACTTTCTGGAAGCCAGCCTCACAGGACTAATCTCCCAGGAGCCCGTCAACGGGCGAAACCAATCGATTCAGTTCAATGCAGCCTTACCTGAAGTGCTTGGGCACGACCTGCTCGTCTTCGGGCCGCACGAGCACTCCAGATCGACGCTACCGAATTATCGGAAGGCGTTTCACTAGTACTCAGGCCCGCCGCAGCGTCCATCTACTTGGGAATCGGCGCGAGGAGGCTCTTGGCGATCTTGGCCACGATGTGAACCTGCGGATCAACGACTTCGGCGACTTCGTAGCGCATCCCGGTGCCGAGGACCACTCCGATTTCGGCGGGGTTGAGCTTGTACTCCTCCTGGAGCCAAGTCGATAGATTCGTGGTCGCGGATTGGAGAGCCTCGGGCAGCGAGTTGGAGATGCCGGAGGCCATGAAGTATTCGGCGTTTTCGAGTCGCGGGCTGGCGATGTTGCGGTTGCGGAGAACGTCGACGGTAAAGGTCCACTCCGTGGAAGTTTCCAGCGCGTCACCCGTGAGTTCACCATCGCCCTGTGCAGCGTGACCATCGCCCACGAACAGCAGCGCGCCAGGATGATACACCGGAAGGTAGACGGTCGTGCCTTCCACCAACTGGTTGTAATCCATGTTGCCGCCGTAGGTACCGAGATAGCCGGAGCGATACGATTGCGCCTGGGGCGGAGCGACGCCGACGCAGCCGAGCATAGGTTTCAGCGGAACGCGATAGCCCTTGAGCTTATCGCTGGGTTTGCTCAACTGCGCGAAGCCGGCCCGGCGGTCAAGCGTCCAGCTGCTGTCAAAGTTCGGGACGTTCTGCTGTTGGGCGAAATAGCCGGGATTAAGCGCGGAAGGCGTAACGCGCTGGCCGCTCTGGGCGGAATCGCGAGATAGGCGAATGCGCGCGAAGTGGACGACGAGAGTATCGCCGGGCATGACGCCTTCGACATAAAACGGTCCGGTGAGCGGGTTGCCTCCCGGACTGCGCCGCTTACCTTGCGCGTCCACGCCGCCGGCATCCACGCTCCAGGATTCGACGGTATCGCCAGGGAAAATCGACAATGCGGGCGGGATGGTCGAGCTGAAGTAGTTGTGGAACACCGTGGGCGTGAAGGTGTGAGTCTGGGGCGTCGCCGGTTTATCCTTGAAGCGGCGCGCGGTGAAAGTGACGACTGAATCGGTGCGCGTTCCCTGGCCCTGCATCTCACCAGGGGTGAAAGTTCCCGAGTACTTAGTGATCGTGGAACCGTCGGCGCGTTTGGATTCGAATGCGACCTGGCCATCGCGCAGCGTTCCCTCATAGGTTAGGTTCCCGGCGCGGCCGGTTATTTTTTCGCCGTCGAATTTGAAGTCGATACGCTGGTACTGGGGTGCGCCGAGCTCGGTGGTGGTCAACAGCCAGTCGCCAGACTGGGCGTAAACCAAACCAGTCGCTAAGAGGAAGGTTAGGGTACGCATAGGCCGAGTTTATCACTCGGTAATCGGAGCGTCTCGCATCGCTAGCCTCCAGTAGCTCCGGGACAGTTGGCCGACCAGTAGTCATTATTCTTGGATCGACGGCCAAGAGGTACATTTTTCGAATATACTTTCTGGTTCGGGAGTATGACCAGGCGCGAACTCATCTGGCGGGTGGCAAGCGTGGGCGGATACCCCGCCGCGTTTGTGCTGATGCGCTCCATGAATTTGTTGGCCGATCCTCCGCAGTCCTCCGCGCCGTTTCGTCTGCCGCCAGAATCCGGTAGGGGGAAGAAGGTCGCCATCCTGGGCGCGGGAATCGGAGGGCTAGTCTCGGCCTTCGAGCTGCGCAGAGCGGGCTTCGATTGCACAGTACTAGAGGCACGAGACCGGCCCGGCGGACGCAACTGGAGCGTCCGAGGAGGGACCAAGATCGAGTTTACCGATGGCACCACGCAGCATTGCACCTTCGATGAAGGGCTGTACCTGAACGCCGGACCCGGGCGGATTCCCTCGATTCATCAAACCATGCTCGGATACTGTCGCGAGCTTGGCGTTCAGATGGAAGTGGAGGTCAACGTTTCGCGTAGCGCCCTACTGATGAGCGACTCGGCTTTTGCCGGCCGGCCGATCGAGCAGCGTGAGGCGATCAATGATAGTCGCGGGCACGTGGCGGAACTATTGGCGAAAGCGATCCGCAAAGGCGCACTGGACGAGGAGATCACCGCGGAAGACAGGGAGCGGATGCTCGCCTTCCTGCGTAGCTTTGGAGACCTGAGAGCGGATTATGTCTATGCCGGATCGAGTCGCGCTGGATTGCGACGGCTCCCTGGTGCGGGCGATATCGAGGAGCAGACTCGGGAACCGCTGCCGATGCACGCGTTGCTCGATGCCTCATTCTGGCGCGGCTTGGCGCAGGAAGAGACGTTCGATCAGCAGGCGACCATGCTACAACCCGTGGGTGGCATGGACCGGATTGCCTACGCGTTTGCGCGGCGGCTGGGAAAAACTATCAAATTCGGATGCCCTGTAAAAGAGATCCGCAAGACAGCGAACGGCGTTCACGTGGTGTACACCGACCGCGGCGTGACCCGGAGTCTGGAGGCTTCCTACTGCATTTGTACGCTGCCCCTGCCTGCGCTCAAGTCCGTGAAACACGACTTTTCTACTGGTGTCGCCGCCGCGATTAACCAGACGTCCTATGCGGCGGCTTTTAAGATCGCTTGGGAGGCGCGGCGGTTTTGGGAGCAGGACGATAACATCTACGGCGGAATTTCCTGGCTTGCACACGGGCCGATCAGTCTGGAGAACTCGACGCTGGCAAATCTGTGGTACCCGAGCAGCGGGCTGCTATCGGAGAAAGGCGTTCTGGTCGCGGGCTACGGCACTGAAGCCGGAGCTTTTGCCGCACTCCCGACGGCGGAGGCGAAGTTCGCGGCTTCGCGCACCGCCGTAGAGAAGCTTCATCCAGGGCGTGGCAGGGAATTAACCAAACCGGTCTATGTTTCGTGGCAGAGGATTCCCTTTAGCCTCGGTTCCTGGGTGCGGGGAGATGGATACTTCGAGGGCGCCTACAAGGAGTTCTTGAAACCTGACGGCCGGATCTACTTCGCGGGGGACTTTTGCAGTCACTTGACGGTGTGGCAGGAGGGCGCCGCTCTCGCGGCACAGCGCACTGCCCGGATGATCGTGGAACATGTGCGTGCGAACCTGGCTTAATCGCTGTTCGATTACTTCCGGATGCGCCTTCATACACGCCCTAACTTACTTGTTGATCGAGTAAACTGAACTGAATCACTCGTATGCCGCTTCTTGCCGGCGAAAAGCTCGGGCCATATGAAATCCTCGCACCGATCGGTGAAGGGGGCATGGGTCAGGTGTATAAGGCCCGCGATATTCGACTGGATCGAATCGTCGCCATCAAGGTTTCCAAGACCGAGTTCAGCGAGCGCTTCGAACGGGAAGCCCAGGCGATCTCGGCGCTGAATCATCCGCACATCTGCCAGCTTTACGACGTCGGGCCGAATTACCTGGTGATGGAGTACGTGGACGGGACTCCGGCCAAGGGTCCGCTGGGGCTGGAAAAGACGATGGAGTACGCGCGCCAGATCACCAGCGCGTTGGACGCGGCGCACAGCAAGAAGATCACGCACCGCGATCTAAAACCGGCCAACACGGAGTTCTCGGAGTCAAACCCACAGTTCTCCCCAGATGGGAAATGGATCGCGTATTCGTCCGACGAGTCTGGCCGCTCTGAGATCTATGTCACAGCGTTTCCGGCAGGGCGTGGCAAACGTCGAGTTTCAGTAGACGGCGGTACGCTGCCTCGCTGGCGCAGGGATGCCAAGCACCTGTTCTACACGACCCTCGACCACCAGCTGATGGCGGCCTGGATGGAGGCGAAGAGCGGCGCGCTCGAAGTTGGCAAGATCGACGCCCTGTTCGGCGGATTGGTAGACTATGACGTTTAAGATCGTGATATCCTCACGACCAAGGGTATGGCATACGTGAAAAGCATTCTCGCTGGGCTTGTAGCCTCTGTGGTGACGCTAGCGGCCCTATATGCGGTTGGTCTGTTGGTCGCCTTTGGGCTGAAACACAAATACGATGCGTCGCTGCACCAAGGAGACTCCTTTTTCGTCGAGTGGCATTTTCACTTCTGGCCCATCCTCTTTGCCGCACTTGTGACCTTCGCTCTTGGTTTCTACTGGCAACTCCGAAGGTCGGCCCATTTGCCAGGGACACACAATTAGCGCACTACCCAGGATTGGGAACGATCTTATCGATTCTCCTCATCCTCTATTTTGCCGAGCATGGTCCGCTGAGGAGCACTGGGTCGGAACGCCGTCAAGGCTTCGGATTGCTTGTCAGGTGTCGCAGCCAATCCAGGTCTCGTGGCTCTCCGGAGACAGATTGTGCAGGCGCAGTCCTTGATTCTGTTTTGTGCGGTGCGAGTAACTTGAGCGTGTTGTAAGTGGTGAAGACGAGGTTTGATCTGACCAGCTCATTTCCAAAGGTAGCCAACGTGCGAGCCACCCGCCCCCGTTGCTTCACGGCGGAAGTTCCAACCACCACCCCGGGCATGGTTTCGGGATGCAGACAATCGTTCAAACGGACCACGGCAATATCGCCATCCGTCTTGATCGGGTATTCCGCCTTCGGATCCTGAACAAGGTCCGCGGAATCACGGGACATAATGCCGCCTGCGTCGACGCATCCGCTGAAAGCCAGATCGTTCACTACTTTGGCCCGTTCACCATCGATATTGGAATCCGTGGAATGCGTCCAATGCATCAGCTTAAACCTGAACCCGACGTCTTCTGCCGCTGCACCTAGCCAGACATTCTCTCGCCCTGGGTACTGCCAAAGCCTTACATGATGACGCTTCTGGACTGTGTTTAGACTCTTTTGTTGCACGAATGCCGAAGGTACGCCATTCAAGGTGAGGGCGTTCATGGGCGCTCTCGGATAGCCGATTCTCTTCGTGAGGGCGAGATACATTCGATACAGCGAGATCGGCGATTTCTTCTGTGCCTGCAACCAACCAGCGGCATAAAAAGCCCGGTCCAACGGACTCCGGTCGCCAATCAGCAGCACGTTTATCATGTCGGACGGGTGACCGCCCATGCGGGCTCGCTGCGCCGAGTTCTTCAGCCACTGCTCGATTTCGGTCAGATCGCCCGGCGAAAAGGATTGCGTCGGAGCGCCGAAATCCATGTTCGTCGCACGCAGGGTCGCCGTGGTGGACAATCGCAGAAGAACCTCGGTGCCCGTTGGGAAATGGATCTCCGGATCTGTAGATGGGGCAATGATGGATTTCAGGCACCATACGGGAGCGCCAATGGCGGGATTCACAAAAAGGTAGGGAACAACGTAAAAAGTCAAGCCGGAGGACAGGCTCGCGATCGGATGTATTCCGTGCACCGTCCCGGCAGCGTCGACATATTCCTTTGCTGTGTCGACCTCAAGTATCTGAGTCTCAATCGGGATTGCTGCGCCACCCGGTAGCACCAGGTCATGGAATCTGTAGGCGATGCTTGCCTGAGAGTGTTTGAGGCCCAACCCGATGGGGGTCACTGTTGCTATGGACCCGATCAATCTCGCTCCCTGTGGCACAACGATTTGCCCGTCAACGCTAACTGGCGCGATAACCGTGGCCTCAATTGGATCGCCAGGATGGGAAAGTCGGGAACCCGTGGCTTCAGACAGCCGCGCCTCCAGTGTCGTCCCCGCTGGCAATTCCTGAGCCGGAACGGCCAAGGACAGCAGGACTGTTGAGCATGTAAAAACGCAGAACTTGTGAAAGGTCGCCGCAAGAATTATAAATTGCCGGAAGGAATCGTTCATCGTTTTCTACATGTGGATTACTGTGGAGAGCCGCTTCGAGAGAGCTCCGCATGTCTAGCGGGAAAGTACCTGCCTTGCCCGGTCAGTCACATCCGACGCGACAATGTGGAATTGCTCGTCGCCTACGTCCGCAACCAGGAAACGATTATCATTGTTGACGCGGCCGATAGCCTGAATGATCTTTCCTGCTGGAACCGTAACGGCGAGTTGGTGATTATCCGTGAAGGAAAGCACCATGATCGGCAGGTTGAGACGATACTGCACAGACAGCTCGCTTAGAACGGGCTCCTGAAGTTGATGCGATTCAGTGAGTGGCGGACTCATTCTTTCTTTGCGATTGTCGGCGAAAACAAACTTGGGTGAATCATTCATGCTGGCTCCGGTTTGTTAAATAATGAGTTCGAGAACGAATCTCTGCCCCCCTGGCATGCCCCTACCACCTGAAAGGACGCATCTAGCTTCATTACTCCAAGATTGGAAGCGGCATGGAGACGCGCCCGCAATGGTTGCTCGGCGCGGCCTTCGGAGTGTGCGGACTTCCTACGGGGAGCTTGCGCGGCTTGCCGGACGCTGCGCCCGGGAACTCGAATCGCGCAGCATCGCAAAAGGCGACCGGGTGGTGATTTGGGGCGCGAACGGGTGCGAATGGATCGCGTCATTTTTCGGGTGTGTCTTGCGCGGCGTGGTGCCGGTTCCTCTGGATATCGGTGGCGGGCCGGAATTTGTAGGAAGAGTCATCGGCGAGGTGAACCCGAAGCTCGTGATAGGGAGTCGCGAGCAGATTCGATGCCTAGATAGCAGCCGCGTGCCTCAGATCGCCTTCGAAGACTTTGACGGGGCTCTCCCTCGCGAGCCATTGGTCGAGCCAGCCGCGAGTCTCCACGCGGACGACACACTGCAGATCATCTTCACGTCGGGCACCACCGGCGAGCCCAAAGGAATCGTGCATACGCATCGCAACGTTTTGGCGAGTCTGCGACCCATCGAACGCGAGATGCAGAAGTATCTCAGGTATGAGCGCCTCGTTCATCCGCTGCGGATCCTGAACACGCTGCCCCTCAGTCATGTATTCGGCCAATTCATGGGGATCTGGATTCCACCCCTGTTGGGAGCCGTGGTTTATTATGATTCGCGCCTGAGCGCCAGAGATCTGGCAGAGTCGCTTCAGCGCGAACGGATATCGGTTCTGGCTGTGGTACCTCGAGTGTTGGAGATGATCAAATCTCACCTCGTCGAGCGTTTCCCCAGCGTTCCTGCGAGGTTGAAAGAAGCCGAAGGGCGACCCGCCTGGAGGAGGTGGTGGATTTTCCGGGACGTACATCGGGCGTTAGGTTGGAAATTCTGGGCGCTGGTCTCAGGTGGCGCAACGCTTCCGGCGGAAGTGGAACATTTCTGGACGACCTTGGGGTTTGGGGTGGTGCAAGGGTACGGGATGACAGAAACCGCAGCTTTGGTCAGCCTGACGCATCCGTTCCATCCGGCTCGTGGCACGATCGGGCAGGTGCTACCCGGGCGAGAGGTTCGCCTCAGCCCTGAGGGTGAAATCCTGGTGAAGGGTGAAACAGTCTCTGGCGCCACGTGGGCAGGAGGCGGAATGCAGCCTCGGGAATCGGAGTGGCTCGCAACCGGAGACCTGGGCGCGCTGGATGCGGCGGGATTGCTGAGTTTTCGCGGTCGCAAAAAGGATGTCATTGTAACCGCCTCGGGACTGAACATCTATCCGGAGGATCTGGAGGCTGCACTGTTGCGGCAAGCGCACGTCCGGGCGGCGGCAGTTGTGGAAGGGCGAGGACCACAGGGCCCGTACCCGCTGGCCGTGCTCGTGATGCGAGGCGCCGCGCCGGATAAGGCGGATGATGCGGCGGAAACGGTGCGGGCGGCAAACGTGGAACTTGCCGAATTCCAGCAGATCCGCCATTGGACGATATGGCCGGAGCCCGACTTGCCGCGGACCTCGACGGGCAAAGTCTTGCGGCGCGAGGTCGCGGCGGCGGTTGCGGTGACAGTGGGGGAGGCACGAACCGGGATGCCAGTAAGCGGCGGCCTGGGGAGTATCATCCAGCGCATCACCGGCGAGGATCCATCCGTGCTTCCGGATCGCGCGCGGCTGTCGGAAGATGTGCATCTGGACAGCCTGGGGCGCGTGGAATTACAGTCGGCAGTGGAGATGCATTTCGGAATCCCTATCAATGACGCAGACCTCCAGAAGATTCAGACACTTGGCGAACTCAGAACATTACTGAATGGCCCAGTTTTGGAGGTGGGGCCGATTGGAACACGCGGTCCATTTCAGGACCAGCATGCATACCCGCGGTGGCCGTGGACGCGCCTGGCGGTCGCGGTGCGGTTTTTCTGGAAGGGATCGCCATGCCGCTCGTCGCGTTATTGGCCGCGCCGCAGGTGAAGCGGGATGGAACACGCGAACCGGATGCACCGGTATTGATTGTGGCCAATCATGTCACGATGTACGATGTGCCGATTCTCCTGTATGGACTGGGGAGGCGAACGCGACGGCGG
>Ga0207686_10002105_pt1 | contig 10966 bp, 13 predicted proteins | sample KBSM24metaG_FD_184396 | JGI IMG/M metagenome (GOLD analysis project Ga0207686, IMG submission 184396) | Miscanthus rhizosphere microbial communities from Kellogg Biological Station, Michigan, USA - KBS M2-4 metaG (SPAdes) (version 2) | ecosystem: Host-associated > Plants > Roots > Rhizosphere >...
CTCCGCCGCCAGGTCGCCCGTCACTTGGTCGAGCCATGCGTAGACCTGGCGATTCGTCAGGTACAGGCTGAAGGCGAGCACGGCAAGCATGCGTGCCCCCGGCAACGCCCGGTGGCCGAACGGCGTGCCCGGGCTCAGCAGCCCGAGCAGCAGGAAGGCACCGCCAAGCGCCACGAGCGGAAACAGGAACACGGCGCCGGCATGGCCGGTCGGATCGACCTGGGAGGCCGCTACGAGCAGCACCAGACCGATGCCGATGAGCATCCAGCCATGCGCCAGCACGCGGGTCCACCAGACCGGACGGAAGGCACGCATGGCCGCCAGCAGCGTCCCGGCCAGCAGCCCGTCGAGGCGCGTCCAGGTCGGGCTGTAGATCGTACCGACAAAGCCTGCGATCGCACGCGCCGGATCACCGCCCGGCGCGAGATGTGGAGCGATGGCATGACGCCATTGCCAGTCGCGCAACAACAGACCGGCGCCGAACAGCAGGCTCGCGCCGGCAAACGTCGCGACCGTGCCCGGCATCCTTCCACGCCGCGTGAGCAGCCAGGCGGCCAGCGGGAAAAACAGGTAGAAATGTTCCTCGATGCACAGGGACCACGCATGCGAATACATCCGCTGCGTCAGGTGGTCGGGCAATACGTTCATCGTGAACGTGAGGAACTGCCAGACGGGCGGCATGGCATCGGCTTCGCGCCAGGCCGGCAGCAGGAAGTAAAGCGCCAGCACCGCGAGATAGGCCGGCAGGATGCGCCAGGCCCGGCTCAGGAAAAAGCCCGTCCAGTCGGGTGCGCGGCCAGCCGCGATCTCGCGCAGCACCTGCCAGCCGATCAGGTAGCCGCTGAGTACGAAGAACAGGTCCACGCCCATCCACCCATGCCGGCCGGGGCCGGCGATGGCGAAGCCGTGGCTGGACAGGTGGTACAGCATGACGACGACAATCGCGGCTGCCCGCAGCAGATCGAGGCCCGGTGCGCGGGACGCAGGAGGAAGAGAAGGCGAGAGGGAGCGCGGATTCATGGCGCGACAGTATATCCTGCCGGCAACGGCACCCCGGTACCTTGACTGATCACGGGCCCTGGGCGCTGCCGGATATATTGTGAGTCCGGCAGTGCCTGTCGTATGCTTGCGTAACCTTGGCTATTTTGAATGCCTCCCCACCATGACCAACGATCCGATCGTCAGCACCAGCAAACTGTTGAGCTACGTCCTGCGCCACCGTCCGGACAGCATCGGCCTGCAGCTCGACGCGAACGGCTGGGCCGACGTGGACGTGCTGCTCGCGCGCCTGGCCGAACACGGCAAGCCCGTCGCGCGCGACCAGCTGGTGCGCGTGGTCGCTGAAAACGACAAGCAGCGCTTCGCCTTCGACGCCGGCGGCACCCGCATCCGCGCCAGCCAGGGCCATTCGATCGCCGTCGAGCTGGACCTGCAGCCTGCGCAACCTCCCGACATGCTGTACCACGGCACGGCGAGCCGCTTTTTGAAATCCATCCTCGCGTCCGGCCTGCGTGCCGGCAACCGCCAGCACGTCCACCTGTCGGGCAACGTCGACACGGCGCGCAGGGTCGGCGCCCGGCACGGTTTCCCCGTCGTGCTGCGCGTCGACGCGGCACGCATGCGCGCCGATGGCATCCTGTTCTACCGGTCCGACAATGGCGTATGGCTCACTGGCCCCGTCGCGCCGCGCTACCTGAGCGTCGACGACGGGGCAGGCCGCGCGGGCGGCTGATGGCGGCCCGCTGCAGCTGACCGCTGACCGCTGACTGCTTACCGCTCAGCGCTCGCTGGTCACTGCGGCCAGCAGCTCCGCCGTGTCCCCCGCGCCCATCCTGCGCGCCGCGTCGAGGATCGCGTTGCCGTCCGCGTCCAGGCGGAACGGGTCGGCGCCGCGCGCCAGCAGCAGGCGGGCGATGTCCGCGCGGTTGAACATGGCGGCGAACATCAGTGCCGTCTTGCCGTTCGGGCCCGCGCTGTCGACCGCCGCGCCGTGTTCCAGCAGCAGGGTCGCGATCGACGTGTCGCCCTTGAAGGCGGCGCCGGCGAGCGGGGTCTGGCCGGCGTCGTTCATGATTTCCGGATCGGCGCCGTGTTCCAGCAGCACCCGGGCGGCGTCCGCATGGCCGTGGTAGCAGGCCAGCATCAGCAGGCTGTCGCCGCGTTCGTTGCGCAGGTTGGGCGGCAGGCCCTGGTCCAGCAAGGTCGCGAGTTCGCCAGCTTCTCCGGTGCGCGCGAAGTGGAAGACCTTGCGCACGAAGGCCAGCGTGTCTTCGTCGAGTTCGCTGGCAGATGGCGGATGGGGCGGTGGCTGTTGCGGCTCCTGCATTTGATCTCCTGTTGGCAAACGCTCGACAAGATTAAAACATAGAGCCGGCCGGCGCACGGCAGCGCGGCATTCGCGCTGGATCAAACGCGGCTCTGGAACTCCCGCAGGTGCTTTTCGATCTCAAACACGTGTGGATCGGGCTTGCCGAGTGCCCGCAAAGCCTTGGCCAGTTCCAGCAGGTATTCGCTGTTCGGTCCGCTCGGGCCACGCGCGGTGGCGATCTGTAGCGCAATGTCGCGCTCACTCGCCGGGCCGAGGTAGGCCGCGTTCTCGTGCGTGGCGATGTAGACGAGGCCTTCGGCGCTGCCGCCGTCCTCGAAGCGGATGTCGGTCGCCAGGCGCAGGTAGCCGTTCTTCTCGCGGTAGTCGAGGTGGGCGAATTCCTCCGGCGTGACCAGGTAGGCCATGCCGTGGCAGACGACGCCGGCATCCGGCACGAGGGTCACGACCCGTCCCGGCGCCGTCTCGGTGCCGCGGTGGTCGTGCGACCCCTGCCAGAAGCGCCGGCTCCACCCGACGATGCTGGCGGGGCGCCGCTCGAGGTAGGGGAAGTCGGCCTTGAAGATGAGGGAACCGTAGCCGAACAGCCAGACGCTGGCGTGCTTGTCGAACCTGTCCATGCGCTGGTTGATCGCGACGGTGTTGTGGGACATCGATGAAAGGAAGCGGTGGAGGAACCACCATTCTAGCGCGGCCCTCCGGCGGCGTCTGATGCATCGCCGCAACGCATCGCGGGGTCGGCGGTCGCCGGGGCGCCGGCCGCCGGGTCGCCGGCCGCCGGGTCGCCGGCCGCCGGGTCGCCGGCCGCACCGACCCAGTCGAACAGGAAGGCGATGAATGCCGCCGCGGCCGGCGACAGCGAACGCTGCTCGCGCGTGTAGACGAAGAAGCGACGCTTCAAAACGGGCGCGTCGAGCGGCAGCATGCGCAGCCCATGCAGGCGCACGAGTGGTGCCGCGTAGGGCATGCAGATGGTGATGCCAAGGCCGGACGCCACCATGGCGAGTGCGGTGGTCATGTAGGTGACTTCGTGCGCGGGTTTCAAGGTCACGTCGCGTTGGCTGTCGCTCATATCGGCCAGCAACCTCTCCGTGAACTGGCCCCGCAACGTGATCAGCGGGTAGGGCGCCAGGTCGCCCCAGGTCAGGCGGTCGCGCGCGGCCAGCGGGTGATCGGGCGGGACGACGGCTTCGAACGGCATCTCCATCAGTTCCCGTGCCTCCAGTTGCGGGACAGCGTCGCGCTCGGGGCCGATGCCGAAATCCGTTTCGCCGGACAGGACGCGCGTCGTCACGGCCTCGACCGGCGAATCGGACAGGTTGATGCCGATGTCCGGGTAGCGCTGGCGCCACGCGGCGATCACCTGCGGCAGCAGGGTGCAGGCCATCAGCTGCGGCACGGCCACGCGCACGATCCCCTTCCTGAGTTGCGCCTGGTCCGCAATGTTCGCAAGCGCACGGTCGAGGTCGTCGATCATCTGGCTGAATAGAGGATAGAGCTCGTTGCCGGTGTCGGTCAGCGCAATGCGTCGTGTACTGCGGTCGACCACACGGACGCCTAGTGTTTGTTCCAATTCTTTGATCAGACCGGACAAGGCTGACTGTGTAACGTGCATGTATTGCGCGGCAAGCGTAAAGTTACCGGTCTTCGCCAGTGCAACGAAGGCGCGCATCTGGCGCAGGGTAGGATTCATCAGAAAGTCCGATAAATAGAGCGGAAAATATTGTTTGTATGATAGTCCGGTTTGCTCTTTAATGGCGGAAACACCATATCGCTGAAGGAAACGCCATGAAACTCGCTACCCTGAAATCGGGTGGACGCGACGGTACCCTCGTCGTCGTCAGCCGCGACCTGGTCACCTGCCAGGCCGTCCCGAAGATCGCCCGCACGCTGCAACAGGCGCTGGACGAATGGGAGCACGTCGCGCCGCGCCTGCGCCAGGTCTACGACCAGCTGAACGAAGGCAGGTCCGCCACGGCGGAATCCTTCCTCGAGGAAGAGTGCGCTTCGCCGCTGCCGCGCGCGTACCAGTGGGCCGACGGCTCCGCCTACCTCAACCACGTCGAGCTCGTGCGCAAGGCGCGCAAGGCCGACGTGCCGGCGTCGTTCTATACGGATCCGCTGATGTACCAGGGCGGTTCCGATGCCTTCGTCGGTCCGTGCGATCCGATCGCGGTGCTGTCCGAGGAGTGGGGCGTCGACCTGGAGGCGGAAGTGGCGGTCGTCACCGGCGACTTGCCCATGGGTGCGTCCGTGGCGCAGGCGGTGCAGGCCATCCGGCTCGTCATGCTCGTCAATGACGTATCGCTGCGCAACCTGATCCCGAAAGAGCTGGAAAAAGGCTTCGGCTTCTTCCAGTCCAAGCCCGCCAGCGCGTTCTCTCCGGTGGCCGTGACTCCGGACGAGCTCGGCGACGCCTGGCGCGACAGCAAACTGCACCTGCCCCTGCTGGTGACGTTGAACGACCAGCCGTTCGGCCGTCCCAACGCGGGCGAGGACATGACGTTCAGCTTCGCCCAGCTGATCGCCCATGCAGCGAAGACGCGCGAGCTGGGCGCCGGCACGATCATCGGTTCGGGCACGGTGTCCAACAAGCAGGGCAGTCTGCACGGTTCCAGCATCGCCAACGGCGGCGTGGGCTATTGCTGCCTGGCCGAGTTGCGCATGTACGAAACCATCGAGCAGGGGGCGCCCGCCACGCCTTTCCTGCGCTTCGGCGATACTGTCCGTATCGAGATGCTCGACGCCGCTGGCGCCAGCGTGTTCGGCGCCATCGACCAGGAGGTTGCACACTATCACGGGAGGAAGGAATGAAGCTCTACACGTATTTCCGCAGCTCGGCCGCCTATCGCGTGCGCATCGCGCTGAACCTGAAGGGGCTGAAGTACGATGCGGTTCCGGTGCACCTGCTGCGCGGCGGCGGCGAGCAACTGCAGGAGAACTACGTCAAGATGAATCCCAGCGGCCTCGTCCCCACTTTCCAGGACGACTTCATCACGCTGACGCAGTCGATGGCCATCCTCGAATACCTGGAGGACGAATATCCGCAGGTCCCCCTCATGCCCAAGGATGCCGCTGGACGTGCGCGCGTGCGCGAGCTTGCCCAGATCGTTGCCTGCGACATCCATCCTGTGAACAACCTGCGTGTGCTGCGCTACCTCGTGCGCGACCTCGGCCTGTCCGAAGAGATCAAGACCCAGTGGTACCGTCACTGGATCGTGAGCGGCCTCGACGTGCTGGAAAAGCATCTTGCGCGCGATCCCAGCGCGGGCCCGCTGTGTCATGGCTACCTGCCGACCATCGCCGATTGTTTCCTCGTGCCGCAGGTGTTCAATGCGCAGCGCAACGGCGTCGACATTTCCGTCTATCCGAATATCGCGCGCATCAACGCGGCCTGCGTGGAAATCCCGGCCTTCGTGGCGGCCCATCCCTCGAACCAGCCGGACGCGGAATGACGATGCGCCGCCCGCCGCCGGCATGGCGCCAGCGGCGGTAGGCGTCGGCAGATCAGTGTCGGGTTTGCGAGCCGGATCCCGAGCGGTCCGGTTTGGCGGGCGTGGAAATCTCTTCCAGCGCGTGGTCGATGCCGGCTGAATGCTTGGCCGCCATGTCGCCCAGCGAAACGATGCCGATCACCTGGTGGGATTGCTCGTCGACGACGGGCACGCGGCGGATCTGCACGTCGCCCATCTGGCCCAGCACCTCGTCCACGGTCTGGTTGGGCCCGCAGGTGCGGACGTCGGTACTCATCACGTCGCCCACGCGTGTCTGGCCGGGGGACTGGCCGGCGGCTGTCGAGCGGACCGTGATGTCGCGGTCGGTGATCATGCCGACCAGCTTCTGGCCGTCCAGCACGGGAATCGAGCCCACGTTCAGCTCATCCATCATCTGCGCGGCGCGCTGCACGGTTTCCTGCGGCGAAATGCTTTGCACGTCGCGGGTCATCACATCCTGAATCGTCTGCATTTGAACCTCCTCCATACGTTCACACAGCGTTGAGACGCGATGCATGATGCACGCTTTCGCGAATGTTGGACGCTACGTTGACCCGCGGAACCGCCCGCGAAAAAAAGCCGGCCGGCGGCCTTGCGTGCGTCCGGTCCGGCTACAATCTGCGTCTTTTTGACCTCTGCCGATACCATGCCGGACCACGCCATCCCCGCCGCCATCCTCGACGCCCTGCAACGTGCCGACGCTTCCTGGCATCCCCATCTCGTCGCCGGCCTCGAGGCCATGATGCAGGCCACGCCCGATTACCTGCCCGGCCTGGCGGGTGACCACTACCTGCCGACGGGCGGCCGCCTGTTCGCCGCGTTCGCGCTGCCGTTCGACGAAGTGCGCTACGTGCTGGTGGGGGAGGGACCGTATCCGCGCGAGGAAAGCGCGACGGGCGTGTGCTTCATGGATGGCGCGGTGGGGCCGCTGTGGTCGGACACGGGCCTGTCGAAGCCCGTCAACCGCGCCACGTCGCTGCGCAACTTCATGAAGATGCTGCTCGTGGCCGATGGCCAGCTGAGCGCGGACGACACGGGCGGCGCGGCGCTGGCGCCGGTCGCGAAATCGGCACGGGAAAACGGAGCGATCGAGACGCTGACCGAGTTGCAGGACAACCTGCTCGGCCACGGGTTCCTGTTGCTGAACGCGGCCCTCGTATTCCGCAAGCACGTGCCGCCGGTACAGGAAGCGCGGGCCTGGGTGCCATTCCAGCGCGCCGTGTTCGCGGCGCTGGCGGCACGGCAGGACAAGCCGACGCTGGTCTTGTGGGGCAAGATCGCCGAGCAATTGAACAAGGTACCGGAAACGGCGGACTTCCCGCAGATCCACGCGGAACACCCGTACAACCTGTCGTTCATCCGGCACGAAGGCATGCAACGGCTGTTCGGGCCCATGCGTCTGCTATGTCGCAGATAGGATGGGCGAAGTCGGAAGAGGCCAAGCAAAGCCTTGGGAATTACGCTATACTTGACTAAATCGATCAACTAATCCGCTTTAAAGCAACGTCCTGAGGGACAGATGAAAGCCGGATTGGTTGGAGAGAAGCAAGATTTTAACACTGTTTCGAAATCAACCAACCGGGGTTGTGATGCGTCTGACCACCAAAGGCCGTTTTGCTGTTACTGCGATGATCGATCTCGCCCTGCGCCAGGGCAATGGTCCGGTCACGCTGTCGGGCATCAGCCAGCGCCAGGCCATTTCGCTGTCCTATCTGGAGCAATTGTTCGGCAAGCTGCGCCGGCATGAGATCGTCGAGTCGGTGCGTGGTCCCGGCGGCGGCTACAGCCTGGCGCGCAGCGCGGACAAGGTGACCGTCGCCGACATCATCATCGCCGTCGACGAGCCGATCGATGCGACCCAGTGCGGCGGCAAGGAAAACTGCCACGGCGCCGATGCCGCCAGCGGCACCCGCTGCATGACCCACGAACTGTGGGCCACGCTGAATGCCAAGATGGTCGATTTCCTGGATTCCGTGTCCCTGCAAGACCTGGTCGACCAGCAGAAGCAGAAAGAACAGAACGTGGTGGTGATGCACCGCCACGCGCCGTCGGAAAATACTGAAGCTAAGCATATTGGAGTGAACTGATGAACGCGCCCTTGGACAAAAAAATCGAGCAGAGCTTCGCGACTGCGCCGCATTTCCCGATCTACATGGATTATTCGGCCACGACGCCGATCGATCCGCGCGTGGCGGACAAGATGATCCCATTCCTGCGCGAGCAGTTCGGCAACCCGGCCTCGCGCAGCCACGCATACGGCTGGAGCGCCGAGGCGGCCGTCGAGGAAGCGCGCGCACAGGTCGCCGATCTCGTCGGCGCCGATCCGCGCGAGATCATCTGGACCTCGGGCGCGACCGAATCGAACAACCTCGCAATCAAGGGCGCGGCGCAGTTCTACAAGTCGAAGGGCAAGCACATCATCACGGTCAAGACCGAGCACAAGGCCGTGCTGGACACCGTGCGCGAACTGGAACGCCAGGGCTTCGAGGCGACCTACCTGGAGCCGCAGGACAACGGCCTGATCTCGCTGGAACAGCTGGAAGCGGCGATCCGTCCGGACACGATCCTCGTTTCCGTGATGCTCGTGAATAACGAGATCGGCGTGATCCAGCCGATCAGGGAAATCGGCGAACTGTGCCGCAAGAAAGGCATCATTTTCCACAGCGACGCGGCGCAGGCCACCGGCAAGGTCGAGATCAACCTGGAAGAGCTGAAGGTCGACCTGATGAGCTTCAGCGCGCACAAGACCTATGGTCCGAAGGGCATCGGCGCCCTGTACGTGCGCCGCAAACCGCGCGTGCGCCTGGAAGCGCAGATGCACGGCGGCGGCCACGAGCGCGGCCTGCGTTCGGGCACGCTGGCGCCGCACCAGATCGTCGGCATGGGCGAAGCCTTCCGCATCGCCAAGGAAGAGATGGACACCGAGCTCGCGCGCATCCAGGCGCTGCGCGACCGCCTGGCCAAGGGCCTGCTGGAGATCGAAGAGGTCTACATCAACGGCGACATGGAACATCGCGTCCCGCACAACCTGAACGTGTCGTTCAACTTCGTCGAAGGCGAATCGCTGATCATGGCCATCAAGGACATCGCCGTGTCGTCGGGTTCGGCCTGCACCTCGGCGTCGCTGGAACCGTCGTACGTGCTGCGCGCGCTGGGCCGCAGCGACGAACTGGCGCACAGCTCGATCCGCTTCACGATCGGCCGCTTCACGACCGAGGAAGACATCGACTTCGCGATCAAGCTGCTGAAGGAAAAGGTCGGCAAGCTGCGCGAACTGTCGCCGCTGTGGGAAATGCACAAGGACGGGATCGACCTGAACTCGATCCAGTGGGCCGCGCACTGAGCGCGACGCAAGCTAACGAATACTGAAGGAGTTACTACCATGGCATACTCGGACAAAGTCCTGGACCACTACGAAAACCCGCGCAACGTCGGCTCGTTCGACAAGGGCGCCGACGACGTCGGCACCGGCATGGTCGGCGCACCGGCCTGCGGCGACGTGATGAAGCTGCAGATCAAGGTCAACGAAGCCGGCGTGATCGAAGACGCGAAATTCAAGACCTATGGCTGCGGCTCGGCGATCGCCTCGAGCTCGCTCGTGACCGAATGGGTCAAGGGCAAGTCGCTGGACGAAGCACTCGCAATCAAAAACACGCAGATCGCCGAAGAACTGGCGCTGCCGCCGGTGAAGATCCACTGCTCGATCCTGGCCGAAGACGCCATCAAGGCGGCTGTCGCCGACTACAAGCAGAAGCACGGCGCCGAAGAAAAGGCTGCTTAATCGGTAGGGGTCCATCAGTCCGGGGGACTGATGGATGGCTTGCCGTCCACGCGTCGATTGTTGGCGGCTCCGAATTCGTGCACGACATCGTCGACGCTACGTATCACCGCGTGGACGGCGGAGCCGACTCGGCGTCCCCGTCCACCCTACGCAAATGAACCAAGCTGGAGATTGTTGAAATGGCTGTGACCCTCACCGAAAAAGCCGCAAAGCACATCAACCGTTACCTCGAACGCCGGGGCAAGGGCGTGGGCCTGCGTTTCGGCGTGCGCACGACCGGCTGCTCCGGCCTGGCCTACAAGCTGGAATATGTCGACGAAGCGGGTGCCGAAGACACCGTGTTCGAATCGCACGGCGTGAAGGTCTTCGTCGATCCGAAGAGTCTGCCGTACATCGACGGCACCGAGCTCGATTTCGCCCGCGAAGGCCTGAACGAAGGCTTCCGCTTTAACAACCCGAACGTCAAGGACAATTGCGGTTGCGGCGAAAGCTTCCGCGTCTGACCGGGAGCGCGCAACCGTGCAAAACCACTTCGAGCTGTTCCAGTTGCCGGCGAGATTCGACGTCGACATGGACGCGCTGGATGCCGCTTACCGCGAAGTCCAGGGCCGCGTCCACCCGGACCGCTTCGTGAACGCGAGCGATGCCGAGAAGCGCGTCGCGATGCAATGGGCCACGCGCGCCAACGAGGCCTACCAGACGCTGAAGAACCCGATGCTGCGCGCGCGTTACCTGTGCGAGCTGAACGGCGTCGACCTGCAGACGGAATCGAACACGGCGATGCCGATGGACTTCCTGATGGAGCAGATGGAGTTGCGCGAGTCTCTGTTCGACGCGCGCGGCGCCAAGGATGCATCGGCGCTCGACGAGCTGGACGCGCGCGTGCGCGGCGAGCGCAAGCAGCGCCTCGCGCAGGTCGGCAAGCTGCTCGACGCCGGCGATTACAAACAGGCCGCGCAGGGCGTGCGGGCGCTGATGTTCCTCGATAAATTCGGCGACGAATTGCATTACGCGTTCGAGGCGCTGGAAAATTAACGCATTTGATCGGATGTGTTTGAACGCGTGGACGGGTCTCCCGTCCACGCGTCCAACCGGCCCATGAATAGCAGCACATAGAAAAAAATAACCAGGTAACACGACCATGGCACTACTGCAGATCTCCGAACCCGGCATGTCGACCGCGCCGCACCAGCACCGGCTGGCGGTGGGCATCGACCTGGGCACCACCAATTCCCTCGTCGCGACCGTGCGTCACTCGATCCCGGAAGTGCTGACCGACGAGGACGGGCGCTCGCTGCTGCCATCGATCGTGCGCTACCTGCCGAACGGCCACGCCAACATCGGCTACAAGGCCATGGCGGCCCG
>Ga0207686_10002108_pt1 | contig 10955 bp, 7 predicted proteins | sample KBSM24metaG_FD_184396 | JGI IMG/M metagenome (GOLD analysis project Ga0207686, IMG submission 184396) | Miscanthus rhizosphere microbial communities from Kellogg Biological Station, Michigan, USA - KBS M2-4 metaG (SPAdes) (version 2) | ecosystem: Host-associated > Plants > Roots > Rhizosphere >...
GCGCGTTGTTTGAGGAGCAGCAATAGCGATGCGGACGTGGATCATGGCGTTGGTGGCGATGCCTGCGGCATTGCTGGCGCAGGGACCGCGCCAGGGTCCGGCGTGGTGGGAGAGTCCGTGGTGGAATAGTCCGTTGGTGCAGAATCTGGATTTGAATGAGGCGCAGCAGAAAGAGATTCGCACTACGGTTCGGGAGTATCGCGGACATTTAATGGACTTGCGGGAAGCGGTGCAGCGGGCGGATGGCGATCTGCAAGTGGCGCTGGATCAGACTCCGCTCGATCAGCGCAAGGCGAACGAGGCGATTGAGCATTTGGCGACGGCGCGGGGGGAGTTGACGCGCACGATTTCGCAGATGACGCTGCGGCTGCGGACGATTCTGACTAACGAGCAGTGGCAGGAGTTGCAGCGGCGGCAGGCGGAGCGGAGACCGGGTCCTTTGGGGCGCGGCAAGAACGGGCGATTTGCTGTTCCTCCTGGGGCGGCTACTCAGCAACGGCCTTAAGCCAGCCTACTTGAGCCAACCTAGGCCATCCAGCGTGTTGCCGGCGGGGCGGTATTCGCAGCCGATCCAACCTTCATAGCCAAGCTCGTCTAGGAGGCGAAACAGATACGGGTAGTTGATTTCGCCGGTATCGGGTTCATGACGCTCGGGGACGCCGGCGATTTGCACGTGGCCGCAGAGCGCGGAGTAGCGGCGCAGCTTGGTCGCAATGTCGCCTTCGGCGATCTGCATGTGGTAGCAGTCCATTTGAATTTTAATGCTCGGCAGTCCGACGGCGGCGCAGATTTCGGCGGCTTGGGACTGGGTGTTGAGGAAGTAGCCGGGCATGTCGCGGGTGTTGATGGGTTCGATCAGGAGCGTAATCCCGGCGGCGGCTAACTGTTCGGCGGCGTAGCGAAGACTTGCGATGTAGGTGGGATGGCAGTCGGCGCGGGTGGCGCCTTGCGGAACGATGCCGGCCATGGCGTGAAGGCGCGGGGTTTTCAAAACGCTGGCGTAGGAGAGTGCGGTAGCCACGCTGCTGCGGAATTCTTCTTCGCGTCCGGGGACGCCGGCGAGGCCGCGATCGCCCGCCGCCCAATTGCCGGCAGGCAGATTGAAGAGGACGTTTTCGAGACCTGCGGCAGTGAGACGTTCGGCGACGGCTGCGGGTGGATGGTCGTAGGGGAACATGAACTCGACGGCGCGAAAGCCAGCGGATGCGGCGGCGGCAAAACGGTCTAGGAAGGGAAGCTCCTGAAACTGGAAACTTAGATTCGCGGCGAAGCGGGGCATGGGACAGTGTAACAAGCGGGCGCCGGGCGCGCGAGTTGACATTCGAGGGGCCGGCACGGTATCAGTGGGATAGCCACGAAACAGGCGGGGCGCGGTAGCCAAGTGGTAAGGCAGAGGTCTGCAAAACCTTTATTCGTCGGTTCGACTCCGATCCGCGCCTCCAACAACTTGCAGAGGCGGATTTCGTCTGCGCGCCAAGCCGACGCGAATGTCACGACGGCGGTAGTAATCCCTAGCGAAATTACGATCTGGTATACTTTCGGGCAAGCGGAGCAGGATCGTCAGAAGCTCCAAAGACCTGCCTTCCGAAAATCCACACGGATGCAGTGCCCCACGTGCAAATCCGAAACCTCTTCAGAAACCGGACGGTGTCTGCTCTGTAATGCGCGCCTGTCGGCTGAAGAAATCGCCACCAGCTTCATGCCCGATCCCCTGGCAACCAGAGCCATGCTGCCTGGGGAAGGCCGGGCGGGTACCGCGGCGACACATCAACCCGTGGGGGCATCGGGGTTTGCTGAGCTAACGGCCGGTGCCATCCTGGGCGGGCGCTACGAAATCATGCAGACGCTGGGCCAAGGCGGCATGGGCGCTGTTTACAAGGCCCGGGACCGCGAAGTGGACCGCGTAGTTGCCCTTAAGGTGATTCGTCCCGAACTGGCGAATCAACCCCAGATCCTGATGCGCTTCAAACAGGAACTGATCCTGTCGCGCCAGGTGACGCACAAGAACGTCATCCGCATTTTCGATCTCGGGGAAGCCGACAACATCAAGTTCATCACCATGGAGTTCGTGGCTGGCCGCGACCTTCACTCTCTGTTGGGCGACAGTACTCCACTCACCCTGGAGGAGAAGGTGAAGATCGTGATTCAGGTCTGCCGGGCACTGGAAGCGGCGCACGCCGAAGGCGTAGTGCACCGCGATCTAAAGCCGCAGAACATCATGGTGGAGAACACTGGCCGAGTCGTGGTGATGGATTTTGGGATTGCCCACTCCATGGAGGAGTCGGGCGGCACCTCCACGGGGATGCTGCTGGGCACACCGGCGTATGTTTCGCCCGAACAGGCGAAAGGTGAAAAGATCGATCCGCGTTCGGACATCTACACGCTGGGTATTGTTTTTTACGAACTGCTCACGGGGAAAATCCCTTTCGAATCCGAAACCGTCGTGGGACTCCTGGTGAAGCGCCTCCAGGAGCGTCCGGTCCCCCCCGTGGAGAGAAATAAAGACATACCGCAGGCGCTCAGCGATATTGTCATTAAGTGCCTGGCGGTTGAGAGGGAACAACGCTACCAAACCACCAAGGAAGTAGAACGCGATTTGGAAGGTTGGCTCGGATCACCCGCCACCTTCCAAACCGCCATGACGACGCATGCTCTGGAGCAGCGGCTGGGCAAAACCCAGGAGGGCCAAGTCATCGTCACGCCGGGCATGGCGATGATGGCCCGGTCAAATGCCTGGAAGTGGATCACCATCTCGGTAGCGCTGGCCGTTGTGCTCATTGCCGGAGTGTTCGCGGCCCTGCGCCTGCTCTCCAAACCTCCGACGCCGCACTCGCCGGTGACGGTCATAATAGCTGATATCAGTAACCATACCGGCGACCCGATCTTCGACGGCACGCTCGAGCCCACGCTCAAACTGGCGCTGGAAGGCGCGAGCTTCATCAGCGCCTACGACCGCACGAGGGTACGCGATCTGGGCTTGCCCACCGTGACGGGCAAGCTGGATGAATCGGCCGCCACCAAGATCGCCTTGAATCAGGGCCTGGGATTGGTCGTGTCCGGTTCCCTGCAGCAGTTGGGCGCCAATTACCAGTTCTCGCTCAAAGCGGTTCAAGCCGTGACCGGCAAGGTCCTCAAGAATTTGGAAACAACGGCCGCCAATAAAGATCAAGTGCTGTTCGCGGTGACGAAGCTGGGGGCGGCCATACGGACGGTGCTGGGCGATTCGACTTCGGAATCCGACCAGCTCTTCGCGCTCGAAACGCTGACCGCGGGCTCGCTCGAATCGGTTCACGAATATTCGGTCGCGATGGACGCGCTGGCCGGGAATAAGTGGGACGAGGCTCGCCGGCACTTTTCGCAGGCCATCGATCTAGATCAGAGCTTCGGCCTGGCGTACGCCGGCATGGCGATCGCGGCCAGCAACCGCCGCGACCAGCAGGAAGCGGAGAAGAACATCCGTGCTGCCGTCAGCCACATCGACCGGATGACGGAGCGCGAGAGACTGCGCACTCGTGGGATCTTCTACACGATCTTCGGCGATTACCAGAATTGCACGGATCAATACGGTGAATTGATCAAGCGGTACCCGTCCGACGCGATGGCGCACAACAATCTTGGAAGGTGCTACATCCGCGTGCGCAACACACACAAGGCGATTGAAGAAATGCAGCGCGCGGTGGAGATTCTGCCCAAGCGTCCGCTGTCCCGTTTCAATCTGGCTTTGTATCGCGTTTATGCCGGAGACTTCCAGAACGCCGAGCGGGAGGCACGGGACGAGTTGAAGCTAGATCCTTCCTACGCTCCCGGCTACCTCACCGTGGCGTACGCTCAGCTGGGCGAGGGCAAACTGAACGACGCTGCAAAGACCTACGAAGCGCTGACACCCTTAAACCCATCCAGCGCCGCGTTCGGTCTGGCCGACCTGGCGGTATACCAGGGGCGCTTCTCAGACGCGATTCAGATCTTGGAGAGCAGGGGCCCGACGGGTAAGTCCGAAGGCGCTGCGAATAAGTTCATCGCGGAGGCGTACGCCGAGCTCTCGCGGGGGAGCAAGGCGCAAGCGGGCGACGAGGCCCAAAAGGCCGTCGATTTGAGCCAATCCGTAAAAGTTCGCTTCCTCGCGGGGCGCATTTTGGCCGCCGCGGGAAAATCGGATCAAGCGAAGGCGATCGCCGACAGACTCTCCGCGGAGTCTGCGGTGGAGCCTAGGGCCTACGGCAAACTCATCGATGGCGAATCCGCGCTCGAAAGCGGGGATGCTCGCCAGGCGCTCGATTCCTTCAAGCAGGCGAATATGATGCTCAACTCCTGGATCGGCCATTTTGACCTGGGACGCGCCTACCTCGCCCTCCCGGCGCCCGACTTGGTTAGCGCGGAACAGGAGTTCGGAGAGTGCGACAAGCGGCGCGGAGAGGCCATCGAGCTGTTTCTGGACGACGTCCCCACCTTCGGCTACTTCCCGGCCGTTCACTATTACCGCGGCCTCGCGCTGGAGGGGTTGAAGAGTCCGGGAGCGGCTCAATCCTTCCAAAAGTATGTGGACATCCGGGGGAAATCCACTCAGGATCCTCTCCTCAAAGAGGTCCTCCGCCATTCTGGCACCACGAAGTAATGATCGGCTCGGGGCATCATTCGGACGCTTGGCGTTCGAATGGCTGACGAACTTGAGTTGCGGCCTAATCCTGCGCACATTTCGTGCGGTATCCATCACCCGCCGGGTATCGCGACAGCCGATGTTGCTTCGCTAAATCAGGAGACCGCCTTTCCCCTTGCGAAGAAAGGCTGTCCTTCTCGGCAAGCTCCTAGTGGCTGGCCTTGACTTGATTTGACGCTCCGCTCTTCTTTGAACTGACCCTCGCAGTCACGAAGTAGAGATAGAGCTGGTTCGGCTTCGCGCTTCCGTCGCAGTAGCGGAATTGCTGACCGGGTAGGGCCGCATCGGTGCACCCTGCCGCGGGGCTGACGGTAGCGGCGAGCGGGGCCGTCGGCGTGATGCTGGGCGTGAGCTTGCATGTATCGACGGTGGTGCCCTTGGGGCAGGTGGCGCGCCAAACTTGATAGTTGGTCACTGCGCCCACGTGAGGTGGATCCCAGTTCAGATCGATGAACTGCTTGCTGGTCTGGAACCGGAGGAAGTTGGGTGCATTTCCCAGCGACTCAGCCGCCTCGCGGTCGAGCTCTCCGCCGAGTCCGCCGGCATCGCCCAGGCCACCCGCATCGCCGAGTCCGCCGGCATCGCCCAATCCGCCTGCATCGCCGAGCCCGCCGGCATCGCCCAATCCGCCCGCATCGCCCAAGCCGCCGGCGTCGCCAAGTCCACCGGCGTCGCCTAAGCCGCCCGCGTCTCCAAGCCCGCCAGCATCGCCCAAGCCGCCGGCGTCACCCGAAAGGTCGTTGAACCCGACGTCCAGAGAAAATCCCAGGATATTGCGCCGGCTACCGATCTGTTGCAGGTTGAGATTCAGCCAGTCATTCGATCCTCTATTGAGGACGGTCTTCGCGCCGCTGAAGTTTGCGTCTTGAGGTATAGGTGTATCTGCCATTCCGTTTGCGTTCCAATCAATCGGATTGGTCGCGAGAGTTGTTCCGTCGACGCGTACGGAAGCGGCATCGGTACTCAGCAGAGGTGTACCGTCGCAATGCTTTGTTGCCGGCGACGTCCCGATCATCAGATCCAGGAAATCTCCGGTTGCGAGCGTGCCGAGAGGCGCATACCACCTGGGCATGTATGAGAGCAACGAAGGCGAATATCCCGGTGCAAGAGAAGGCAGGATGTTAAAGCCGCTGGACTCGCTCAAATTGGTTTCATCCAACTGCTCGAGCACCTGACCGGAATAATCGATGTGCGGGCTGCCATCGGGGAGAAGGAGGCCACGCACCTGGAACAAGTAACTCATGATGCTCTGATAATTCGGCTTGCAATTCGGCTCGGCAAGATCTCCGCCGTGCCCCAGCGCGAGGTTGTGTCCCAGCTCGTGCATCAACGTCGAGGCCTGAATAAAATCGCTGCCGACGGAGTTGTCCCACAGGCCGAGGGTGATCATCAGGTCGCCTCCGCCCACGTCGGAGACACCTGAGACGCTCCTCGGGACTCCGTTGCCGACCCCGAGGCCCCAATTTTTATAGGGGCCGCCGTCGGGGGCGGTGGTGTTGAAGGTAAATGTGGTCGGTGAGGCTCCCGGCCCGACGGCCAGGACGTTGTAGGCATTGAAGTTCAAGCCCGATCCCGCCGGCGCTCCGGAAACCGTAACTAGATTGCCGGCAGTCAGTCCATGAGGAACGGCAGTGGTCACGGTGGCGATCCCGCCTGAGACGCTGATAGACGTGAGGCTCGTATCGTTGACAATCCACTTCGGCAGAAACATCGTGTGAGCGGACACAACGTAGTGGAAGATATCTTTTCGAGTCGGATCGAAATGCGGGGGCAGAGCTGGGTCTCCATTCTTGCTGTTCTTCACCGCGCCGTTCTTGATGTAATCGAAGCCGGTCTTCCACCTGACGGTCCCCGGATAATCCGGAAAGATACACGTCGGGTCTGTCGCGTCGCATTTTATTGTTTCGTCAAGCATCTGTCCGCCGCCGATCGAACTGGCGACGCCGGTGGGTGGGAAGGGTAAAATGTAGCGATCACCGGTCTGATAATTGCTTCCCACGTCGAAATGAATGTTAATTCCCTGCTTGTTAAAGGCGTTGCCCACCAGGTCTAGAGCGGGCTGGGTCGGCAGGTGCGAATGCCCATTACCCGCCATGTAATCGATTTCGACGAAAATGTCCCGGACCGTCGGGTCCGATCCCAAGAAGGGCAGAGAGTTCCCATTGGGATCCTTCACAGGGTTCGCCGCGGTTGCGTTCTCCCACAGATCCAGCAAACCGTCCTTGTCCGTATCCTTAACCGTCGTGCTGAAAACGACCGTTGCCATCGACAGGCAATCCACGGAGCTTGGGCTACTCGGCCCGACCTGAGTTGTGATCGATTCCCCAAAGGCGGACGAACTCGGATTCGAATAGTTTCCGTCGTACTGAAGAAGGGAGCTTACATCGAACGTGAGATTATCCCAGGCAGTTCCCTGGGCTCCTTGAAACGCGTTGGTGGAGGCGACCCCCGGAACGGATTGGCTGTTGACGGTCAAAACATCTTGAAAATTCTTGTCGCCGTCGCCGACGATGTAGGTCATCTTGGCGGTTCCGGCGGCTGTGCCGGAGGATTGATAGAACCCTTTCACGGTTTGGCTGAACCCCGGGGACGGAGTCTGTTGATTGAAGGTGAATCCGCCGTCGTAGATGACGACAGATTTCAACGGTCGCTGGCCGTCCTGGTCATCCCGGTATACGACAACCAAGCTTGCTCCTTCGGTAAGGTAAGCTTGATTTCCCGTGCCGGGCGATTGAGTCCCGCCGCCGCCGGAATCCGGCAGAGATACGATTGTGAGGCCGGGACCTCCGTTCGCGGGGGTCAGATCGACGTCGTTCACCAATCGCTGCGAAAGCGGCTGGCCGTTGGTGGCGGTTTTGATGGGCAAGAACCGGAGTACGTCCGCGCGGTAGACGTAGAGATTTTGCGCCCCATTCGTTGTGCCGTTCCCACCGCCCGAACTCCAGCACGCTAAAGGTGGAAGCGGGTCCGTTCCTGTCGGGGCGATCTGCTTGCCGACGATCGGATTTCCCCGAAAGGTCCCGCAACCTACGGCCCTCGCTAATGGAGGGTGCGCGGGATCGGTTGCCTGGCACCCCGGCGCGGGAAAGGGTGAACCAGTGGCCGTCAGTGACGGCGTCAGAGTTTCCCAATACAAGTACGCGGCTACAATGCCAGCGTCTTTAGGTACCAGACGATTGCCCATAGGATCGGCCATGTGGATCGTGCCGGTCGCGAAGCCATTCGAGCCCAGTCCCCGGAGTCCAACCCCTCCGACGGCGTAGTCGCCCGTCACGAAATAGTTCTTGAAGAAATTCAACGGACCGTCCTGGCCTGCCTGCGCGGACGGAACGCTGAGCGGCAGGAGCAAAAGGGAAATGAACAGTGCCCATCCTCGAAGTGTGATGTTGTTCAATAAAAGACAAGAGGTTGTCGATAACCGGGGACGCGCTCGCCTCTGCGGGTGAATCTGGAAAGCGGCCGAAAAATCACGAGTGGCACTGATGGGATTCATCGCTCCTCCAACTTAAACGTGGCTCGTTTGGATACTAATGCTCTACGCGCAGAAACACAAGGCCACAGCTCAGCACTTCCCCGCAGTGCGGCGGACCAACCTGGTCGGCTTGGAGACTGAGGTTCTTTGGGACTACCTAGTCCCACAATAAGTCGTGCGCTCCGTAGGTGTAATACGAATCGATTGGGTTTTACATGGCCGCCTCAGTCAGCCATTCGGGGTTGCGCATTAGTGAACCTTATCGCAAGTCACCCCGACATCGATGTTCGGTCTTGACAGAGACCGGAGATAACATCAGTGCTGTCAATAACCTGGAAAGATCTGCAAAGCCTTTATTCGTCGGTTCGACTCCTATCCGCGCCTCCAATAACTTCCCAGAAATCTCCTCCTAGCTTAAAAGGTTGACAGTTCCGTTAGATCATCGCTACTCACGGGCCGTGAATGTTCCGCTTGAACTGTTCGACATGTCAACTGGGCGATCACAGCCGCGAAACATTCTGAGCCAACCGCCGGCGTCTTTTCATCATGTCTCTGGAAATCCAGATATCGGGTTAGGAAAGAGGCCGACATGAAGTACCCGTCGATAGCCCGGCTGCCGTCGCCGGACCCCTCCGGAAAAATTTATAACTCCCTGGACGACATAGCGTCCGAGCGTCACGACCTTCAGTACTTCGAGACGTTCTGTAATGTCGGTGTCGGCAAGGCGAACAGGTTTAACGGGAACATCAACTGGGTGTTGAAACCAGCACTTTCGGCTACGATACTGCCGGTGGCTCAAAGCAAAGCAGTCCGAGGCAAAGTTGCCGACCGGGTCTGGTCCGGCGAGGAGCGAAAACCTGGGTACTGAAAAGGTCGACAGGAAGATGTCCCGGGCTGGCTTCCGCGATTCAAAGGACGCCTCCCCCGCTGCGATTTCGGCTGCCGAAGTTCAGGAACAGGTGAACCACATCCTCGTCAGTCCTGAGTTCCGCCGCTCCACGCGTCTTCAGCGCTTTCTACGATTGGCTGTAGACCGCAGTCTTGCCGGTGAAATCGACCAGTTGAAGGAGTATATCGTTGGTCGAGAAGTCTTCGACCGCGGAGCTGACTACGATCCCAGTGTAGACTCGATCGTTCGGGTGGAGGCTCAACGACTACGAAGAAAGCTTCGCGAATACTACCATACTCATGGCCGCAAGGATCCAATCCTTATTACCTTCCAATTGGGTAGTTATGTACCGGCGTTTGCGCGAGTAGCTCATCCGGAGCCAAGCGTGTTATCCGCAGAGGCGGAGCGCGTGGTGATTCTGGCCCGGCCGAATCCTCGCACCGTGGCGGTGCTTCCCTTTTTGAACCTCAGTCCCGAACCGGAGCAGGAATATTTCTGCGACGGGATAACCGAGGACATCATCTGCGCGATCTCCTCCATTCCGAAGTTACAAGTGATCGGCCGGACCAGCCTGTTCGCTCTAAGGCGGATCGAGGATCCGCACGAAATCGGCATACGTTTGGGGGCCGGCACCATTATCGAGGGAACGGTTCGCAAAGCAGGGGAACTCCTGCGAATTTCGGCCCGGATTAGCGATTCCCAAACCCGGCGCGTGCGGTGGTCTCAGGTGTTCGATCGCAAGACGAGCGATGTGTTCTCGATCGAAAATGAGATCGCTCGCTCCGTAGCCCACGCTCTGCGCGCCGTGTGGCAGCCGGAATGGATCCAGAAGGCCCCGAGCACGGAAGCGTATGTCCTTTACCTGAAGGGCAGGCAGGCTTGGAACCAGATGAGCCGGACGGGTTATCAATCCGCCATAGAGCACTTCAGCCAGGCGATTTCGCTGTATCCCGATTTTGCAGCGCCACATGCTGGGCTCGCGGATGCCTACACGTGGCTCGCGCTATGGGGGATGATGCGGCCCAGGGAGGCCTTGCTCAGAGGCAAGCACGCCGCTGTGGAGGCCGTACGGTTGGATCCAGCGTCAGCCCAAGCGCATTCGTCGCTAGCAGCGGCGAAGTTCTTCTTTGATTGGAACTGGACCGAGAGCATGGTGCTCTCGAAAAGAGCGCTTGAGCTGCAGCCCTGCTACCTGGATGGCCTTCAGATTTATGGAACCTGCCTGTTCTTCTTGGGACATTTCGAGGATGCTCAAGCATGTCTCGAAGCAGCGGTGCAATTGGATCCCCTGTCGTTCCGCATGAATCGCACCTTGGGAACTCTCTGTTATCTCCAAGGCCGCTCGAATGAAGCTGAGAGGTGGTTGGAAGCGGCCATCGCCCTCGAACCTGATTCCATGGAATCTCACTATTTGTTGGCGAGTCTGCGTCTTCAGCAGCGCAGATACGACGCTGCGCTTAGCGAGGCGCTGGAATGTCAAAAGGAACCGTCGGGCGCGCTCGGCTTGGGTATTTTAGGAGTAGCGCTGACGCGCAATGGCGACGAGGCTGGGGCCTTGTCTACTGTCAAACGTCTGGCGGAAATGTCCTCACTTGGCTACGTGGATCCGCTGGCGAGTGCGCTGGTTCACGTTGCTCTCGGTAACTTCGACTCGGCCCTCGACTGCCTCGGAAAGAGTTTGCTGGAACGTTCTCCTCACGCGCTACTTTTGAATGTAGACCCGCTGTTTGATGAGATTCGTTCTGATCCCCGATTTCAGAATCTGGTATCTTCCCTCAAGTTTCGCTGATTTGCGTCCAAAATTGCTGCGGAAAAGCTCACGCCAGAGCAACCGTGCATCGCGGCTGCGCATCTGCGGAGACCCTGCCCCGTTTCTTGTGATCCCCCATCGGACCGTAAACAATAGGGTTTTCCCGCAATTTTATGCACAGTACGGCTTG
>Ga0207686_10002111_pt1 | contig 10952 bp, 8 predicted proteins | sample KBSM24metaG_FD_184396 | JGI IMG/M metagenome (GOLD analysis project Ga0207686, IMG submission 184396) | Miscanthus rhizosphere microbial communities from Kellogg Biological Station, Michigan, USA - KBS M2-4 metaG (SPAdes) (version 2) | ecosystem: Host-associated > Plants > Roots > Rhizosphere >...
GGCGAGAGCGCGAGCGTGAACGGCTTGCCGTCGATGCTGATCTCGCGCCGCAGAATCCCTTCCAGCTTGGTCATGGCTTCACCCCGTCACGGACACTCAGGGCCCTACACGCCCGACATCCCTCGGGATCCGCTCAGGTTTCCGCCCGACTGTCGAGGACTCGCATTCCGAACCAACCCCTGTTACATGGCACGCGCCTTCGACATCCGCGGCTGGAGCCGTGAATGCGGCCGCGTCGACGGCGTTTCCCCCTCAGCGTCCTGTTCTCCGCTCCAGCGTCCGGACCAACGACAGCGCGCCCTGCGCGCCGTCCCTGGAGTGTGTCGTCTCATGTCCGAAGCATCGTTTTCCTCCCTCGGGCTCTCGTCCGAGTCGCAGTCCGCCCTCGCCCGCGCGGGGTACAGCGTCCCCACCCCCATCCAGGCCCGGGCCATTCCACCGGCTCTCGCGGGCAAGGACGTCATCGGCTGTGCCGCGACCGGCACCGGCAAGACCGCGGCCTTCGTCCTTCCCCTGGTGGAGCGTCTCGCCGGCAAGCAGGGAACGCGGGCGCTGGTGCTCGCTCCCACCCGCGAGCTGGCCACCCAGATCGACGAGCATGCCGCCCGCTTCGGAAAGGCCCGCGGCGTGCGCACGGCGCTGCTCATCGGCGGGGTGAGCATCGGCCCTCAGCAGATCGCGCTCCATTCGCGGCCCCAGCTCCTCATCGCCACCCCGGGGCGGCTCATCGACCATCTCGAGTCCAGGAACGTCTCGCTCCGTGACATCGAGCTGCTGGTCCTCGACGAGGCGGACCGGATGCTGGACATGGGGTTCAAGCCCCAGCTCGACCGCATCCTGGCCGGCGTCCCCCGTGATCGGCAGACGCTGCTCTTCTCGGCGACGATGGCCGGAGAGGTGGCGGACTTCGCGCGGAGGCATCTGCGGAACCCGGCGCGGGTCGAGGTGTCCCGGAGCGGCACCGTCGCGCCGCGGGCCGACCAGCGCGTGTACCGCGTTCCTCAGGCGGAGAAGCCCTCCCTCCTGCTGGCGCTGCTTGCCGAGGACGACCTGAGCACCCTGGTCTTCACCCGGACCAAGCACCGGACCGACAAGGTCGCGCACATGCTCGAGCGCGCGGGTCACCGGGTCTCCCGGCTCCACTCCAATCGCTCGCAGAGCCAGCGGCAGCAGGCGCTGGAGGGGTTCAAGGAAGGGAAGTTCCGGGTCCTGGTCGCGACCGACATCGCCGCGCGGGGCATCGACGTCGCGGAGATCGGTCACGTGGTGAACTTCGATCTCCCGCACGTCCCAGAGGACTACGTGCACCGCATCGGCCGCACCGCACGGGCCGCCGCGAGCGGCAAGGCCTCGAGCTTCTGCGGGCCGGAGGAGACCGGCCAGCTCCGCGACATCGAGCGGCTGATGCGTCAGCCCGTTCCGCAAGCGGACGTTCCCCGCGCCTCGAGCGCCTTTCAGACCGCGATGAAGTCGGCCGCGGCCCGGCTGGCGCATCCCGGCCCTCGTCAGCAAGGCCACGGCGTCTCGGGTCGTCCCGCTGGCCAGGCCCCCGGGCGTCACGCCCGGAGCCATCCGCGGCGTGATCGGCCCGCGTCCAGCCCGGGCGGTGCGGACCCCCGCGGAGCGGTGGTGTTCAGCGGAACCCCGCGCCGCCGGCGCTGAGCGCTCACCCCGCTCGTGCCTGGCGCCGCCGCGCCACCACCTCGAATGGGCGCATCATCTCGTTGGCGGCGTGCTCCAGCACGTGGCAGTGCCACACGTAGCGCCCGGCGTAACCCTCGAAGCGGACGATGATGCGGGTGGCGCGAGTAGTGAAGGCGCGTGACACGAGGGTGGTGACGCGGTTCCGTCGTCGTGGCGATCCGGGAAACGCGCGATGGTGATGCGCGCCAGCTCGTTGCATGTGCAGCGACGGGGCGCAGCACGCAACGATGCGGACGCGTGGTGTCGCCGTGCGTTCCGGTCAGCCTCCCGACGAAGCGGGACGATCCCTCCGGTGGAGCTCGCGCGTCTGGAACTCCTGGGCGAGGGCGAAGAGCACGCCGGTGGACCAGGCGAAGGTCATGAGGCCGGAGATGGCGATCATCCCCTCGAGGAGGCGCCACTTCACGGGAAGGTCGTACTCGCAGCCGAGCGTCGTGTAGTCGAGGAGCGAGAGGTAGTACGCCGAGCTCATGTTCGGAAGCGCGCGCTTCCAGTGGAGGAAGCCGGCCCAGGCGAAGACCTCGACGAGATGGGCCACCGTGATCATCCAGGCCGCGATGACGAGCACCAGCAGCGACGCGGCCAGGCCCGCGCTGGGGCCCAGGCGGACCTTCATCCCGTGCACGGCCCGGAGGGTCCACACCATTCCCAGGCCGTGGAGCACCATGATGATCGCGACGAGGGCGACCCCCCAGGCGATCTCCTCGAATCCTGCGACGAAGAAGGTCAGGTCGGGCTGCATTCGGGCTCCGGGAGCAGTGCGGGATCGACTGCTGCGGGACTTCCTCGACCGCGTCAAGGAGTGAAGTCGCCGCATGCCTTCCGTGCACACCCGGGCGTTCTCCCGGCCTGGACACGATGCCGCAGCGCGCCGTGCCCGGACCCGTCTCCCTTCAGGCAACGACCGGTCATCGGTGCGGCATCCCGGCGCGGACCGGAGTAGTTGAGATCGCATGGAACTCTCGCCAGGGCATCCGGCGCAGCATCCCGAGGTTCCACCGGCCGACCGGGCGGAGATCACCGACGCGCTCCACCGGTACGCGACGGGCATCGACCTCCACGATCGACAGCTCTTCGAATCCGCGTTCGCGACGGACGCCACGCTCGACTTCACCTCCCCGGCCCGCGGGCTGGAGACGACGGTCCCCATCCTCGAAGGTCGCGGGTCGATCGGTGACGCCGTGATGGCGAGCACCGCTCCGCTCATCACGAGCCACGCGGTCTTCAACCTTCGGGTCACGGCCTACGACGGCGGGCACGCAACCGCGACGGCGCTGGTCGAGGAGCACTACTTCCAGAAGGGAAGCTGCACCGGGCAGCTCGTGCTGATGAACGTCTACTTGGTCGAGCTGTGGAGGGAGTCCCGGCGGTGGCTCATCACCCGGATGGTCATCGACAACCTGTGGTTCAGCGGCGACGTCGCCGTGCTCTGGCTGCCCTCGACCCTCGCCACCCGGGCGGCGAGCCCCATCTCTCTGAGCACCCGCCGGCGTCAGGCCGCGCTCAGGCTCCGCTGAGAGGAACGAGGCCTTTCTAGCGGACGGATTTCCCGCCCCCACCGGAGCCCTGGGCCGCGCGGGGCGCCTGCCCGACCGGCTCCAGCCTGCAAAGGAAGCCCCAGCCGCCGCCGAGCTCGCTCAGCGCGAGGACGAGCTCGTTCTTCCCCTTCTTCAGCGGCAGGTACACCGCGTCGTCGTCCGCGCTCACGATGCCGAGGAACCCCGGGTCGCGAAACGCCTGGGCGCTCCGGCCGCGGTAGAGGATCTTCCCGTTCAGGAACACGCTCACGTCGTCGCTGTAGCCGAGCGCGAGGCGTTTCACCTCCGCCTTGTCGGACACGATGGTCGTCCGCGCGTAGAGGACCTTCATTCCCGGCTGCGGTTCGAGCCGGGTGGAGAAGTTGCTCTGGAAGCTGACGCGCGGGTGGGGCGCGTCGCGATAGCGATACAGCGTCACCAGCCCGGGAGGCTCCGCCTCGACGTCCTGCCAGGCGATCGAGGCCGTCTCCGACGCGCTCAGCGGCCGTTCCAGGTCACGGGCGAGCGCATCGAACGCGGGGGAGATGCTCCACCGAGTCAACGCCGTCGGCGGCATCGGCGGGAGGTGCCGCTCCCAGGGCGCGTCGGCCAGGGGGCGGACCTGGAAGTTCGAGAAGTAGGTCTCGCCGATGAGGACCGCCAGGGCGAGCTGCCCCTTCTGGAGACCGCTCTTGAGGTCGTCCATCACCAGCGCCGGCTTGTCCATGTCCTTCACGAAGAGCTTCGCCTGGGCACCGGTCACCTCGAGACGGAGGTGGAACCAGGTGTCCTTCGGGATGTCGACCGTGCCGGTGAATCCGGGCCCGCTGTAGAGCTGCCAGTTCAGTCCCGTGCCGAGGACCGGCGTGTACTGCATCGCATCGGCCAGGCCGGACTTGTGCTGACGCAGGTAGACCCACTCGGCGGACCGGCCATCTCCGGCGACCCGGAACTGGATGCCGAAGAAGCCGCGGGTCGCGGGCGTGGAGACGTCCACGTCGATGACCGCGTCTCGCATCTCGAATCCCTTCAGGGTGGCCGCGCCGCCGTCGAGCAGGATGGACGGGCGTCCCTGGTGCTCGACGATCTTCGCCTCGCCCTCGAGCTCCCACCGGGACGCATCGGCGGGGACCATCGTCGGTTGCGAGGGGGACGCGGCTGCGAGCGCAGCAGGGGAAGCGAGGCACAGCGCGCACAGGCTCAGGAACCGGACCATCGTCTGCCTCCAGTCGATGGAAGGCTGTACGGCCTCGCCGGGCAGCTCCTGCCACGGTGCAGTCAATGCCCCCTCCCCTGCAGCCAGAACTCCTTTCCGGAGCCAGGGCGTTGCAGCTGACCGCCTCCGGGACGTCAGACTGACCGGAGCGCCGGTGAAATGGAGCGTCCGGGGATCGAGAGCGACCGGGAGGCTCGCGCAGCGATCGACGGTGTCGCCGGTGCTCGACGTGGGAAGTTCTCGGCCGGGTCGCGAGCAGTCCCCGGGTGGACGGCGCGCGGGGTGAGGCGCTGGCGAAGGCGCCGCCGGGGTGGTGTCTTCCGCCCCCCGTGGACACCCGCCGCTTCCGCACCGCGGCCGCGCACTACGCCGTCGGCCGGCCACCCTACCCGCCGGAACTCATCGCCGAGGTGGCGCGAGCCTGCGGGCTCACCCGCGCCGATCGCCTGCTGGACCTCGGGACCGGCCCGGGGGTGCTCGCGCTCGCCTTCGCCCCGTACGTGGGCTCGGTGCTGGCAGTGGACCCCGAGCCCGAGATGCTCCACCTGGCAAGCGAGGCAGTCCGCGCCGCGGGTGCGAGGGTGGACGTCCGGCCCGGAAGCTCGGAGACGCTCGGGGCCGACTGGGGCCGCTTCCGCGCGGTGACGATGGGCCGCTCGTTCCACTGGATGGACCGCGCCGAGACCTTGCGCCGCCTCGACGCGGTCGTCGTGCCGGACGGCGCTCTCCTCCTCTTCAACGACGAGCTCGCCGACACGCCGGAGAACGCGGCGCTCAGGGCGTGGTCGGCGGTGGTGGAGCGCTACTCCGCGGGCGACCGGGTGCGGATGCAGCGCAAGTCTCCGGAGTGGCAGCACCACGAGGGGGTGCTCCGGGAGTCCGCATTCCGCGACGTCGAGCAGTTGACCTTCCTCGACCGCGGGACCACCACGCCGGAGCTGCTGCTGCACCGCGCCCTCTCGATGTCCGCCACCTCCGAGTCCCGCCTCGGCGAAGTCGTGGAGACGATGGCCAGCGAGCTCCGCGCCGTGCTCGCACCGTTCGCGGTGGCCGGCCTGCTGGCGCAGGTCATCGAGTGGACCGTGCTCATCGCCCGCCGCCCGCGCTCAGGCTGAGGCCGCGTCGAGCACCCGGGCCACGTGGAGCGCCGCGCGGCCCGTCCCGTCGCGGATCTGGTGCTGGCAGCTGAACCCGTCCGCCACCACCAGAGCATCCTCCGGCGCCCGGCGAACCGCGGGCAGGAGCGTGCGCTCGGCCATCCGCATCGAGACGTCGAGGTGTCGCGCCTCGTACCCGAAGGTGCCGGCCATCCCGCAGCAGCTCCCGCCGAGCGTCTCGACTTCCAGTCCGGGGACCAGCTGGAGCGCAGCGGTGAGGCTGCCCATCAGCCCGAAGGCCTTCTGGTGGCAGTGGCCGTGAAGCACCGCCCGCCGCTGCGGGAGCGGATGGAGGCCGAGCTGGAAGCGACCGGCCCCGCGCTCGCGGGCGACCCACTCCTCGAAGGTCACCGCGGCCCCGGCAGCCCGCGCGGCCTCTTCACCGGGGAGCATCGCCCCCAGCTCGTCGCGGAGGGTCAGCAGGCACGAGGGCTCGAGGCCGACCAGCGGCACGCCGCGATCCACGAAGGGTCGCACCCCGTCGAGGAGCCGCCGCGCCTCCACCCTCGCCTGCTCGACCAGACCCACCGCGAGGAACGTGCGCCCGCAGCAGAGCGGACGCCGCGCACCCGGCGCGGCTGGAAAGGCGACCCGGTAGCCGGCGCGCTCGAGCACCCGGACGGCCGCGCGGGCATTCTCGGGCTCGAACCACGCAGTGAAGGTGTCGACGAGCAGCGCGACCTCGGGGCGACCCTCGGCGCCCACCGCCGGCCCGGGCAGGAACGGACGCGGATGGAAGACCGGGAGCTGCCGCCGGGCGCTGAGACCGGTGAGTCGCTCGGTCCAGCGCGCGAGGAGAGGCCACGCGTCGCGGAGCGCGAGCAGCCGGCGGAAGCGGTGCAGCCCGGGCGCCAGCCGGGGGAGATACGCCACCGCGCGCTCCTTGAGCCCGAGACCGTGCCGCCGCCTGCGGTGCCAGAGCACCTCCAGCTTCATCCGCGCCATGTCCACGCCGGTGGGGCACTCACGCCGGCAACCCTTGCAGCCCACGCAGAGGTCGAGCGTCTCCGCCATCGCCTCGGAGACCAGCGCGTCCGGTCCGAGCTGACCGGTCAGCGCCAGGCGCAGCGCGTTCGCACGGCCGCGCACCCCGTGCTGCTCGTCCTGCGTCACGAGGAACGAGGGGCACATGACCCCGGGCTCGGACTTCCGGCAGGCGCCGTTGTTGTTGCACATCTCCACGGCGCCGGTGAGCCCGCCCCAGTCCGACCAGTCCAGCGCCGTCTCCAGCGGAAGCGGGGCGTACCCCGGTGGGTAGCGGAACAGGCGGCGGTCGTCCATCCGCGGCGCCCGGACGATCTTGCCCGGGTTGAAGAGGGCCCGCGGGTCGAAGGCGTCCTTCACCTCCTCGAAGGCCCGCACCAGGCGCGGCCCGAACATCTCGGTGTGGAACTCGCTGCGAACGAGGCCGTCCCCGTGCTCGCCGGAGTGGCTGCCACCGTACTCGCGGACGATGGCGAAGGCCTCCTCGGCGATGGCCCGGAGCTTTCGCACGTCGTCCTCGCTCTTCATGTCCAGGACGGGGCGGACGTGGAGGCATCCCACCGAGGCGTGCGCGTACCAGGTGCCCCGGGTTCCGTGTCGCTCGAAGATCCGGGTGAGCCGCTCGGTGTACTCGGCCAGGTGCTCGAGCGGGACCGCGCAGTCCTCGATGATCGAGACCGGTTTGGCGTTGCCCCGGAGGTTGCTGACGATGTTCAGCCCGGCCGAGCGGACGTTCCACACCGCGGCCTGCCCCGGACCGTCGGTCACTCGCACCACCGAGCCCGGGAAGCGCAGGCCAGCGAGCATCTCCTCCAGCCCCGCGAGGCGAGGAACGAGCGCCGCGCCGTCCTCGCCGGCGAACTCGACCAGGAGGAGCGCGTCGGGCTCGCCCTGGACGTACCGCCTCATCACCGGGGCGAACTCGGGCATTCGCCGCGCCCCCTCGAGGATGGTCCGGTCCACCAGCTCGACCGCGACCGGCTCGAGCGTCACCAGCTCCTTCGTGACCCGCATCGCGTCGTGGAAGCGGGGGAAGTGACAGATGCCCAGCGCGGTCGCCGGGGGCAGCGGCTGCAGGGGCAGCTCGAGCTCGGTGAAGAAGGCCAGCGTCCCCTCGCTTCCCACCAGGAGCTCGGCGAGGTTCGGGCTCGGACCGAGGAGGTGGTCGAGGTTGTAGCCGCCGACTCGCCGGAGCACCTTCGGGAACCGGGCGCGGATCTCCTCCGCCTCTCGCCCGGCGAGCGCCTCGAGCCGCCGTCGCAGCTCCAGCACGGCCGAGGCCTCGGCGGCACCGGCCGGACCGAAGCGCGCGGTGGTCCCGTCGGCGAGGATCGCCTCGATGCTGCGGACGTTGTGCACCATGTTCCCGTAGCGGATGGACCGCGCGCCGGAGCTGTTGTTCGCCGCCATCCCGCCGAGCGTGGCCCGGCTCGCCGTCGATGGGTCCACCGGGAAGAAGAGGCGGTAGGGGCGGAGCGCGCGGTTCAGCTCGTCCAGCACGAGGCCCGGCTGCACCCGCGCCACGCGGCCGGCCACGTCGACGTCGACGATGCGCCGGAGGTGCCTGCTGCAGTCGAGGACCACCGCCTCTCCCACCGTCTGTCCGCACTGCGAGGTGCCACCGCCGCGGGGAAGGACGGGGATGCCGGCCTCGCGACAGAGCGCGAGCACGGCCTGGACGTCCGCCGCGTCCTTGGGGACGACCACGCCCAGCGGAAACACCTGGTAGATGGACGCGTCGGTCGCGTACAGGCCCCGCCCGAGCGGATCGAGGCGCACCTCGCCCTGCACCTCGCGGCGCAGACGGCGTCCCAGAGCCGAGCCCTCGAGCGGCGACGGGCCAGTCACGGGCGGCGAGTTCAGTGCGCGGTGCCGGCGTCGCGGTGCCGGCGATCTCCTGCTCGGAGAGCTGGATGTCGGGGCGCATGAAGAAGCAGGTGACGCAGCCCAGGGCGAGGATGCCCACCGAGCACCAGAAGGGCAGGTGCCAGTCTCCGGTGCGCTGCACGATGGCCCCGAAGGTGATCGGCGAGACGATCGCCGCCACCGCCGAGCCGAAGTTCATCAGCCCGCTCGCCGTGCCGGCGAACTTCGGGGCGATGTCCATCGGGATCGCCCACATGGGGCCGATGGCGAGCTCGAGGAAGAAGAATCCTGCCGCGAGGCAGATCGTGACCGGGATCAACCCGCGGAGGTACACCACCGGCACCAGGCATACGATGCTGGCCAGGTAGCTGAAGAGCACCACCGAGCGGCGGGCGAAGAGGACACGCCCGGTCCGGCGGAGGATCCGGTCGCTGATCACCCCGCCGAGCGTGTCCCCGATCACCCCGGCGAAGAACACGGCGAAGGCGAAGAGCGCCGTCTTGCCCAGCTCCAGCTTCTGTCCCTCCTTGAAGAAGGACGGGAGCCAGTTCAGGTACAACCAGAGGGTCCACGCGTAACAGAAGTAGGTGATCGTCACCGGGAAGATGTGCCGCACCAGCGGACCCCACGGCGTGCGGGTCCGCGTCCGCTCGTGGTGCGGAACGAACGGAGGGAGCGCGGCGAGCTCCTCCGGAGTCACCCCGCGGTGCGAGCGGGGGTCGTCACGGAAGTAGAGGCCCCAGGCGATGACCCAGACCACGCTGACCACGCCCAGGACGACGAACGCTCCGCGCCAGGTGACCACGCCGATCAGGGCCACGACGATGGGCGGGGTGATCGCGTTCCCGCCTCTGGCGAAGGCATGCGTCACCCCCTGGGCCCAGCCCCGCCGATCCTTCGAGACCCAGTACTGCATGGCCCGGGTGGCCGTGGGGAAGGTGGCGCCCTCGCCGAAGCCGAGCAGCAGGCGGACCCCGAAGAGGCTGACCCAGCCCCCGGCGAAGGCGGTCAGGATGGTGGCCACCGCCCAGATCAGCCCGGAGACGGTCAGCGTGCGCCGGGCTCCGAAGTGATCGCCCAGCGCACCGCCGATGATCTGGAAGAGCGCATATGCCCAGCCGAAGGCGCTGAACACGTAGCCCAGCTGGAGCAGCGAGAGCCCGAGCTCCTTCCGGATCAGCGGCGCGGCGGTGGAGATGTTGACCCGATCGACGTAGGTGATCAGGTACATCAGGCACAGCAACAGGACGACGTTGCCCGAGGTGGTGATGAGGCGGCGCTGCATGGTCGACCTCCTCCTCTGACGCGACGGGTGGTGTCAGGCGCTGGCGGTCCGGCTGGCCCGCGGCTCGGCGGGGGAACGGACGAGAACCTCGAGCGCCGCGGGGAGCCCTCCGGCCTGGTGAGGAACGCCCGCGGCGCGCAGACCGAGCTCCACCCCGGCGAGGGTTCCCATCAGCATCAGATCGTTGAAGTCCCCGAGATGACCGATGCGGAAGATGCGGCCCTGAAGCTTCCCGAGCCCCGCCCCGAGCGACAGGTCCCACCGCTCGAGGGTGATGTTCCGGAAGGCGTCGGCGTCGTGTCCGGTCGGCATCAGCACCGCGGTGAGCGAATCGGAGGCCTCGGCCGGGTCGGCGGCCAGCAGCTCGAGACCCCACCCGCGCACCGCCGCCCGGGTGGCCTCGGCGAGACGGGTGTGCCGGGCGAAGACTCGAGGGAGGCCTTCCTCCTGGAGCATGCGCAGCGCCTCGCGCAGGCCGTAGAGGAGGTTGGTCGCCGGCGTGTAGGGGAAGAAGCCGGAGGCGTTGGGCTTCAACATCTCCTGCCAGTCCCAGTAGCTCCGTGGCAGGCGGGCGGTGCGCGAGGCGGCGAGCGCCTTCGCCGACACCGCGTTGAAGCCGAGCCCCGGGGGAAGCATCAGCCCCTTCTGGGAGCCGCCGACGGTGACGTCGACGCCCCAGGCGTCGTGGCGGTAGTCGATGGACGCCAGCGAGGAGATGGTGTCGACGAGCAGGAGCGCGGGGTGCCGGGCGCGGTCGATGGCCTTGCGGACCTCGGCGACACGGGTGGTCACCCCGGTCGACGTCTCGTTGTGCACCACCGCCACCGCCTTGATGGCGTGCGCGCCGTCCTCGGCGAGCCGCCGCTCGACCTCCGCGGGGTCGACACCGTGGCGCCAGTCGCCGGGAACGAAGGTCACCACCAGACCCAGGCGCTCGGCCATCGACCGCCAGAGCGTCGCGAACTGGCCCGTCTCGAACATCAGCACGCGATCGCCGGGGCTGAGCGTGTTGACCAGCGCCGCCTCCCACGCGCCGGTACCCGAGCCGGGGAAGATGACGACCGGCCCCTCCGTCTGGAACACCGCGCGGCAGCCGGCGAGCACCTCCTGCCCGAGCGCCTGGAACGTCGGCCCGCGGTGGTCGATGGTGGGGAAGTCCATCGCCCGCAGCACCCGGTCCGGAACGTTGGTGGGTCCGGGAATCTGCAGGAAGTGACGTCCGC
>Ga0207686_10002113_pt1 | contig 10944 bp, 10 predicted proteins | sample KBSM24metaG_FD_184396 | JGI IMG/M metagenome (GOLD analysis project Ga0207686, IMG submission 184396) | Miscanthus rhizosphere microbial communities from Kellogg Biological Station, Michigan, USA - KBS M2-4 metaG (SPAdes) (version 2) | ecosystem: Host-associated > Plants > Roots > Rhizosphere >...
CTTTGAACTTGCGATCCAGCGCCTCACCCATGATCATCCAGAGCGCGTAACAAGTCGGGATGCAGTGGCCTCCCGCCAGCATGAACTTGTCGCAGTATGGATGCTTGGGACGCCGGTAGTCGTAGCGCAGGCCGCCTAAATCCGGACCGGCCAGATGCACTGAAACGTTGTAGGGCGTGTAGGCCAGCGGACCGCCGTAGTGCCCCGTCTGGGCGTAATTGCCCAGTAAAACCAGAGTCATGGACGTCAGGAACCCGATGTCGTCGAGACGTTCCTGGTCGAAAGGCACGTTGAGCCGCTTTACAGCGGACACCGCGCTCTGTGTGATTGAAGCCAAATGCGAACCTCCCTAATTGCAGGCGAACTTCGCATTATCCCAGATTCGCAGGACCCCTTTGGGGTTCATCAATTGGGCGCGACGCAGGTCGCCGCGAACTTGCGGCCAAACTCTTTCAACTCGTCGGGCGTCAGAGTCGTCTTCCTGGCTTTGGCATACTGCTGCACAAGTTCTTCAAAGCAGCCTTGAGGATCTGCGCCTGCCGTTTTATCCTCGGGATTTAATTCCAGCGAACTCAACTCCATTTTCTCGCTTTCCAGATCGTAGCGATAGTAGATTTCCCCTGCGCAGTCTGCGGGTGTGTCGTTCAGCTTGTCTTTCACCTTGCGGTCGAGGCTAGGGCTGGCCAGGTCCACAATGTCGCTCGTGGTAACGCTCTTGGCGAAGCGAATGGCCCCTCCATCGGCGGAATAACCAGACAGGCGGCCGGCGCACCGGTCGCTTCCAGCCTCGTCGTTCACAAGCGTCAATTGCTTGGCATCAAGTTGAACCCAGAAAAGGAAAGTAAATTTCCCCGAACCTCCACCGGATACATCGCTCGCCACCAGAAAACGCTCGCCCTTTTTCGCAAGCACACGATAGGAAACGTACGCCCCTGATAGCCGCGGAGCCCCGTCACTGGGATAGTCGGCAGTCAGCCAGCCGTCGGTCGCATGGGGTGCGACCCTTTCGTCTGTGCATTTGGCCAGTTCCATTGGTTCCCGGCGGTCAGAGTCAAAGGGAAAAAACAGACAGAAGGGATGCACAGGCTTGCCTAGGTAGATGAAAAGGTTGGCCGCCTCAGTGCCTGTCAGAATTCTCGTTTGCGTCTGAGCGCAGAGCGGAAGTGCCAGGATAAGCGTTCCCAGCACAGCCAGCCGAACGATGCTTCCCACGCCTTACGTATACAACATTCCACGTTAGCGTGTTAGAAGCGCACCAGCACTTCGCCGTAGCCGAAGGAGCCATTCTTGCCTGCCGGGTAGATAAAGTTCATGGCAGCGAGCCCCTGCGCGTAGCCGTAATACACCAGGAAGGTGAAGCGCGGGCTGTAGCGATATTCCACTTGCGTGTCGTAAAGGTTGGCAAGCGATTTCCTGCCGCCGGTGTTGCGACCGACGTAACCGAAGCTCCATGGCTGATAAGCGCCGCCGCCCACGTACCAGAGGTCCTTCGCATTCTGTAGCGAAAGCGAATGGAATTCGCTGGTTGTCGTGATCTTGGCATGCGGACGCAGCGTAAGCGCGCCGAAGCGGTCGATATTGTTCATCATGTTAAAGAACGGGAAGCGCGCGTAGGGCCGTGGCGTCGGCAGGACTTGGAAGAATGTCCCATGCGTGCCGTCGGCCGCGTTGCCGTCGCCGGAGGTGACCGAGTACCCGCCGCGCACCCATGGTTTCAATTTGGGCAGGATCTTTGGTTGGTAGCCGCCCTCGATGTCGAACGCATACGCCTCCTGGGCTTGGTTGCCCCACTGGCCCGTCTGCATCACCCCCCACACCACCGCGTCCAGCGTTCCGGCTTTCGTGTCGAATGCGTGGATGCTGTTGCCACCGGCGGTCCAGATCTTGATATTCGAAAATTCCGACGCCCGTAACGCCGCCGAGCGATTATCGGTCTTCACGACGCTACGCCAGTCGTCGTAATAGAGGGCCAGAACGCGCGTTTCAGCTTTGTGCGCTCCTTTGCCCCATGGCTTGGTCAAGGACGTGTATCCGAAGCCGACGTTGTTCCAACCCCAGCCATCTGTCTGAAAGACTCCGCGAGTCGGCATGGCGCCGACGAACGCGAGCGTGCCCGCTTTCTTCGAATACGTATACTGCACACCGTCAAAGCTGCGGCCGATATCGGTCCATTGAAAAGCGCCGATCAGCCTCTGGTTGATGCGGTTGGCTTTGAGGTTCGCGAGCGTGGCGTTCGATGGAGCGCTTTCGCTTCCGTCCAGAAACTCGAAGCGGCCCAGCTTCAGCATGTGGGCCTTGCTGGCGCCGAATTGCGTGAAGCGGAGGTAGAGTTGCTTGGGGAAGATCATCGCCGTGTTCTGGTTGCGATCGTTAGACGTCAAATAATTCGCACCGATGCCGAGCGCCCCCTGTGGCGCCGGAGCGACCGGATTCGACGGCAGGCCGAGTATGAACGGCACCGCGAACTCCGCGTTCCAGTCCCAGGTCTCCTTGCGCTGCGACAGGCTCAGGCGGAACAAATTGCCGGAATACGCATAACTGTTGTCTCCAGTGGAGGGCTGGAACCAATCGAATCCTTCGATCCGCGATCGCAGGCTTCCGGAGATGGTGATCCCGCCGAGCTTGATCACCGGGAGCGTGGCCGGAGCAGGCTTGGAGGACGTATTCGCGACGGGGGCCGCGGGAGGCGCCTGCGCCGCGCACGTGAGGGCGATGGCAAACAATACTGCAAAGAGTCTGAGTTTCATATTGTCCTTTCCTGCTGCGATTAGAGACACGTGTGGCGGGGCCACGTACGAGAACCTGCTGAACCGACGCTACTGAGCGGCGTGTGTGAACTGCTTACTGTGGTGCTCCAAGAACCGGATCACTTCATTGCGCAGACGGAAATATTCGCGGTTCTCCATCGCTTCGCGTCGGGCACGGGGACGCGGCAGCGGAATCTTTAAATCCATTCCCAGACAGGACTCGGGCCCGTCGGTCATCAAAAGAATTCGGTCCGATAAAAACACGGCTTCATCGATATCGTGCGTGACTAGGATCACGGTTTTGGGGTTCTGCTCCCACAACTCGAGCAGCAAATCCTGCAACTCGCAGCGAGTGATGGAATCGAGCGCTCCGAACGGCTCGTCGAGAAGCAGATACTTGGGCTCCAGTGAAAACGCGCGCGCGATCGCCACGCGCTGCTGCGTTCCTTGCGATAGCTCCACCGGCAGTTGATTGGCATACTCGGCGATGCCGACCAGTTCCATGTACTTCATCGCGTGCAACCGCTGATCCTGTCGCGAGGCATGCGGCTTCACCTGCGAGGCGGCCAGCATCACGTTCTCCACCGCCGTCAGCCACGGCAGCAGCGACGGCGACTGGAACACCAGAGCGCGCTCCAGACCGGGCCCGTCGATTTCTTTTCCATCCACGATCACGCCGCCCTCGGTCGACTGCAGGAGTCCGGCCACCATCGCGAGCACCGTCGACTTACCGCAACCGGAGTGCCCTAGTAGAGAGACGAACTCGCCCTGTTTGATGTGAGCAGTAAAGCCCTTGACGGCAATGTGCGGACCCGTGGGCGTCGGGAACACCTTGGTCAGCGAAGAGATTTCGAGCGGACGTTGCAGCATCTGCGTCAGGCCTCCACCGGGACAGCGACATTCATCGGCTTCCGAGCGCTCTTCGCGGCCTCGCTACTTGCACGTCCTGCCGTTAGAAATTCGGTGACTCTGGCACGCAGGCGAACCGCGTTTTCGTCGTGCAACATCATGTCGGCCGGCCTGGGGCGGGGAAGTGATACAGGAACAGCCGCGCTGAGAGTCGTGCCCAGCGCCAGAATCCGGTCCGACAGCATGATTCCTTCATCCACCGAGTTTGTAATCATCAGCACGGTGGCTCGCGGCGTCTGCGCCTGGCACAATTTGTCGAGCTCCTGTTGCAGCGTCACGCGCGTCAAAGCGTCCAACGCGCCGAACGGTTCATCGAGAAAGAGAATCCGCGGCTCCACCGCAAAAGCTCGGGCGATCGCGACCCGCTGTCGCATGCCGCCCGAAAGCTGGCCGGGACGCTTGGCCGCGGCTGCTCCCAGACCCACTAGTTCCAGGTAGCGCATGGCCTGCTCTTTCCATCGCGCTGCGCTCCATTCCGGAAAGTTGCTCTCGACGGCCAGCCGGACATTCTCCAGTGCACTCAACCACGGCAGCAGTGAATAGTTCTGGAACACGATGGACGCCCGCAGCGGAAAATCTCGGACAAGCTGACCTTCAATCAGCACTCGACCTTGATCCGGCGCCAACAATCCGGAAGCCAGTTTTAGCAACGTGGTCTTGCCTGAAGCCGAGGTCCCCACGATGGAGACGAATTCGCCTTCATCGACAGACAGGTGAATATTTTTCAACACGCAGCGCGGGCCGTAGCTTTTGCCCACGTCCTGGAGTTCAATCAGTGCCATTCGCCGTCCTTATGCCGCCTTCAATCTGGCTTCGGCCATGCCCATCAAGCGGTCCAGAGCGTAGCCCACCACGCCGATGGTCAGAATACACAGCAGAATGTGGGCGTAGATCAGGCTGTTGTACTCCTGCCACAGAAACCCGCCGACGCCCGGAGTACCGGTGAGCATCTCCGCCGCTACGATCACCAGCCAGGCAAGTCCGAGGCTCAACCGGAAGCCCGTAAACATGTACGGGAGCGTCGCCGGCAGCAGTACCTTGGTGAAGCATTTCCACTGTGAAAGTCGCAGCACCTTTGCCACGTTCAAATAGTCCTGTGGGATGGATCGCACCCCGTGCATGGTATTGATCACGGTCGGCCACATGGAGCAAAGCGCAATGGTGAATAGTGCCGCCGGCTCGGATTGCCGGAACAGAATCAAACCCAGCGGAAGCCACGCTAGGGGCGAGATCGGCCGCAGTACCTGAATCACGGGGTCGAACATTTTAGACAGCAGCGGCGAACTGCCCAGCAGGAAGCCGAGCGGCGTCCCGATGAGCAACGCCAGCAGGTAGCCCTTGGCGACGCGCCACAAACTGTACGAGGCCATGCGCAGGATTCCCTGGTCCATCTCTCCGCGCTTCTCCCAGGGAGCCGTGATGTATATCTTGCTCTGGTCCCAGGTCTGCCACGGCGACGGCAAGTCTTTTGCCACGGTTCCGCTGATAGCCGCCCACAGCGCGATCACGATGGCGATGCCTACTAAAGACAGCGCCGCGTCCTGAATCATCTTTCTCATGTGGTGTTATCCCTGCAGACTGTGAACCGGGAAACTGGTCGCGTACTTTTCGGCGTTCTTCGGATCGAAGACATGGTCGGCGAATTTCGCCGGAGCCATATCGGCGGCATCGACCTTAACACCCATGTCCTTCATGGCAGCCGCGTAAAGATCAGTCCGCAGCACTTTCTCCGAGATGCCCTTATAATCCGGTGCGCCCTTCACCATGCCCCAGCGGCGGAACTGGCTGAGCCACCAATGCCCGTACGTGCGCGAAGGAAAGTTCGCATTGCGCTTGGAGAAGATCATGTAATTCGGATCCTGCTCCTTACGGCCGTCGCCGTAGTCATATTTACCCTGCAGCCGGTCGAGGATGATTTCCTTCGGACAGTTGATATACGACGCTTGCGAGATCACGTCCGCCACGTGCGGACGATTCTCCATCTTGTCGATGTACTCGCTCGATAGGTGCAGAGCCTTCAGAATCGCTGTGACGGTCCGCGGGTTCTTCGCGGCGAACTCCTCGGTGAAAGCGCACACCTTCTCGGGATGATCGGGCCACATTTTCTGGGTCGTGATAACCGTGTAGCCGATGTTGTCCGCGATGGCGCGCAGGTTCCACGGCTCGCCCACGCAGAATCCGTCCATTTTGTCCACCTTCATGTTGGCCACCATTTGCGGCGGAGGAATCGTAATGAGGGTCACGTCCTTATCGGGGTGCACGCCGCCCGAAGCCAACCAGTAGCGAATCCACATCGCGTGGGTGCCGGGCGGAAATGTCATGGCGAAGGTCATCGGATCGCCGCCTGCCTTGGCCTTTGCCGCTAATGGCTTCACGTCGGCCGCGGTTTTGATCTGGCCTTTGAACTTGTTGGAGATCGTGATCGCCTGCCCATTACGATTCAGCAGCCACGGGATCACCATCGGCTTCACCGGAGACCCCAGCAGCCCCATCGTGGATGCGAACGGCATGCCGATCAGCATGTGAGTCGCATGATTCTCGCCCAGCGTCAGCTTGTCCCGAATCACCGCCCAGGAGGCTTCCTTCGAAATAGTGGAGTTGATACCGAACTGTTTGAAATAGCCCAGCTCATGCGCCATCACGATGGACGCGTTATCGGTAAGCGCGATGATGCCCAACCGCACATTTGGAGTTTCCGGAGAATCATCCGCGTACGCGGTTCCCATCCATCCCGATGGCAATCCCGCAAGCAGGCCGCCGATGGGCGTCGCGATGCTCGCGGCTTTCAAAAACTTTCTGCGATTCAGTTTTTTCACGTAGATCTCCTCTGGGCACACTTCGGACAAGTGAAAACTTGCTCGGGACACGGAGGTTAGCTCAAGCGATGAGCTGGATCTGGCGGAGGGATACGGGCTCCACGTACTGCAACTACTCACTGGAAACCCGCTTGTTGCCGAATGAGGTTAAGCGAAGTTTAACACGATCCGCAATTCATGCCAAAAGATTTTTTTTATCGGGCTGATTACTCGTTGTTCGCCGCAGGAGCGGACTTGGCTCTGGCCGGTCCCGGTGCACGCGGTGGTGGCAGCGTAAGCGCTACAACCTCATGACCTTCGCGCCCACCGGCGATGGTCATCACGATGTATTGGCGGCCGTTGATCATGTACGTCAGCGGACCGCCCGTGACGGCTCCGGGCAATTCCATTTCATGAATCACGCGGCCGGTCTTCTTATCGATGGCTCGGAATTTGTTTCCGCCGCCGAACAGCAGCGTCTTCGTGACCAGCAGAGGCGATTTGTCAGCGCCGCCGAATTTACTGGGATCGATCCCAGCGGCCTTCAGCGCCGGATTGTTGAGTATTTTCGCGGATACGGTACCGTTCGGAATCATCCACGCGTGGTCTCCGCTGTTCAGATCGATCGCCGTGATGCGGCCGTACGGAGGCTTCAGCAGCGGAACTCCGCCAGGCTCCGGCAGACCGCCCAGGCCGCCACCCGCTATGTACGGCATCTCCGAGCGCGTCCCGCCCGGCACCAGCGACGAAATGTACGGAGTCGTCGAGGACGGCACATACAAATACCCGGTCTCCGGATCGCCCGAAGCTCCCTGCCAATTCGAGCCGCCGCCCGCGCCCGGAATTTGCAGTGTGCCCTGCTTGCCACCCGCATCGAGAACGATCGGCGGGGTAAAGATCGGCCCCAGATTCAGATTCTGCACCATTTTCAAAGCTTCCGTCTTGATAGCCGGAGTAAAGTCCGCGAGATATTCTTCCTTGTAGCCCTGATAATCGAACGCAGCAGGCTTGGTCGGGAACGGCTGTGTAGGGGAGCTCTGTTCGCCTGGCACGTTCGATTTCGGCACGGGACGCTCTTCGATGGGCCACAGCGGCTCACCCGTTTCGCGATTGAACACGTACGTGAACGCCTGCTTCGTCACCTGCGCGATGGCCTTCACCTTGCGTCCGTCATGCATCACGTCGAGCAGCACAGGCGCCGTCGGAATGTCCCAATCCCACACGTCGTGGTGGATTAACTGGTAGTGCCACACGCGCCGCCCGGTCTTGGCGTCGATCGCCACCAGGCTATCGGCGAAAAGATTCGCGCCGGGACGCTGCCCACCGTAGAGATCGCCCGAAGGCATCTCGGTCGGGATATAAACGTAGCCGAGCTCGTCATCGGCCGCCAGAGGTCCCCACGCGCCGGTGTTGCCGGTGAACTTCCAAGAGTCTGCGCCCCAAGTCTCGACCCCTAGTTCGCCCGCATGCGGAACGGTGTGGAAAGTCCACACCAGCTTCCCAGTGCGGACGTCATAACCGCGGATGTGCCCTGGCGTATTATCGAGAGTCGGCAGAGCCACGCCGACACCAGAAGCCACTCCGACTACGATCACGTCGCGCACTACAATGGCCGCCGACGTTGCACCAATGGTACCCGGCTTGACCTTGCCATCGCGATCCAAACCCAGCCACAAATCGACCAACCCGCTCGAGCCGAATGTGTCGATACGGCTGCCGGTCTTGGCGTTCAGCGCAAATAGTTGGTAGCCCGGAGAAATGACGATGATGCGCTCATCCCCACGCCCGTCAGTCCAATACGCAACGCCGCGATTGTTCTGCCGCACTGAGCCGCGCCCCTGCTCCTGCAGACGATAGGTCCACAGCGTTTCCCCTGTGGCCGCGTCCGCCGCGATCACCGTACGCGTATTGCCCGCCGTGAAATAGAGCACACCGTTTACCATCAGCGGCGTCACTTCAGAAGTAGCCTGCGGAGTCGGACCAAAGTTGGTGCTCTTCCAACGCCACGCGACCTGAAGCTGCGCTACGTTCTGCTCATTGATCTGATCCAGCGGTGAATACCGAGTACCGCGATCATCGCCGCCGTAGTAGCGCCATTCGCCCTTCTCCGTGCCGGTTTGCGCCAGCAAAGGGAGAGCCGCCAACAAGGGCATGAACTTGGAAATCCGCATGGTTTGTCCTTCGGTGATTATAAGGGAAACTCTAGCCGCAGCGTCTCGCCCGCGGGCACGGCCGACCACTTCTGAAACAGCTCACTGCGGCGCTTGCGAATCGCTCCGATCTGCTCCTGCGTAAGCCCGCCCGCGCCGGGTCCTCCGAATTCGTGGAATTCTTCGAGCGTCCAGATCGCGCCGCTGGCACGCTCGCTATCGAACAGGCCCACGACGCACTCCGCCAGACCAGCCTCTGGCGGCAAAGGCCCGCGGGCGCCCTTCCCCGTAGTGTCTTCGATGTCCCAGCCTTCGGCGATCAGTCCGAAAAACCCGCGGCGGCAGTCGAGGATGGTCTCCACCGCGAAATGCGTCAAGTCATGCAGCGAGAAGAAGGCGGCGTGCCGATCCGTCTGCTTTTGCCAGGTGACCGATCCGTCATCCCGAACGCATCTCAGCACGCCGGCCCCATCGGCACGCTTGGTGATTTCGACCAACATGTTCTAATGATAGACAACCCGAAAGGAGCCTCCCATGAAGTCTAGTCTCAGCCTCGGATTCTTGATGATCTGCCCGTCTTTATTCGCGCAAGCCCCACCAGCAACCATGGACGCACTGATGACCGAGGTGCATGAACTGCGCCTGGCAGTAGAGCGCTCCACACTTCTGGGCGCGCGTACACAAATCGCGATTCAGCGCCTGCAGGTTCAGAGCGAGCGCATGACGCAGGCGGAGAAACAACTAGAAGAAGCGCGTAAGGAAATTGCTGGGTACCAGCAAAGGCGCCAACAGATTGCCTTCGAATTGAAGGACCAGGAATCACAATTGCAGCGCGAGGCGAACCCAGACGCGCGGCGTGCCTTGGAGGGTCGCGTCGAAGGATTGAAAAAGGCTCTTGCGGATGGAACCGGCGAGGCGCCCCTTCGCGCCCGCGAGAACGAAATGCTGATCCAGTTCCAGAATGAGCAGGGCAATTTCAACCGCTTGCAATCCGACATCAGCCAGATGGAGAGCACTTTGGACCGCGCCATCCAACAGATCACGGGGCAGCGTTAACGCGGCGTGTCCTCGGCCACAGCAGCCTCGGTCTCGGTGGAGCGCACGACGTTCCGAGTACTTGCGGCCATCAGCTTCTGCCATTTTCTGAACGACACTTTGCAGTCGATCATTCCCGCGATTTATCCGATTCTCAAGACGTCGTACAACCTGGACTTCGGACAAATCGGCCTGATCACGTTGACGTTTCAGCTCACTGCTTCTTTGCTCCAGCCGCTGGTGGGGCTGTTTACCGATTCGCGTCCAACGCCCTATTCGCTGCCCGTAGGCATGGGTTTCACGCTGGCCGGATTGGTACTAGTAGCCGAAGCCCCCACGTTCCCAATCCTGCTACTGGCAGTGGCCATGATCGGCATGGGATCCAGCGTGTTCCACCCCGAGGCGTCGCGGGTCGCACGCATGGCTTCGGGCGGACAGCACGGCCTCGCCCAGTCGTTCTTTCAAGTAGGCGGCAACATCGGCTCAGCCATGGGGCCGCTTCTCGCTGCGTTCATCATTCTGCCCGCCGGACAGCGCAGCATCGTGTGGTTCGCGACGGTCGCCTTCGCGGCGATCCTGATCCTGATGCGAGTAGGAGCCTGGTACAAGAACCACCCCTCCGCGGTTCGCAAGCCGAAGACGGCGGCCTCGACGCCCACGCGGAAAGTTGGCTTGACCATCGCGATCCTGATCGCCCTGATTTTTTCGAAGTACGTGTACATGGCCAGCCTCACCAGCTATTACACGTTCTACTTGATCGAGACATTCCACCTGAGCGTGCAGGGAGCCCAAGTCTACCTGTTCATCTTCCTGGGAGCCGTAGCCGCCGGAACGTTCATCGGCGGACCCATCGGCGATCGCATCGGACGCAAGTACGTGATCTGGGGATCGATCCTCGGCGTGCTGCCGTTCTCGGTCGTCCTGCCATACGCGAATCTCTTCTGGACCGCGGTGCTCTCCGTAATCATCGGCCTGGTGCTAGCCTCGGCCTTCTCGGCGATTCTGGTGTACGCGCAGGAACTGGTCCCCGGCCGCATCGGCGTCATCTCGGGAACCTTCTTTGGACTGGCCTTCGGCATCGCCGGCATTGGAGCCGCCGCGCTAGGGGAGCTGGCGGATTTGACCAGCATCGGCTACGTTTACAAACTATGCTCGTTCCTGCCGGCCATCGGCCTGCTAACGGCCTTCCTGCCGGACTTGCGCAAACGCCTCTAGAGGAATTGTGGCGCACGCTTCAGCGTGCCGGCGCGAACTTCAGTTCGTGCTTCCGCTAATCCTTAGGATTAGTAGCAAACACAGTAATCTCGG
>Ga0207686_10002114_pt1 | contig 10943 bp, 8 predicted proteins | sample KBSM24metaG_FD_184396 | JGI IMG/M metagenome (GOLD analysis project Ga0207686, IMG submission 184396) | Miscanthus rhizosphere microbial communities from Kellogg Biological Station, Michigan, USA - KBS M2-4 metaG (SPAdes) (version 2) | ecosystem: Host-associated > Plants > Roots > Rhizosphere >...
GCTGGCGCCGGTGGCCGATCGGAAGTTCCTCGACATCGACATCGACAACTTCGACAGCCGGATGAAAGCGATGAAGCCGCGTGCAACGTTTTCGGTGCCCAACACACTAACGGGAGAAGGCAACATTAACGTCGAACTCACGTTCGAAAACATGGACGATTTTTCGCCCGCGGCCGTGGCGCGGAAAGTCGATGCCTTGAGCAAACTGTTGGAAGCCAGGGAACAGCTCGCGAATCTCATCACCTACATGGACGGCAAGACCGGGGCCGAGGACCTCGTCAGCAAACTTCTGCGGGATCCCGCGCTGCTGCAGACGCTTGCCACGACGAAGAATCCGTCGGAAGAGCCGTCCTCGTAAATCGCGTGAATCGCCGAGCGGAGAACAGTCATGGCTGACCCCAAATCCCAACAGGACGCCCAGGCAGAAGCCGGAACCGTTGAAGCAACGGAATTCGATTCGCTGCTGAGAAAAGAATTCAAGCCGAAGACCGACGAAGCCAAGGAGGCCGTCGAGCGCGCCGTCCGCACGCTCGCGGAACAGGCGCTCTCGCAGACCAAGCTGATCGGCAACGACGTCGTCAAGTCGATCGAGGCGATGATCGCGCAGCTCGATAAGAAGCTGACCGAACAGATCAACCTGATCCTGCATCACCCCGACTTCCAGAAGCTCGAAGGCGCCTGGCGCGGCCTGAGTTACCTCGTCAACAACACCGAGACCGACGAGATGCTCAAGATCCGCTTCATGAACATCAGCAAGGCGGACCTGGGCAAGACGCTCAAGCGCTACAAGGGCACGGCCTGGGATCAGAGTCCGTTGTTCAAGAAGATCTACGAGGCCGAGTACGGCCAGTTCGGCGGCGAGCCGTTCGGCTGTCTCGTCGGCGACTACTACTTCGACCAGACGCCGCCCGACGTCGAACTCCTGGGCGAGATGTCGAAGGTGGCCGCGGCCGCGCACACGCCGTTCATCGCCGGATCCTCTCCCACGGTCATGCAGATGGAGAGCTGGCAGGAACTGGCCAACCCGCGCGACCTCACCAAGATCTTCACCACGCCGGAGTACGCGGGCTGGCGGTCGCTTCGCGAATCGGAGGACTCGCGCTATCTCGGGCTCGCGATGCCGCGCTTCCTGTCGCGCCTGCCCTACGGCGCCAAGACGAGCCCGGTCGACGAGTTCGACTTCGAGGAGGACACGGGCGCGGCCGATCACAGCCGCTACACCTGGGCGAACGCCGCGTACGCGATGGCGGTGAACATCAACCGCTCCTTCAAGATGTACGGCTGGTGCTCGCGCATCCGCGGCATCGAGTCCGGCGGCGCCGTCGAGGGTCTGCCCACGCATACCTTCCCGACCGACGATGGCGGCGTCGACATGAAGTGCCCGACGGAAATCGCGATCAGCGACCGCCGCGAGGCGGAGCTGGCGAAGAACGGGTTCATGCCGCTCGTGCATCGCAAGAACTCGGACTTCGCGGCGTTCATCGGCGCGCAGTCGCTGCAGAAGCCGTTCGAGTACGACGACCCCGACGCGACCGCCAACGCGAACCTCTCGGCACGGCTGCCGTACCTGTTCGCGTGCTGCCGGTTCGCGCACTATCTCAAATGCATCGTCCGCGACAAGATTGGATCGTTCAAGGAGCGCGACGAGATGCAGGTCTGGCTGCAGAAGTGGGTGATGAACTACGTCGACGGCGATCCGGCGCACTCCTCGGAGTCGACAAAGGCGCAGAAGCCACTGGCCGCGGCAGAAGTCCAGGTGGAGGAGATTGAAGGCAATCCTGGCTACTATTCGGCGAAATTCTTCCTTCGCCCGCACTATCAGTTGGAAGGTTTGACGGTCTCGCTGCGGCTCGTGTCGAAGCTCCCGTCGGCCAAGGCAAGCTGATTTCCCAAGGGTTCACCACAGTAACTCACCGAACGAGAGGAGCGCGGCAATGGCAGCGGACATTTTTGCGAAGCTGGGAGACATCAAGGGAGAGTCAATCGACGACAAGCACAAGGACGAGATCGAGATCCTCTCGATTTCGTGGGGCTTGTCCAATGCGGGCTCGATGGCCCACGGCACGGGCGGCGGCGAAGGCAAGGCGAGCTTCAGTGATCTGTCCTTCATGCACACCGTCGACAAGGCGTCACCGGTCCTGATGCAGGCCTGCGCGCTCGGCACGCACCTGAAGGACGCGACGATCACCCACCGGAAGTCTGGCAAGGGGCAGCAGGAATATCTCATCGTCAAGATGAACGACGTCATCGTGACGAGCGTGCAGAACAGCGGCTCGGCCGGCGGCGGCGACACGACCGAGAGCGTGAGCCTCGCGTTCGGCAAGGTCGTGATCGAGTACAAGCCGCAGAAGGCCGACGGTTCGCTCGACGCCGGCATCTTCTTCAAGTACGACCTGAAGGCGCAGAAGGAAGGCTAACCCGTTTTTCGGGGTCAATCAGTGTCTAACGGAGTCTCGAAGCCGAATGCGACTCACCAGGCTGGCGCCGGCGACATGTTCTTCAAGGTCAAAGGCGCCAAGCATGGTCAGATCAACGGGGAAGCGCAGGACGACAAGCACAAGGGCGAGATCGAAGTACTGAGCTGGTCGTGGGGCATGCAGGGCAAAGCCTCCCTCGGGGGCGGCGTTGCGAGCGGCAAGGCCACGATGCGCGAGCTTCGAATCGTCAAGAATGTCGACAAGGCGTCCACCGCGTTGATGAGCGCGCTCCGGACGAACGAGGTGATCAAGGAAGGGATCCTGACGCTGCGCAAGACGGGCACGTCCAAGATCGAATACTTCAAGATCACCATCCAGGACGGCCGCGTCGTGTCGCTCGATGTCGAGGCTGGGGACGAGAGCGGCGGCTCGACGCTCCTGGAGCGGGTCAGCTTCTCGTTCAACAAGATCGCGATCGAGTACACGCCGCAGGGCGGCGACGGCATGCCGCAGGGCTCGACGACGTTCGAGGATCAGTGGGGCGAATCGAGCTGATCGGTTCGCTCCCTCCATCCCTCGACGCTGCCCGGGATGATCCTGAGCATGCCGAAGGGCTACACGCGTTTCGGACACACATCCATGATTCTTGCTGACGCGGCCGAACAGAGCCTCAAAGCCGGCGATCCGGCCGCTGCGCTGGCTCACTTGCAGGAGCAGGTCCGCGCCAAACCCGCCGATCCACGCCTGCGGATTTTCCTGTTTCAACTGCTGTGCGTGACGGGGCAGTGGGATCGAGCGCTCACCCAGCTGGGTGTCGCCTCCAATCTCGACCCGGAAGCGCTGGCGATGGCGCAGACCTATGGCGACGCCGTGCGCTGCGAGGGCGTGCGCGACGAAGTCTTCGCCGGCAGAAAGTCGCCGCTGATCTTCGGCGAGCCGGAGCAGTGGCTGGCGCTGCTCATCGAGTCGCTGCTCGTAGCGGCGCGCGGCGAGCCCGGGCGATCGGCGGAGCTGCACACCCTGGCCTTCGACGCCGCGCCGGCATCGAAAGGCACCGTCGACAACCGCCCCTTCGAATGGATCTCCGACGCCGATTCGCGCCTCGGCCCGGTGCTCGAGGCGGTCATCAACGGCCGCTATTACTGGGTGCCGTTCTCGCGGCTGATCAAGATCGAATTCGAACCGCCGGAGGATCTGCGCGATCTCGTCTGGCTCCCCGCGCGTTTGCAGTTCGCCAACGGCGGCGAGTCGGTGGCGCTCGTGCCGACCCGCTATCCCGGATCGTCGGCGTCGCCGGACGGCCAGATCGTCCTGGCGCGCAAGACCGTCTGGGAAGAAGTGGCCGGCGATTCGCACCGCGGCCTCGGTCAGCGCATCTTCGCGACCGACGCCGAAGAGGTGCCGATGCTCGAGGCTCGAACCATCACGCTCGAGACCCCCGACGAGCCCGAGCCGGACGCCGCCGAGGAACATGGCTGAGCAGCGCGGCCCAGAGGAGCGGCTGCAGCCCGCGCTGCTGGATCGCCTCACCGATGACGAGCCCTGGAAGAAGCTGGAACCGCGGGAGGCGCGGGTCTTGTCGAAGCGGCGGCTGCGCGAAGCGGTCCTGCGCGATCTGGTCTGGCTCTTCAACGCGACGCGCCTTGAAGCGGTCAGCGATCTCGCGCGCACTCCGCTGGTCCGCCGGTCCGTCCTGAATTTCGGGCTGCCGGCGCTCTCCGGCAGCGAAGCCTCCTCGCTGGACATCGGCGATCTCGCCAAGGCGATCCGCGAGGCCATCGTGACGTTCGAGCCCCGCATCCTGCCGTCCACGCTGGAGATCAAGACGCTGATGGAGTCCGGCGACCTCGATCATCACAACGTGATCGGCGTCGAGATTCGGGCGCATCTCTGGGCGCAGCCGGTGCCGCTCGAGTTTCTCGTGCGCACCGAGATCGACCTGGAAACCGGGAACGTCCAGATTACCGATTTGAATTCGCCTCGGGTCGCCTGATGGATCCCCGGCTCCTTCAGTACTACAACGTCGAGCTGCAGCACCTGCGCGAGACCGGTGCTGAATTCGCCGAGCAGTTTCCGAAGATTGCCGCGCGGCTGGCCATGCACGATCTGGAAGTCACGGATCCGTACGTGGAGCGGCTGCTCGAAGGCGTCGGCTTCCTCGCCGCGCGCGTGCAGCTGAAGCTGGACGCCGAGTTCCCGCGTTTCACGCAGGCGCTGCTCGAAATCATCTACCCGCACTACCTTGCGCCGACGCCGTCGATGCTGGTGGCGCAGCTGCAGCCTGACAAGAACGAACCCGGACTGGCGACCGGTGCGCGAACGGTGCCCCGCGGCACCTCGATGTATTCGGTGCTCGCCGCCGATGACGTGACGGCGTGCGAGTTCCGGACGGCGCACGACGTGACGCTCTGGCCGATCGAGATCGTCTCCGCCAGCTATTTTTCGTTTGCTCCCGATCTCCCGCTCAACACGCTGCCGATCGCCCAGCGCATCAAGGGCGGTCTGCGGATCCGTCTGCGCGCGACAGCGGGACTGAAGTTCGACCGGATCGCGCTCGATCGACTGCCCTTCTACCTGGCCGGTCGCGACGATGTGGCCAACAAGCTGTACGAGCTCTGTCTGTCCGCGGGGCTCGGCGTGCTCGTGCAGCCGGTCGGCGGTTCGACGCGGTGGCACGAGTTCCTTCCCGCGGCGTCGCCGCAGCCGGTCGGATTCACCGACGAGGAAGCGCTGCTGCCGGTCACGCTGCGTTCGTTTCAGGGTTACCGGCTCCTGCAGGAGTACTTTGCGTTTCCCCAGCGCTATCGCTTCTTCGAGCTGACCCGGCTCGCGCGAGCCATCAAACGGGCAGAGACGGATCAGATAGAGCTGGTGATTCTCTTTGGACGCGGCGATCCGACGCTCGAGAGCGTCGTCGACGCCTCGAACCTGGCGCTGTACTGCACGCCGGCGATCAATCTCTTTCCGAAGCGTGCCGATCGCATTCACGTGAACGACGGCTCGTACGAATATCACGTGGTCGCGGATCGAACCCGGCCGCTGGATTTCGAGGTGTACGACATCACGAGCGTCGTCGGACATGGCATCGGTACGGACAGCGAGCAGCAGTTTCTGCCGTTCTATGCGGCGTACAGCAGCGACCAGGAGCACCAGCAGTCCGCGTACTACACGACTCGGCGCGAGCCGCGTTTGCTGTCGGCGACGGCGAAGCGCCGTGGATCGCGGTCGAGCTACATCGGGACCGACGTCTTTCTCGCGCTCGTCGATCCAAACCAGACGCCGTTCAGCGGCGATCTGCGTCAGCTCTCAATCCAGACGCTGTGCACGAACCGGGATCTGGTGCTTCAACTGCCGATCGGACGCGGCGCGAGCGACCTGTCGCTCGATATCGCCGCGCCGCTCACCGGCATCAAGGTGATGAGCGGTCCGAGCCGTCCGTATGCGCCGCTGGCCGACGGCGCGGTGTCGTGGCGCGCCATCAGCCATCTGTCGCTCAACTATCTGTCGCTCGTACAATCCAGTCCCGAGGAGGGGGCGTCCGCGCTGCGGGATCTGCTCGAGCTCTACGCGCCGAGCGCCGACGTCAGCGCCCGGCGCCAGATCGAAGGCATCCGATCGGTTCGGGTCGGACGCGTGGTGCGGCGGCTTCGCGGGGCCGGCCCGCTGGCATTCGGCCGGGGCCTCGAGATTGCCTTGCAGATCGACGAGCTGGCGTTCGAGGGCGCCAGCGCGCACGTGCTCGGGTCGGTGCTCGATCGGTATTTTGCTCGTCACGTCTCAATCAACTCGTTCACCGAAACCGTGCTGCGATCCGAAGGGCGCGGGGAGATGTATCGATGGGTGCCACAGGCGGGCGCGAGGCCGACGCTGTAGCGTTTTTTCAGGCGTTGGCCGACGCGCCGTACCGGTACGACTTCTATCACACGCTTCGCCGGCTGGAATGCCTGCACGACCACAAGCCTCGCTGGGGTCGCGCGCTGCGCCCGGTCGACGAACCGGTCCGCCTGGGCCAGGATCCGGATCTGTCGTTTGCGATCGCGCCGCTCTCGTCCTTTTCGACGAACGGCGCGCGGCCGCCGCGCCTGCAGGTGAGACTGTTCGGCCTGTTCGGTCCGAATGGACCGCTGCCGATTCACCTGACCGAGTACGCGCGCGAGCGCCTGCGTCATGCGGACGACCCGACGTTCAGCCGCTTCGTCGACATCTTCCACCATCGGTTCATCGCGCTGTTCTATCGCGCGTGGGCGCAGGCGCAGCCGGCGGTGAATCGCGATCGGCCGAAGGACGACCGCTTCATGGTCTACATCGGCGCGTTTGTCGGCATGGCGCCGGCCACGCTTCGCGATCGAGACTCGGTGCCCGACTTCGCCAAGCTCTTTCACGTCGGCGCGCTCATCCGCCACGTCCGCAACGTCGAAGGGTTGACGCACATTCTCCGGCATTTCTTCCGGGTGCCGGTTCGGATCGAGGAATTCGTGGGCCACTGGATGACGTTGAGCACGAGGGAGCGGACGTACTTGTCGTCGGACACCGCGATTCTCGGTGGCGGCGCTGTTCTTGGCGGTCGCGTGTGGGATCGCCAGCACAAGTTCCGGATTCATCTGGGTCCGCTGACGCTGGAACAATACGAAAATTTTCTCCCGGGCACGACGACGCTGAGGAAGCTGGTCGACTGGATCCGGCAATATCTGTGTTTCGAGCTCGATTGGGATGTGCAACTGTCGCTGGCGGCGGGTGCGGTGCCCCGATTGAGTCTGGGTGGAGGGCAGCGGCTCGGGTGGACGAGCTGGCTCGGCAAGCGGCGGGATGACGTGCCGCCGGCCGACCTGCGCGTCGATCCCGAAGCCTGGTTCGCCAGAATGGAGCGTGCGGCATGAGCGAGATCAGTCGCGCGTCGCTCTTCGGTAAGCTCAATAGCCTCGGATACAAGGCGATCGAAGGCGCGACCGTATTCTGCAAGTTGCGTGGTAACCCGTACGTCGAGCTGGTGCACTGGATCCAGCAGATCCTGCAGACGCCGGATTCGGATCTGCATCGCATCGTCCGTCACTTCGAGCTCGATTCCTCTCGATTGGCGAAGGACGTGACCGACGCGCTCGATCGACTGCCGCGTGGAGCCAGCTCGATTTCGGATCTCTCGGAGCACGTGGAGAAAGCCGTCGAGCGGGGCTGGGTCTACGCGACGCTGATGTTCGGCGAGACTCGCGTGCGGACAGGTCACCTCGTCGTCGGGATGCTGAAAACGCCGTCGCTGCGCAACGCATTGATCGGCATCTCGCGCCAGTTCGAGAACATCAAGGCGGACACGCTGACGGAAGACTTCGCGCGGATCGTGAAGGGATCGCCCGAGGACGCGCTCGGCGCGACCGATCGCACATCGCTGGCGTCGCCGGGTGAGGCGAGCGACGCGATGGCGCCGGCCCAGATGGGCAAGCAGGAAGCGCTCAAGCGCTATGCGACCAACCTGACGGAGAAGGCGACCAAGGGTGAGATCGATCCCGTCAGCGGACGCGACGAGGAGATCCGTCAGATTGTCGACATCCTGATGCGCCGGCGTCAGAACAATCCGATTCTCACGGGAGAGGCCGGCGTCGGGAAGACCGCGGTTGTCGAGGGGTTCGCGCTGCGGCTGTCTCGCGGCGACGTGCCGCCGCCGCTGCAGGGCGTGTCGCTCTACACGCTCGACATCGGCCTGCTGCAGGCCGGCGCCAGCATGAAGGGCGAGTTCGAGAACCGGCTGCGCCAGGTGATCGACGAGGTCCAGGCGTCGCCCAAGCCGATCATCCTGTTCATCGACGAAGCGCACACGCTCATCGGGGCGGGCGGAGCGGCCGGCACCGGCGACGCGGCCAATCTGCTCAAGCCGGCGCTCGCGCGAGGCACGCTGCGCACGATCGCCGCAACGACCTGGGCTGAATACAAGAAGTACATCGAGAAGGATCCCGCGCTCACGCGCCGGTTCCAGGTCGTCAAGGTCGAAGAGCCGACCGAGGACAAGGCGATTCTGATGGTCCGCGGCGTGGCGTCCATCCTCGAGAAGCATCATCGGGTGCAGGTGCTCGACGAAGCGCTCGAGGCGGCCGTCCGCCTCTCGCATCGATATATCCCTGCGCGGCAGCTGCCTGACAAGGCGGTCAGCCTGCTCGATACGGCATGCGCGCGAGTCGCGATCAGCCAGCACGGCGTACCGCCGCAGCTCGAGGACTGCCGCCGGCGCATCGAAGCGCTGCAGACCGAGCTCGAGATCATCGGCCGTGAAGAAACCGTTGGGGTCAACACAGTCGAGCGCCGGAAGGCGGTGGACGAGAAGCTGGCGGCGAGCGAAACGCTGCGCGCCTCGCTCGAGGATCGGTGGAACAAGGAGAAGACGCTCGTCGAACGCGTGCTGGCGATTCGCGCCAAGCTGCGGCAGGGCGCGGCGCCCGTGGAAGGCACCGGCAGCAAGCTCGAACAGGCGGCGGAGGCGCAGAAGACTGTGGCGCCGCCGGCCACCGAAGCCATGACGCCCGAACAACGACAGACGCTGCTTGCAGAGCTCGCGGACCTTCAAAAGCAGCTGGCGGAACTGCAAGGCGAGTCGCCGTTAATCCTGCCGAGCGTCGACGAGCAGGCGGTCGGCTCGGTGGTGCAGGACTGGACCGGCGTGCCGGTCGGACGCATGGTGAAGAACGAAATCGAAACCGTGCTCAACCTCGCCGAGTCGCTCAACCAACGCGTCATCGGACAGCGGCACGCTCTCGACATGATCGCCAAGCGGATTCAAACGTCTCGTGCCAAGCTGGACAATCCGAACAAACCGATCGGCGTGTTCATGCTGTGCGGACCGTCCGGCGTCGGCAAGACGGAGACGGCGCTCACGCTGGCCGAAGCGCTGTACGGCGGCGAGCAGAACGTGATCACGATCAACATGAGCGAGTTCCAGGAGGCGCACACCGTCTCGACGCTCAAAGGGTCGCCCCCGGGCTACGTGGGCTACGGCGAAGGCGGCGTGCTCACCGAGGCTGTGCGCCGTCGCCCGTACAGCGTGGTGCTGCTCGACGAAGTCGAAAAAGCGCACTCCGACGTTCACGAGCTGTTTTTCCAGGTGTTCGACAAGGGCTGGATGGAGGACGGGGAGGGGCGCCGCATCGATTTCAGGAATACGATCATCCTTCTCACGTCGAACGTCGGGACCGAGTTGATCATGGGCATGTGCAAGGACCCGGAGCTGATGCCCGAACCGGAGGGCATCGCCAAGGGATTGCGCGAGCCGCTGTTGAAGAAATTCCCCGCGGCGCTGCTGGGACGGTTGGTGGTCATCCCGTACTACCCGCTGAGCGATGCCATGCTGTCCAACATCGTGCGTCTGCAGCTCGGAAGAATCGCCAAGCGCGTCGTGGAGCACCACCGGATTCCGTTCAACTACGATGAAGACGCGGTCAAGCTGATTGTCAGCCGATGCACCGAAGTCGAGAGCGGCGGGCGCATGATCGACGCCATCCTCACGAACACGGTGCTGCCGGCGATCAGCCGCGAGTTTCTGACGAGGACGATGGCCGGAACGGCTTTGACCGGCGTGCGGCTGGCGGCGGCCGGGAACGATTTCGAGTACAGATTCGAGTGAGCGCGGGTGCTTCAAGGTAACAGAAATGTTCAGTGACCGGATGCAAGACATGATCGAGCAGAAGATGGAGCCGTCGAAGCCGATCGAGCGCGAGTTGACGCTCGAGGAGGCGCTGGTCATCGCGATCCAGCTGCAGAAGAACGAGCAGCTCGCCGAGGCGGAGGCCGTCTACAGCCGGATTCTCAAGGTGGCGCCGAATCACGGGCAGGCGCTGCACTACGCCGGCGTGCTCGCGTACCAACAAGGACGAAGCACCGAAGCGACCGTGCTCATCGAGAAAAGCCTGGAGCTGATGCCGGATCAGCCCGACTACTACAACAATCTCGGCATCGTCCTCCAGGGGCAGGGCAGATTCGACGATGCGATCACGGCGTACCGGCACGCCATCGCGATCGATCCCAACCACGCCAACGCGCACAGCAATCTCGGCGTCATGTTGCGGGCGACGGGGAATCCGGTCGAAGCCGAGGCGTCCTATCGCACGGCGATCAGCCTGAACCCCGGACACATCGACGCGTATACCAACCTCGGGATCCTGCTGAACGGCTTGAAGCGCACCGAGGAGGCGGTCGCGTGTTTTTGCAAGGTCATCCTCCTTCGGCCCAAGCACCGTGAGGCGCGGCGCCTGCTCGCGCTGGCGCACTGTACGCTTGGCGAGGTCGACGAGGCCATCAAGATTTTTCAGGAGTGGCTGGCTGAGGAACCCGACGATCCAATCGCCTTGCACATGTTGGCGGCCTGCACCGGGCAGGACACGCCGTCACGCGCGTCGGACGGGTTCGTCGAGGGGACCTTCGACAGTTTCGCCGCCAGCTTCGAGTCGAAGCTCGCCAAGTTGTCGTATCGCGCGCCTGCACTCGTGGCCGCGATGCTCGAGGATACCGGCGTCGCGCCGTCGAAGAGTCTCGTCGCGCTGGATGCCG
>Ga0207686_10002117_pt1 | contig 10925 bp, 8 predicted proteins | sample KBSM24metaG_FD_184396 | JGI IMG/M metagenome (GOLD analysis project Ga0207686, IMG submission 184396) | Miscanthus rhizosphere microbial communities from Kellogg Biological Station, Michigan, USA - KBS M2-4 metaG (SPAdes) (version 2) | ecosystem: Host-associated > Plants > Roots > Rhizosphere >...
TGTTGTACGTGTTCAGCAAATTGAAATGACGTCACTATGCCGTTTTCGCCATCCGAACAAGCCGCGCTCGACTCGCAACAGAAGATTCAACAGAATCAGTCGTCGCTTGCCCAGACCATGCAACAACAGGTGGCAAGGCAAATGGCGAAAGGCTTTACCCCTCCATCGATGAAGTCGTACGTAAGCGGCCTCCCATCGGTGCACAGCGACTTTGCTGTCTTCAACCCTAGTGGTGTTGGTGCGGTCAATCAAACGCAGTTCAACCCAGCAAGCTACACGAAGGCGTATCAGGGGGTGAACCAGAACTTCAACCCTGACACGAACGATTTGCAAAGCTCGGCAGGTACTGCACAGGTCAATGTTGACCCAAGCGCATACACGAGCCAAGCGGGACGCGTAAACACGAACGCGCCGCAGTTCGACCAATCGACCGCAGACGCAGGAATACAGGCAGCTTACAAGGCATCGACTGGTCTGCTTCATGACCAGTGGAGTCAAGACAACAAGAATCTGGATACGCAGCTTCGCTTACAAGGTCTGACTCCCGGCACCGAGGCATACAACAACGCGATGCAGAATCAACTGCGCGTCCAAGGTCAACAGCAAGACCAACTCGCAAATCAGGCTGTCGTCACCGGCAACCAGCTCGCCAACAACAACTATGCGTCGGCGCTTTCTGGCTATCAGGCTGGTAACGCGGCGCAGAACCAAGCGTACGCCCAAGGCTTGAGCAACTTCACAGCCGGGAACGAAGCGCTGGGCCAGCAGTTCAATCAAAGCTTGTCGAATGCCCAGCTCAACAACACAGCGGCAGGGCAGCAGTTCAGCCAAGGCCTACAAGGATTCAACGCCAACAATGCGGCTTCGAGTCAAGCCCTGCAAAACAGCTTGGCGCAGTATGCGGCGGCGTTGCAAGGTCAGAGTGCGTACAACACGGCAGCAGGTCAAGCCTACAACCAAGCACTGGGCACATACGGTGCGAATCAAACCGCACAGCAGGACTCGAACGCCGCTCAAGCGCAGGCGTACCAGCAAGCGATGCAGCAATACCAGACCGCTTACCAGAACGCATACCAGAACTACCTGCAACCGCTGAATAGCATGAACGCTGTCCTGACTGGACAACAAGTGAACATGCCGCAGATGCCAGGGTTTACGGCGGCTGGCTACACGCCGGGAGCGGACTATTCGGGCGCGGCAAGTGCGTTGGGCCAGTACAACTCGGGCGTCTATGCGCAGAACAGCGCGAACAGTAGTTCGACAATGGGCACGCTTGGCATGCTGGGTGCGGCAGCGATCATGGCGTACTGATGAAAGCATCGCAGATCATCAAGAACGCTATCGCCAACGTGCTTTCGCAAGCGCAGCCGGTTGATTTCAACAGCCGGTCTGCGTATTTGGCGAACTTGACCTTCCTGTACCACACGATGCGCGCTAGCGAAAACCTGCTTCGTGTCGCGATCGCCAACACGGAGCCGGGAAAGCTGCATGACTACTTCGTTGAGCACCTGGAAGAAGAGACAGGCCACGCTGAGTGGCTTGCAAGCGACCTGCAAACAGCAGGCATCGAGGTGGCGAGTACGCCAGTACCCAGATACGCAGTCGAGATGGTCGGCACACAGTACTACCTGATACAGCACGTTGGTTCCGCTGCATTGCTGGGCTACATGGTCTTGATGGAGTGCTTTCCGATTTCGCTTGCCGGGGTCGAAGCGCTTGAAGCTGCGCACGGCAAAGACCTGATGCGAACCATTCGCTATCACGCGGAACACGACATCGACCACGGCGCAGACCTGCTGGACATGATCGACAGCCTTACGGAGCAACAGCAGGTACTGGCTTTGGAAAGCGGCATGCAAGCAGCGAGCTACTTCACCTGTGCATTGGCGTCGTTCAAGTAAATACGAAATGAATTCTGAGGTAACAGAGAATGGCAACTAACTGGTTTAACCCCAACGACGGACAGTCCTTCGATCCGTCCACCTTCAACTACGACACAGCAGCGCAGAAGGTGCAACGTCAACGCGCTGCTGCCCAAGCCCTTCAAAGCATCGGCATGCAGAGCAACCAAGGGCAGTTCGTAAAGAGCGGTGACTTTATGGGCTATGCCGGCGGCAACACGCTGGGTTCGACTCTTGCCCGTGTTGTAGCTGCTGCCTTAGGCGGTGCGGCAAACGAAAACGCAGACAACGCACAGAAGCAGCTTGGATTGGATTCGCAGAACGCGCTTAGCTGGGCGCTCGATCCCAACAACTCACCCGCTGCGCAAAAAGCAGCGACAGCCCAAACACAACGTGAAGCAGACGCGGAGCGTCAACGCGAGATCGACCGCATGAACAACACCGTGCAAGGTGGCGATTACATCGACCCGCAAGCACAGCAGGGCCCGGCTACTGTCGAGACTTCGCCCGTGTCCGTGCCGCGTCAAAGCGACGTCAAGCCCATGCCGATGGCGTCCGCCGTCAGTAAAGCAGCCGCTAAGGCGTTGGCCGCCACGCAAGCTACGCCTACCGCCAATCTGCCAGGTCAGCCAAGCGGCCAGCCTATCCCCGTCACTGGTGGCCCACAAAGCATGGGCACAGGGGCGAACCTCAACTTGTCGGTTGTACCGACAACTAGCCTGCCAGTTGACGCCAAAGGCCCGCTTAGCGCCGATGACATTTCGTTTGCTGCCAAGATGTTAGGCGGAGCGACAACCAGCAATACGCCTGGGAAGCCCCAGAAAGCCCCGCTAGCGTACGCATCGGCTGACATGACATCTGCGTCACCCGCTGTCGTTGCGCCTGCTGGTGACGTTTCTAGTGCGTCCCAGGGGCCGCTTGTCCAGCCAATGCCGCCGCAAGCAGCGAGTCTGGAAGATCGCGCACGCGCTGTGGGTATCGATCCGACTGCACCACGTGGTCCAGGCGATCCATCCCTTGCTCAACAGGTGCAGGAAGTCGAAACGGCTACCAAGCAGATCGCAAACGGCGTGCAACCGCCGACTGATTCACGTTCGCAGGTCGATCAAGCGCGCGATCAAGGCAATGCCAACGCTTCGTATCAAGACAAGCTTGCACAGCTCCAGCAGATCGCACGTACTGGCCCGATGGGGCAGCAGCTTGCGCAGAGCATGATGCAGCAAATGTTCTCACATGCTGACCGCTACGACTTCAAGATGAACGATAACGGCGATGCCGTCGTATTCGACAAGTGGACTGGTCAAGCTGCTCCAGTGCAGGGCATGACCAACACGCTGAAAGTCGATGCAGCGGACATCGAGCGCCGCAAGCTGGTCGATCCGGCCAATGCGCAATCGGTGGCCGAGTACAACGCATGGCGTCAACAGCGCGGCATGCCACAGCTGTCGCCGCAGACTATCGCGGGCAGCAACATGGCGGCCGATGCTCGCGCAACTACAGCTAAGGGCGATGCAGACTCGATTAGCGCGATCACGCAACGTCGTGGCGAAGCATCAGCGCAAGTTGCAGACCTTGGCAAGATCAACCGCGACTTGCATACAGGTATGGTCCTCGCTAATCAAGCAGCAGGTAAGTGGGCTGGTATCGGTGGCTCGATAGCACAGTGGTTCGGTGGCGGTGCGGATCAGCAGATGCTTAACCGCATCCTGAACGACAGCACGCTTATGAGCATCATGCAGGACAAAGGCGGCACCGGCTCCGCGGGTGTTGGACTGATGAAGGCGTATCAGGATCACGGCATGAAAGCGACCATGACGCCCGAAGCCTTGCAACAAGGTCTGCAACAGATTCAGCAAGCCATTCAGGAACGCATAGCAGCAAAGCAAGCGGAAGTGCAGGCACACGACTTCGCACTTGGCAAGCTGGGCTATCAGCCGCAACAAACACAACAAACTGGTATGGGTACGCCGCCAAGTGGCCGTGCTCCAGGCAACTACAGCTTTTAAACATGGCCGACATCTACGAATTCATCAACCAGTACATGCCAGCAGCTATGAAAGCTGGTGCGCAGTTGGGCACTGACCCTGCCCACGTACTCGGTCAATGGGGTCTCGAAACTGGCTGGGGTCGAAGCATCATCCCCGGCACAAATAACCTGGGTAACGTCAAGGCCGTGAACGGTCAGGCCGGAACAGCAGCACGAGACAACCAGCTTGGTACAGTCGATAAGTACGCCAACTACGATGTTCCCGAAGCTTCGGCGCAAGCCTACGCTGATCTGCTCGCACGTCGCTATCAAGGCGTTCAGCAAAGCGGTGGCAACACGGACCAGTTCATCGGTTCCGTTGTCAATGGCGGCTACGCGGAGGACAAGCACTACGGCCAAAAGCTGAATGGCGCGATTGCGGCAGTTCGTGCGACTGGCGCTGTTCCTTCGCTTGCCGACATGAAGAACCAGCTTGCGCAGGAAGTCGCGCAGGACTATGCACGCGGTGTCCCGTCTTCGCAAATCGTCGCCGGTCTGTTGAACAGTAACCTTGCCGGTTCAGACGTTCGTCAAGCGCTGGCACAAGGCAAGACGGCTGATCGAATCATCGAGGTAATTGGTGGTCAGCCGCTTGCGCACTTCAAAGCGACCGATCCCGGCGAACACGTCAAGCAGCAAGGCTTTGTCACGCACGTGGTACAGGGCGCAGGCAATGCAGTCGGCGACCTTGTGAACGGCGCACGGCAGTTGGGCGACCGCGTTACAGGTGACGACGCAGCTTTGAAAGCGCGTCAGGCAGAACAGGCAGCAAGCGAAGCCGATCCAGCTCGCCAAGCGCTTCAACAAACGGTAGGCGGCAAACTTGGTAACATCGGCGTCAAGGCGCTGCCGTACATCGCTGCTGGCGCAGTCGCACCGGAAGGCTTACTTCCTGCTGTACTGGCAAACGGTGGCGTAGGTGCTGCGTCTGGTGCGTTGACACCGACTACTGGCGACGGTCAATTCTGGCACAACGTAGGCAGTGAAGCCGCGCTTGGTGCTGTCGGTGGCGGTGCTGGTTACGCAGTAGGGAAGGGCTTGTCCGCTGCCGCATCAAAGGTGCTTGGTGGTGATGCAGCAGCTACCGCTAGGCTTACAGCAGCACAGCAAGCAGGTCTTCCCGCTGATGTCGCAAGCGTCAGCGGTCCCAACGGTTTTTGGCGCAGCGTTGCTGACTCTATGCCTTCTAATGGCAATGTGGCGGGTTCTCAAGCTGCTGCTGATAGGGCGGTAGCCGGTAAGTTAGCGGAAGGGCTCGGCCTGAAAGGCTACGAAGGCCCAATCGACACCAACATGTTGAACACAGCGCGCCCAGGTATCAAGCAAGCGCTCGATGACGCGACGAATGTTCAAGTGCTTTTGCCGCAGGCTTTGAAGGGCGATCTACAAGCTATCGTGCAGCGCGGCGCCAATCCGCTTACCGATGGCATCGCGAACAACAGCACGGTTCACGCGGCGATCAACAACCTGAACAAAGCCGTCGATGCTGGCGTGCCGGTAGCCGGTTCGTACCTGCAAGGCCTGGCTAGCGAGTTGAAAGGGCTGTTGTACAACCAGGGCACATCGCACGGTGAAAAGCAGCTTGCCGCCGACGTGATCGACAAGATCAACGGTTCACTGACCAGCAACATGACACCGCAGCAGCGCGCAGCCTTCCAGGCCGCAAACGACAACTACCGCAACCTGCTGGCAGTGCAGAAGATGGTCAAGGCCAGCAACGACACAGGCGTCGTGACTCCGCGTCAAATGCTGCAAGCCGCGAAGACAGGCTCGTTCAGCAATTCGTTTTTGAAGGGTGACGCGCCTTATCAAGACCTCGCTGGCGTGGCATCTGACCTGTACGGACCATCAGCAGGCAAGGGCTTAGGTTCGGTGATCGGTAAGGCAGTTGGCAATACGGGAGATCACAGTTTGATGGCAGCGGCCGTGCTGGAACCTACGACTGGCGTGCCGCTGTACTTGGCGAAGAAAGCCGCTAATGTCCTGATGGGCAAGCTCGCCACTTCCACGAATCCGACAGTCGTTCGTCTACTGACTGGCGCAGGCGGTAAACCTGTTGACCCAGCTCTTGCAAGCGCGATTGCGCGCGCATTAGGTGCAGGCTCGGCAGCAGGAACGGGCTCGCTTAGCGATTAAGGAGCCCCTTACGTTTTGCTACGCGGACAATTCAACTACTGACAGCGTAGCAGCTCAGCGCCGGAAAGGAATTTTATCGAATGCCAGCCCGCCGTGTAAGTGTCTAGACCAGTTTGACGCACCGTACCATACTGCGCCAGCCGTTTTAATCGTTCAGCTTTCGAAAGGTTAGGCTCGCAATGGTCCTGCATCGGCTTCGCTGGCGACACTTGTGATAACGGCGGCGCTTCCTCGGACACTAACGCCCAAAGCACTTGCATGCTGCCAAGTTGTTGATACCGATCCGCAGTCATTGGCTCCTTGAATTGATAGCTCAATCCTGCTTTTTGACCTTGCTCATCAACGTTCGTAGTGAATTCTGAGAGTTGTACAGGTTTCGAGATGATCTTAAAACCATCTTTGTCCAGGAACTCAAAAGTCAAGGACGCGTTCGCGTTTGCTGGATTTAACAAGTACTTAGGATACCCAAGAACCTTTATCGAAACCAGCATGTTTCCGTCTAAGAACTTTGTCCTTGCATTTGGATTAAGTTCGAGCGATTTCGGTAAATCAGAATGCCAGGATCGCGTTTGTTCCAAAGGTTTCAGCTGATGCTTGGCATAGGCGTCTTTTGCAGCTGAGTAGGCAGCGATAACGATCGTTAAACCCACCAACGCTACGAAGATCGAAACCGCTATCCGAAGCGATCCTTTCAAGAATGCTTTCATAACCTGTCCGTGTTAGAGAAACGCTGAGGATCTGGCGCTGGAACTCGTCGTTTGAACGAGTGGCTTGGGCAACTTTGCTTGCCGTTAAGCCACTAGTTTAGATCCGAAGTTGCTGTTATAGCAAGCGCTGACTGGTGAATAAATAGTGGATCAAGCCCATAACAATAAGAAGAGGCGATCCACATGTCTTACAACGGTTCCGGTACCTACGTGCCACCAGCAGGCCAGCCCGTCGCAACTGGCACTGTCATCCAGTCGGCGACGTTCAACACGTTAGTTACCGACATCGGCAACACATTCAACAACGTGTTGCCACGCGACGGTCAAGCTCCAATGCAAGGCCAACTCAAGCTGATTGATGGCACAAGTAGCGTGCCCAGTATCGCATTTAATAGCGACGCATCGACAGGGATTTTCCGTCCCACCTCGGGCAATCTGGCGCTCACCGTAAGCGGCGTCGAAACCTTGCGCATCAACAGTGCTGGTCGTGTCCTTGTTGGTACGACCGTTGATGACGGTGCAAACAAACTTCAGATCAACGGGCCAGTCAAGATCGCTGGCGCGTTGACGATCACCGGAGCATTAACCGCTGCTTTGTTTAGCGGCCCTTTGACCGGTAACGTAACCGGCAATGTGAGCGGAACAGCGGCCAATGTGACGGGCACCGTGGCCGTTACAAACGGCGGTACTGGTGCAACGACAGCTCCTGCTGCATTGATCAACTTGGGCGCGGCACCCATTGCAAACCCAACGTTCACGGGTACTGTTGGTGGTATCACGGCAGCAATGGTCGGCTTTACCCAGACCGGCACTGGCGCAGTCGCGCGCACCGTACAGGCCAAGCTAGGCGAGGCCATTAGCGTGCAGGACTTCGGCGCGGTTGGCGACGGTGTGACCGACAACACGGCTGCGTTCACGGCCTTCCTAACTTACCTGAAAACGCACGGCGGCAAGGGCATCGTCCCGGCTGGCACCTACAACATCAGCTACATCGACATCGACCTGAGCGGCAACCTTCCGTTCGAGGTAATTGGCGACGGCATCGGTAAAACTGTGCTGCACTGCACGGCGCCTACCTACAATTTCCTGACATTCTCAAATTGCAGCAAAGTCGCGGTTCGACGCCTTACGATTGACAACGGGTTTCAGGTCGGCCAGTCGCAATCGAATGGTGGTTCGCTGATTTATGTCAACGCGAACGATTGTGTGACGGAAGAGGTCGCGGCAATCAACGTGGTGCGCGTGGCCTTCATGTCCTACAACGATCACCAGACGACGCTATCCAACGTCTACAGCGGCATGGTCTACAACCGCTGCTACGTAGACGGTGGCGCGGCCTTTATCGACGGGCAGTACCCGTCCGCCTACATCATCGCTGACGCTAACAACAGCCGGATCGAGAACGGTTACATCAAGAACATCGGTCTGTACGGCTACGAGTTCAAAAACGATTGCAGCAACTGCTTGATTGCCAATTGCATTGCCGAAGATGCTTTCAATGCCGTGTATTTTGGCGGCGATGGCGCCCATACTGAACTTGGGTACGTGAAGCGATCCAAGGTAGAGAACATCATTATCAACCGGTCGTCGAACCCGCTGTTCATCGGACAAGCCTCGTACAACACCTTCAACAACATCACAATCGACAACACTGGTCACACTGGACAGATTTACACCGTTGGCATGCGTAATAACTCGAACTACAACGAGTTTAGGGGCATTGTCAGCATTAACCGTGGGGCCGCCCGGTTATTTGACTTCCGTACAACGGCAAATAACAACATTCTCGAATTCTCCAACATTGCAGATGGCGGAACAAATACCATTGCCGGTTTGTTCGACAATACCTGTTCCAGCAATCAAGTCATCTTTGGGAATAGGGATGGAGCTTATACCCTTATTCCTTCGGTTGTGTATAACAACACAGTGATCGATAAGTACGCCAATTCCGAAGTGCTCAATACCTCTTTCTCTGCGTTGAAGAAAATCAAGCTGGGAGACGTTGGAACAGACTCCTTGTTCAGCACGTCTAAGGGATTAGCCGTGCTTGGTGATACTGCCGATCTTTTCATGCAGACGAAGCAGGATTTTCACTACAAGTATGTAGGCAATTTCACGAAGCCAGACATCTTTATTGACCGCTACCAGCTCTCTATTGGCGAGCGCCGATGGTATGAAACGGTCAGCGGTACTACGACCTTCACGTCTTTGGACACAACAGCATTTTTCCCTGGCGCAGACGGTGGCAAAGCTTTGGGTAAATCCGGTTTCCGCTGGGGTTCTGGTCACATCCAGAAGCTTTACCTCTACCCAGCGTCGTCCGATGTCCCAACGGTCAACGGTCAGCTGTCGGTCGAGGCGACTAGCAATACGCAGCTGACATTCCGGTTCAAGGGATCGGACGGCACCATCCGAAGCGCAACTCTCACTTTGGCATAACGACTCGCGCCGACTGCTTCAACGGCGCGGTAGCCACAGCTATTCACAGCACATAAAAAATGATGAACTTCTTCAAACACATGATAACCGGCGCGGACAATCAAACTGTCGATGTCGCACGCGTACTCTGGATCGTAGGCGTGCTTGCATTCCTGTGCTTCGCAGGCTACGAAGTCTACAAGTCCGGTCACTTCAACATGACAGACTTTGCGCTTGCCTATAGCGGCTTGCTAACAGCTGGTGCAGCGGGCGTGAAGATCAAGGAGAGCAGCGAGCCAGCGGCTAAGTGAACGGAAGCTAACTTATTGTTGAGACGGTCGGGCGGTCAATGCGGTTAGGCACTGCGGCCTTAGCAAAGGTCAATCAAGGCTTCTTTTGCGAATCTTGCGCCCGAATTTTATCCAACCTTTGATTAAACAGTCGATCTTTCTCATGCTGATCCCAAAGTGGGCCAATAGTGGTGTACATTGTAAAAGCGCCTGTGCCAATAAGAATGCCTGAAGACAACTTCTGCATACCTTCACTAGTCCAAATTTTATGAATCTTTGGTGCGAGTTTTTCTGCCTTCTCCTTAGAGAAGAGGGAAATTCGCAGATACTTTTGGACATCCTCCTCGGTTGTTTCGCGAGTAGACTTCGCGAGCTTCCAAGCGCTGCCAACTTGTACTACGTCTTGCACTAGCTTCTTCATTGGCTGTTCCGGTTGAGAAAGTTGGAAGAAGCAGTTGGTTGATTGTGCGACGGAAACATTCTGTGGGGCCGTATCCTTTACACCTGGGCACGTAGCCGGTACCCATTCTTTTTCCTGCGACTGAGCAGCCGACGGACTGCACACGCATAGGGCAGCGCCAAGATAAGTGAGGTATAACCTGGCAAAGCCCATAACGTTAGTCATTTTCACTTTTACCCTCCGATTGCATTCATAGTTCAGTACTTACTAACATTTTAGAAAGTAATGCCACATTCGTGCGATACTAACCTTCCAGAAAGTAGTCCCAGTTCCTGTATACTGCATGAATGAAATGCAAACGAACTTCTGACGGCCGTAAGCTCGATCACCACACGCTTCAGGTGCTGCGCCAGCAAGCAGTAAAGGCTGTGGGGGAAGGCCAAGCCGTAGCGGACGTGGCCAACTCAAGCTGTTCTTCCTGCCGCCTTACTCGCCGCATTTGAATCCCGACGAACAAGTCTGGGCGCACGTCAAGCGCCAGGTAAGCCGCCGCCTCGTGCAAAACAGTGACGACATGAAGAAGCTCGCGCTCGGCGCACTGCGCCGCATGCAAAAGCTCCCGGAACTGGTCAAGTCGTTCTTCCGCCAACCGGAGTGCCAATACGCGGCAGAATGACTTTACTTTCTAAAAAGTTAGTATCAGGTCTCAACAGGAAACGCTGTAGCTCACAACCGTCAGCTGTTCACACTAGGCTGTTGGAAGGGATTTTTCAAGCTACCTCTCGACAGCACTCTGCTAGCTATCAACGCGGCATTGGTAAATAGATGAACGGCCCGCTAGAAGGCCGGGGAGACATAAAATGATTAGCTTCTACAAAGACGATTCCGGTGTGGTCATGTACAAGGACGACACCTACCTGGACACTGACAAGTTCGTGATCGAGCACCCAGCTACCGACGATGATGTGGCTGCCCACCCAGACGAACACGCGGCATTCCTGGCTGCTACCACACCGGCAGTAGCTGAGCCCGTAGTAGTTGACCCCA
>Ga0207686_10002118_pt1 | contig 10925 bp, 9 predicted proteins | sample KBSM24metaG_FD_184396 | JGI IMG/M metagenome (GOLD analysis project Ga0207686, IMG submission 184396) | Miscanthus rhizosphere microbial communities from Kellogg Biological Station, Michigan, USA - KBS M2-4 metaG (SPAdes) (version 2) | ecosystem: Host-associated > Plants > Roots > Rhizosphere >...
TACGCGCCTGAAACGCAAGTAATTGGGCGTCCCGTAAATCGCGGCATGGCCGCCTTCAGGCACCTTGATCTGCGGTAGCAGTTTCACCCCCAGGTAAGGTGTGAACACCACTGCCACCACCCAGGATGTGATCAGCGCAATGCCGACAATCCAAAACATGTTGGCGGTGTACTCACCTGCGGTTGATTTGGCGAAACCGTTAGGCATAAAGCCGATTGCAGTGACCAACGTGCCTGACAACATAGGGGCGGCGGTGTGACTCCAAGCATAGGCGGAGGCTTTGATGCGGTCATACCCCTCCTCCATCTTCACCACCATCATTTCAATGGCAATGATCGCATCGTCCACCAGTAGCCCCAGTGCCAGAATCAGCGACCCTAGCGTTATGCGGTCAAAGTCCTTACCTGTTGCGGCCATGACAATGAAAACTGCCGCCAGGGTCAACGGCACCGCCGCAGCGACGACGATGCCGACACGCCAACCCATGCTGAGAAAACATACCAACAGAACCACACCCAGCGCCGCGAAAAACTTGATCATGAATTCGGTGACCGATGCATCGATGTTCACCGCCTGATCGGTGACCTTGCTCAATGTCATACCTAGCGGCAGTTGCTCGTTGATCGACGTTGTCTCGGCTTCAAGCGCCTTACCCAAATCGAGACCGTTCCAGCCGTCGCGCATCACAATACCGAGCAGCAAAGCGGGCTCACCATTGTTGCGCACCATGAACGTGGAGGGCTCCTCGTAACCGCGCTTGACCTCGGCCACATCGGACAATTTGAGGGTTCTACCCTGCACGGCCAGCGGCGTGTCGCGAATCTTCTAGAGGTCATCAAACGCACCATCGAGCCGGATGAACACCTGTGGTCCCTTGGCCTCGACTGAACCGGCCGACGTCATCATGTTTTGCGCGTTCAACGCGCTAAATATGTCTCGGGCGGAAATGCCCAATGTCGCCAGACGCTCGTATGACAGCTCGACATAAATGCGCTCGGACTGCTCACCAATGATATTGACCTTTTTCACACCCGCCACGTGCAGCAGGCGCTGACGCAAGGACTCGGCCTCGCGAACCAGCAGTCGTTGTGGCTCGCCCTTCGCCTTGAGCGCATAAAGGGCAAAGGTGACATCGGCATATTCGTCGTTGACGATCGGGCCGATGACTCCAGGCGGCAAACCCGCCTCTTCATCACGGAGCTTCTTGCGAGCTTGGTAAAACTCCTCGGGAACAGCGGAAGGTGGCGTGCTATCGAGCAAATAGACGGTAGTGAGAGCCACTCCCGGACGTGTGAAGGTCTCGGTCCGGTCATACCAACGCAATTCCTGCATGCGTTTTTCCAGCTTTTCAATCACCTGATCCTGCATCTCCTGAGCCGTCGCACCAGGCCATACCGTTACCACCGTCATCTGTTTGATGGTGAAGGCAGGATCTTCCGCGCGCCCTAGCTTGAAGAACGCATACAGCCCGCCTATGGATATCAGCAGGATCAAGAACAGCGTGATCGAACGCTCACGCACGGCCAATGCGGACAGGTTGAACCCGCTCATCGGCGCACCTCAGCCACCGCTGCCTGAGCGTTGCCTGCCACCTGAGCCCTGACCTGCTCGCCCTCGCTTAAAAGGTGAACGCCCAACGCCACAATACGATCATTGACATTGAGATGACCTGTCACACGTGCAGTTTCAGCATCACTCAAACCGAGAAACGTTACAGGGCGCCAGGTCACCTGCTCAGGCTCCCGACTCACCACCCATACACCCGGACCTTTACCCGCGTCATAGAGAGAGGCGACTGGCACCTGGACTTCACTATTGATGGCTGTTGGCGTGCCGCCGATGGCAACCGAAATGGTCGCCCCCAGTGTGGCATTGGCAAGTGCGCCCTCCAGCACGTAACGCGCCTCAAATGTGCGGGTCAACCTGTCAGCCGAATCGGACAGTTGGCGCAGATGCGCCTTCCCTTCATGCTGGTCCAATCCATAAAGCTGCGCCGTCGCCGAAGAGCCCAGAGCAGGACGTAGCGTTTCAGGTAATTGAATAACGGCCTCACGTTGTCCGGAATGGGCAACACGCACTACCACCTGGCCTGCAACTACTACCTGCCCCGGCTCCGCTAAGGTGTCTACAACAACGCCGTCGGAGTCGGCCAGCAAGGTTGAATAACCGGTGGAGTTTTTCGCCACATCAGCCTGGGCTTTGGCGGCATTCAGTTGAGCCTTGGCCGAGTCGGCGGCTGCTTTGATTCCTGCGTAGGCCGAAGCAGATACAGCACCGACAGACACCAGATCACGGTAGCGCAACTCGTCATCAGAGGCCTGTCGGGATCGAGCCATTGCTGCGAGCACCGCTTCTTGCTGCGCCCGCGCTGTCAGCGTCAGATCGTTCGCATCAATGCGCATAAGCGGCTGTCCACGCTTGACGCTCTGGCCGGTGTCCACGAGGCGTTCCGTCACCTTTCCGGGCACTCGAAAACCAAGGTCACTCTGAACCCGAGCCGCTACGACGCCGGTGTATAGGCGAGCTTCAGGTACAGAAGGCTGAACCAGGCTGACGCGAACCAAAGGAGCCTGGAGACGAGGATCAGGAGGCTGTGCCTCGCTGCATGCAGCCAAGGCAAACGGCAATAGACCGATGAACATAAATGAAGTGGAACGGCGCTGGATCATAGAGACCTCTTGGAAGCGGATGCGCCATGCTCATCCAAGTGACCAAATAAGTCAACGGTCACGAAACGAACAAATGAAAGCCGTCTGCTGATCAAGGTGAGATCAGCAGAGTCGGCCTTAAGTTACGGATACAAGGGAAGTGCGGAGGTGTACAGATCTGCCAGCCAGCGCTTTTTAAGGCATCAGGCTGCGCAGAATAAGGCTGGAAATGAGCCCAGGGGCCTCTTCAACGACGTCAAGGTTGTGCTGCAACAGCAAAGGGTTGATGTAGGGGCGTAGTGCGAGGTGAATCGACTCCACTGTCTCATCCAAAGGCGTCTTGCGCTCAAACTCTCCGAGTTCACGCCCCTCTCGTACAATTTGCAGTACGAAGTGTTTGATTCGCATGTCATAGACCTGCGAGCTGGGCCAGCGCTCCGACGCAGAGAACGCCGCGATGTCATACAGTTTTCGATCATTAAAAAACAGGTCAACCCCTTTGGTTATAAGGCTTTTGACCAATCGTCGAAATCGCTCCGTGGGTGAGATACCCACGGCATTGATAGCTTCCTCCACGGCCGCAATGATTTGCGACAGGCAATTGCTGCAAATGGCTTCACCAATCGCCTGCTTGGAGTCGAAGAACTTGTAGATATACGCCTTGGAAAAACCGATCGCTTTCGCGAGGTCGGAGACTGTTGTCTTGCTGTAACCGTATTGACTGAAATGTTCGTTGGCCGCCGCGACTATCTGGTCTCGGATTTCGTGTTCGGCAGGACCGCGAGTGCTGGACGAGGAAACGGATAATGGGTTCATGCGATTAGCTTACGCACCCGCAGGGCTGTTGACAACTTATGACCAAATCGTAATATGGTCACAAATCGATCATTTCAAAGGTGTCACATGCACCCTTTCCGTTTTGCCGTTTTGCTAAGTTTCGGTATGGTCACAGGCTGCTCGGTGGGCCCTGACTATTCGGAGCCCAAAGTAGAACTGCCCGCGCATTTTTCAGCGCATCCACCTACAACACGAACAGTTGACTCAACCTCCAGCGATCTTACCGTCTGGTGGAAGGCTTTCAATGACCCCGTTCTCAGCCAGTTAATCAATCGAGCCCTTGAACAGAACCTCGATTTAGCTCAGGCAACCGCCAGGATCGAACAGGCTCACGCGGGCTTGGGAGCAGCTAATGCCGCTCTTTTGCCGTCGGCCACCGTCAGTGGCCAAGCGGCTAGAGCGCGACAATCCTTGGAAACACCGTTGGGCCAAGTGCTGAATTCAGATCCATCCTATAACCGCTACGGTAGTGCTTATGAGGCGAATCTCAATGCTGGCTGGGAACTTGATGTGTTTGGAGGATTACGTCGAGGCAAAGAAGCAGCCGTGGCCGACTACCAGGCGTCCCAAGCAGCAGCAGTTGCCACACGGCTAGCAGTGGTAGCGCAGACTGCTGACCTTTACATCAGCATCCGCGGCCTGCAAGCACGCCTGGAAATTGCCCGAAAGCAAGTAGAGACGCGACAACACCTGCTCGCCACCATCGAACATCTCTACGCCAAAGGACTGGCTGCTGAACTGCAGCTGAATCAGACTCAAGGATCGTTGAACCAAGCGCAAGCAACGGTGCCAGTACTGCAGGCTGGCCTTGATTCGGCAATGAACGCTATGGATGTCATCTTGGGTAAGCCACCGGGTACTTATACTGCGCAGTTGGCTCAATCGACACACATCCCGGATGTACCACAATTCGCCAGCCTGGGCTCTCCAGCGGACCTCCTGCGCCGACGTCCAGATTTGATCGTCGCAGAGCGCCGGCTGGCGGCATCAAACGCTCGCATCGGCGAAGCCATTTCCGAGTACTACCCCAAGTTTTCCGTAGGCGCGCTGATAGGCAGCGCGACGTCGGTCTCCAGCGGAAATCTTTTCTCCAACGATGCCAGTCAGGCATCGGCGGTATTGGGACTACGCTGGAGGCTGTTCGACTTTGGCCGTATTAACGCTCAGATTGACTTGGCCAAGGGGCAAGAAGCTGAAGCGTTAGCCGCCTATCGCCAGTCAGTGCTACGGGCCTCCGAGGATGTCGAAACCGCTTTTTCCGCGCTGATCAACCGCGAGCAGCAGCTTAAACAGCTTGCGCAGGGTGAAATTGCTTTTACAAAAGCCCGAGACAGATCATTCATCGCCTACGAAAAAGGCGTGGTGAGCCTGATCGAAGTACTGGGTGCCGATGAGAACTTGTTAGCCGCATCTGATGGCAGAGCACAAGCCCAAACGGAATCGGCTCGAGCTGCGGTGGCCACATTCAAAGCATTGGGTGGCGGTTGGCAACACGAGTCACAAGACCCGCGATTTCTCTCGAGTGCCCAATAACAGTCGAATACCTCACGAAACGGTTCATCCCACTTTACGGCCTTAACTGGCCGTTTTTTTCTGGAGAAATGAACTCGGGGTCAAATGCAGATGTTCCTGAGGTACTGACGCAGTGGGAAGATGCTCATTCCCCTGCATGTCTGCTGGTGGACGGCAAGCCAGGTGCTCACCCAGAAGAATCAGCCTCGCCATCCATAGACCGGTAAAGAGCGTTCCCTTCTGGGTGAGCGCGGCAAAGATACTCCCGACTGACAATCATTATCAATAATTTCCGATTAGCCGCTGAGTACGCAGGGGAAGCGGACCGTGGATTTGCAGTAGTCGCTGATGAAGTTACCTCCAGGGGTTCAGACCCAACCCTATCTCCCACTGCCCAGGGCGTGAACCTGCATAACCCTGGGAATCGGAACATCGAGGCCGTGCGATACACGCGGTCCTGAAGACAAAATGCATTAACCAACGTTGTACACTCATCGTGTGTAGCCGGAACCCAAGCGTAAAGCCATGACGCCATTCCCTATGCCCCCTGGTTGATCGGCGGCGCTTTGTGCCGTCCGACGTGGTAAATCCTACTGATCGGAGCATCACCATGAACCCGAGTACAACCGCCCTTGTGTTGATTGAATTCCAGAATGACTTCACCACCCCGGGTGGGGTCTTCCACGACGCCGTCAAAGACGTCATGCATGCCACCGACATGCTTGCCAACACCGCCACCACGGTGCAACAAGCGCGCAAACTCGGCGTGAAGATCATCCACCTGCCCATCCAGTTTGCCGACGGTTATCCAGAGCTGACCCTGCGCTCCTACGGGATTCTCAAAGGCGTGGCAGATGGCAGCGCCTTCCGCGCCGGCAGCTGGGGCGCCGAAATCACCGATGCACTGACCCATGAATCAAGCGACATCGTGGTCGAGGGCAAGCGTGGGCTGGACGGTTTCGCCACCACGGGCCTGGACTTGGTGCTGCGCAACAATGGCATCCAGCATCTGGTGGTGGCGGGTTTTCTCACCAACTGTTGCGTTGAAGGCACCGTCCGGACCGGCTATGAAAAGGGCTATGAGGTGGTGACACTGACCGATTGCACAGCGACCTTCACCGATGAACAACAACACGCCGCCGAGCAATTTACCTTGCCGATGTTTTCGCAAACGCTGAAGCACACACAGTTCCTGGCCGCGTTGAACGCCAAATAACCCAAAAATGCCCAGCGCGAAGGGTTGCCCGTCGTGATGCGGCGGGTAATCCGGCGAGCTTGGCAATCATTGGCAGGCCCGCATCGAACGACGCCGTTGCCGGTTCCGAGTGCAGAGGCGCTGGCCAGTTTCGATTCTTGGTTTGAAATCATAGAGCAGCTGCAGCAACAAATTTCAGAACTCGACGTTCGCTGGAATTAGCGCCTCACTCTTTCGTTCCACCCCTACCCCTCCCCCTTCAAAGTCAGCCGCTATAGCGGCAAGGACGAGTGTTGCCGTGAGCATCATCGACGACGTAATGACCGACAAGATCACCCTGCACGGCCTGGACTTTGTGCAGGTTCAGCTGGAAGGCGGCCAGCGCCTCCACGTCTGGCACCCTGAGTAGCCCCGCTGCGCATGCGAGGGAGATTTGACGCGGCAAGGATGAAGGCCTGCATGGAAAAATCTGCCTTTCAGATGCGCGACACGCGCGCAAAAACTGCAACAGACAAGAAGGAATCGACAGGCAGCAGTCGGGATGCACGAGATCAGTTGGGTATACAACTGTCAGCATGACATAGAAATATAACCTATTGTTTTATATGGCATTTAAACCAAAAAGATCAGCGACAGGGTATCCGCCAGAGTCGAGAGCCTTGCGCGATTTACTCACGTCTAGCGCCAATCCAGATTGTGAAACAGTTCGTCCTCCTGATCAAAGTGCAGGCGCACGAGGGTGTCCAGGCGAATCAGCTGATGCTGAATCTCGTCAGCAGGTGCCGTCGCGGGGTCGGAACTGAAGTCGCTGCTCATGCGCGCGAGTAAATGGATAAGGCGAAAGATCTCTCGGTGAGCATGGCTCATCGCTGACATGGGGTCCTCGCCCGGCATGCTCAGCGTCAGCAGCGGGTAGAGTGTGTCTTCGTCGTTGTGTTCGTGCTGCGCCAGTACTGTTTGCAGCTTGTCGACCAGCGCCACCAGGTCGCTCCGTGCTTGCGCAACTGGACGCTGGGCAAAGTCATTGGCCATTTGGTGCAGATCATTCAATACGACAGTGAGTTGTTGATGCTCATCATGCAGGCGATCGATATGCTCAGCGGTGAGCGTTTGTTTCCTCCTTCCCCACCACGGCCCCAGTGCCCGCAGGGCATTGAGGATGATCACCACGTCTATGCCCTCCTGCACCATGGCGCCGATCAGCGGCTGCAGGTAACCCGAGGCTGCCACGGCCATGGCCAGCAATGACAACCCCATGCCGACCAGCACTCCCTGGCGCGCGATGTAACGGGTGCGCCGGGCGATGTCCAGTGCCTCGACCAGACGATCCAGTCGATCCACCAGCAGCACAACACCAGCGGCTTGTGCAGAAGCGGTGGCGCCGCTGGCTCCGATTGCCACACCGACATCAGCCGCCGCCAGCGCCGGTGCGTCATTGATGCCATCGCCGACCATCAGCGTGCTGGCGTGCTGGCCATCCTGCTGTAGCGCCCGCACTTTATCTTCAGGGGTCAACCCGGCACGCAACTCGTCAATCCCGGCAGACAGCGCAATCATCTCGGCAGTTTCCAGGCGATCCCCGGTGAGCATGACGATCTTTTCGATGCCTCTGTTGCGCAGTCGACGCAGCGTCTGTGGCGTTTCGCGCCGAATGTTGTCCGAGAAAACAAACAGGCCCGCGAGTTTCCCGTCCACGTCGATGAAGCTTCCGCTGCACGCCAGGTGGTCCATGCGGCGCAGCATTGCTACGACCCAGCCGGTTGCCTCGGCGTCTTTGTGCGCAAAAGACAAAGTACCAAAGCGCACCTGCATGCCATCGACGCACCCACAAAGCCCCGCGCCCGGGCTTTCTTCCACGCCCTGCGGGACGCTGAGCGACAACTGCCCCTGATGGGCTGCTTCAACAATTGCCTGGCAGATAGGATGTGTCGAGGCCTGCGCCAGAGACGCGGCCAGGCCAAGCAAGCGTTGCGGATCGTGCAGTCCGTTGACCTCTATCGACTGCAGACGAGCATGGCCGCTGGTCAGAGTACCGGTCTTGTCGAGAAAAACCTGCTTGACCGTGGCCAGTGCTTCCAAGGTCGCGCCATCCTTGATCAGGATCCCGCGTTGCGCTGCCCTTGAAATACCCGAGATAAACGCAATCGGTACCGCCAGAATCAAAGGGCAAGGTGTCGCCACCACCAGAACAGCCAACGCTCGCAAAGGATCGCCGCTCAGTTGCCAGGCCAACCCGGCAATCAACAATGTCAGCGGGATAAAGAACACTGCATAACGGTCAGCCATGCGCACGAAAGGAGCGCGTGAACGGCGCGCTGCCTCGGCCATCCGCACGATGCCGGCATAGGTGCTCTGCGCAGCTGTTCGCGTGGAAATCAGCAAGATCGGCGCGCCGACGTTGGAAACACCGCTGTGCAGCAGCTCACCCTCTCGACGGGTGACGGGCAACGACTCACCACTGAGCGCCGATTCGTCCAGAACGGCCGTCGAACTCAGCAAGCGACCATCGACCGGTATCACCTCCCCCAACCGCACCAGCAATGTCTGATTCAGCGTGACCTGCTCGATGGGGATCTTGCGCAGGCTGCCGCCCTCCTGCAACCAGGCAAAGTGTGGCGCGCGGTCGATGAGCGCACGCAACTCACGGTCAGCGCGTTGCTTGGTGAAGTACTCCAGGGCTCGTCCGGTCGCCAGCATCAAGGCGATCACCGCGGACACCAGTGCCTGCCCGAAAAACAGCGCCGAGGTGATGGACAGTAACGCAATCAGGTCCACACCGGCCTCGCGCCGGGCAAGACGCCCCACAATCTCGATGAGCAGCACCGCAACCATCACCAGGCTGCCTGCGGCCCAACACATAGATGCCCAATCAGGCTGCTGCGCGACATGCGCAATGCCCCCGGCCGCCAGCGTCAGTGCCGTGAGCAGCAATAGGAGGGGATCCAGCCACTTAGCGAGCATGGAAGTGAGTTCCTCAAAAAGCGATTTGACCACCTCTGCCGTCACAACAAGGCCGAGCCAGGCCACGAGCAAGCACCTGGTCATGACGTTCCCGCTGTCGGTCCTCGCCTGCAAAGCGCAGCCGTTCGAATAAAATAGCTGGGTTTATCCAGTATTTGCGCTGACATTTATCACATAAACAGCGGGCGATTAACGCCGTGCTCCCCCTGGACCCTTTTTGATTTAGCTCAATATCTGTCGATCGCTCAGGCGTAAAAACAACAACGGATAGAACGAGCAAAGAGTCACTTGTGGCGAGCGGGCTAGCCATAATGCCGTTCAGTTAAGCGTACATCGCCTTCTGTAGGAGCGAGGGGGACGCCTAGTTCTTGCTCGCGAAAAACGTCAACGATAACGCGTGTTTCCTGAGTGAACGCGGCGCCTGTGAGTTCTTCGCGAGCAAGCTCGCTCCTACAAAAAAGCCTTAACTGAACGGCATTAGGGCTAGCCACAGTTACAGTGTTCGTCATCGACTGACCGGCATCAGGTTGTTGTGCCCCGTGTTTTTTTAATTGAGAAAAGGACACCATCATGAATGACTTAAGTTTGCGAAATACCATTTTGGATGAGCTGGATTTTCAGCCCGATATCGACGCTGCCCACATTGGCGTAAGCGTGGACAACGGTGTCGTCACTCTCTCAGGCTACGTGAAAAGCTACGCCCAGAAGATCAGTGCCGAGCGTGCGGTCAAAACTGTCAAAGGCGTACGCGCAGTGGCTGAAGAACTCCAGGTCCGGCTGAACAAAGACGCCGGCACAGAAGATGACGCCATCGCAAAACGCGCCTTGAACATCATCTCGTGGCGATCCGATACACCCGAAGGCGACATCAAGGTGATCGTGCAAAAAGGATGGGTGATCCTTGAAGGCCAGGTGGATTGGCAGTATCAGAAGGAAACCGCCGAGAGTGCCGTGCGCAAACTGTCCGGTGTGGTGGGCATAGACAATCGCCTCACCCTGCGCACGAGAGTCAAGGTCACGGATATTCAGCAGAGCATCGAAGAGGCACTCAAACGCAATGCAGAAGTCGATGCCAAGGGCATACAAATCAAGGTCGTAGGCGGTGTGGTCAAGCTCGAAGGCAAGGTGCATTTCTGGCGCGAGCGTCAGATTGCGGAACGGGCCGCCTGGTCGGTGCCAGGTGTCAGTAAGGTGGAGGATTATTTGCTGATCGCCTGAATCAGTGCCCCAAGGGTTAGGGAAAGGAGAAGGCAATGACGATCCTACTGGCAACCCAGCGGTTACGCCTGTATGACAGCAATGAGCTTGATAATGTGTTGCAGGCGATGGCGCGTAAGGCCACCCACTTGCTGCCAGCCTCGCACACGGCACTGATTGGCCTCCAACGCCGGGGCGAGCCTTTGGCTCAACGGTTGCGCCAGTGCATTGCGCGTCAGACCGGTCAACCGGAACTCCCTCTTTTCCCCCTTCAGGTCAAGCGTTACACCGATGACCTGCAAGTGCTGCATACCTACACGCAATTGATCGAGAACCCAGGCCTGGGCAACCTGGACGTTGCCAACACGACGTTCCTGGTTGTCGATGACGTGCTGTTTGAAGGTCATTCGCTGCTGCGTACTTGCGCCTATCTGGCACAACTGGGTGCTTGTCGGGTCTACACGGCGGTGCTGGTCGACCGACATGTCTGTCAACAGCCGATCCGGGCCGACATTGTCGGCGTGCACCTGCAAGTCGCCTCCGATGACGTCGTCGAGTGCAACGTGCCGCCTTTC
>Ga0207686_10002125_pt1 | contig 10911 bp, 9 predicted proteins | sample KBSM24metaG_FD_184396 | JGI IMG/M metagenome (GOLD analysis project Ga0207686, IMG submission 184396) | Miscanthus rhizosphere microbial communities from Kellogg Biological Station, Michigan, USA - KBS M2-4 metaG (SPAdes) (version 2) | ecosystem: Host-associated > Plants > Roots > Rhizosphere >...
TGTTCCTCATGCGTCAGCTTTTCGAGGCTGTGCTTGCCCAAGGTGATGTCCTTCTCAGGGTCGGGCCGATCCGTCCCTTGCTGGTGGCGTCGGGGCGGGATAGAAGCAGAGGTTAAGCGAGGCAGCGAACGATGCACCGCGTTCGCGCGTTGGCGTGTCATGTACGACGAAGCCGTCGTGCGCCGGTGGCACATAGATGTCATACATGACATCCCGCAACTCGGGGGTCTACTCCGAACGCACCCGTGAAATCATGCCTCGCTATCCGGTGGCTGTTCGACGAGCAGTGAGGCACCGTGGTGAGGCACTAACTCCATGGCGAAGCTGTTCAGGTCGTCGACCACGCCGACCTCCTCGCCGGTGAACATGTCTGACACGCGCGCACCGGGTGGGAGCTTCTTCGAGCGGACTGTGCCCGCGATGTGCTCGTTGGCGAAGTTGAGGACAGTCAGCTGGAATTGATTCGGATCGTCGAGTTGGTGGACCATCACAAGCATTCCGCGGTGGGACACGTCAGGGATGTCGATCTGCTTACTGGTTGCGATGCCGTAATGCGAGCGCACCCGAAGGATTGCCTGTAGCTGACGCGCAAAGCTGGTGTCGTCCGCAAGCTGGTCGGGGATCGAGCCGTAGAGGCTTCGCCCACGCGGCATTCCCGCCATCGACTTTGTCGCCTCGGGGTTGACCCCCATCAGGTCGTGGGCGGCGCGGTGGATCCAGCGGGTGTCGCCGCCACGCAGGAGGTCGGCGACGTCGGCGGCGGGCAGTGTGAGCATGCCGCACAGGTCCCATCCCGACAACGCGAAGACCCCGGGCTGTAGCGCGTTGAACATCGCCAACAACAGGTGGGCTCGTCGGATGCGGTCGATGTCGTCGACGGTGTCGAGATCGGTGACGCCGAGCGTTGCGGCGATGACAGTGGCTGTGGTGCAAGCGATTCCGTTGGTAGTGAAGACGAGGTTGTAGGGCGCGTTCTTACCGGTGAGCTGCTCGGTGAGATCGGCCCGCACCGACGCGCCCAGCTCTTCGCCGGTCATCTCTCCGCCCTTGTACGGGTAGACGTCGTCGCGGTGGCCGGTCGACCAATGGACCAGTTCGTAGGTCAGTTCATCGTGGTTCTGCAGCGCGTGGACCAGTGACGCGGGGTCGACTCCCAACTCGAGGGTTGTGCGCAGCGTCAGTCGGAGAAACTCGGTGTCGGCGGTCGCAAGAGCGTGGTGGTATGCGGGCCGGTTGATGAAGTCATACGACAGATCGGCTCCCACTTCACCGATTTCGCGGATGTCGTCGATGGTGAGGTTGAGCTCCTGGAAGGTGAATCCACCGACTTTGCGGACCATGCCCGCGATCAGGTGGTTCGCGGCCTCGGACAGCGGATGACCCTCGGACCACGCGGTGCTGTCTTCGGCTGCGGTCTTCTCAGCTCCGAGGAACCCATTGGCGTCCAGGCGAAGTCCGCCGGTACCGAGATCGGCCAGCGAGTGCAGTGCGTCGCCGATGACGAGCCGCATGCCTGCAAATGACGGGTCGAGCCAGTTGATCGACGGCTGACCGTCCTTGAAGTAGTGCAGGTACACCCAGCGGCGTTCTTCGCCGTCGGTGCCGACCACGGGTCGAGTGACACTCCAGTTCGTCTCCTTGATGCCTTCGGCATAGAAGATGACCCGTTGCAGCCGTCCGATGATGTAACCCGCTTTGTCCAGCCACTCTTCGGTGTCCTGGTCGATGTTGACCGAATCGGCGTGCGGGGGGACGTCGGGCAGATGATCCCAGTCGCGCGGGTCGATCTCAACCATGTGATAGACGCCGGGGTAGTCGGCGTACTTCATCTCGGCGAGCCGGAAGTCGGCGCCCTTGCCGGTGTGGCCGGGCACGATGTCGTCGATGATGATGCCGCCGTACCAGTTGGCGGTACCACACATCGCACGGAACTCTTCCTCGGTGCCGAACGCGGGATCGATCTCGGTGCTGATGCGATCGAAGTGGCCGTCCACACTCGGGGTCAACGTCCAGCCGGAGATGCCACCGGCACGCTTAACGGGGCCGGTGTGAACTGCTTCGATGCCGATCTTGGCGAACGCCTCCCACATCTTCTCGTCAGCCATGGATTTCAGGAACGACTCGTCCGGCCGGGTGATCAACGACAGCGGATACGCGGTGAACCACACGGAGGCGGTCTCGACGGCGCTGCGGGGGCTGGGCGTGGCATAGGGGTTCTGCCACATCGATCCCTGACCCGAGAACTGTTGGCTGATCTCGTTGGCGTCGGCCAGCATCGATTGGGAGAGCAGCCAGGACACGTACGCAGGGTTGTCACCCGTCGCAGGCCCGTCCTTTGCGACCGACCGACGGGTGAACGGCGTCTTCACGCGTGGCCGGAACCGCAGCGCGCGAGGACGCGCCGGATGCAGATGCTCATCGAAGGTGATTTCGGTCGGCTCGTTGCCCTGATCCTCGGGTTCTACCTCTGCCGGTTGAGACATCTATCCCCTTCGCTGCTGTTGCAGGTCGAGCCGAGCGTGTTTTCGAAGTATTGCCAGGCCCCCACCGAGTTGAAACGGTGCGCCCGCCGCGGACATTGGACCAACTGGCTGCCACCCCACCCTACGGAGCGGTGGACGGGCATGGGGCCTGCGTCGGCATATGTCATGTCGCTGCCCTCTTGACGAACCGGGTCCGACCCGCCAGACTCGATATTGACTGATTGTCGACAATAAAACAATCTTTGGTGCATCTGCACCGACTCCATTCAGAAAGAGAGCACATCAAATGGGCACCCTGCTCGCAGGTAAAACGGTCATCATCACCGGCGCAGGCCGCGGAATCGGCCTGGCAACCGCACTTCACCTGCACGACGAAGGCGCCCAGGTGGTGGCCACCGTCCGCTCACCCGAACACCTGACGCAGCTCAAAGTCGACGACGACCGGCTGATCGGTCGCGTCGTCGATGTCACCGACGAAGAACAGGTCAAGGAGTTGATCAGCTTCACGGTGGAGCGATTCGGCAAGCTCGACGGCATCGTCAACAACGCTGGCATCCTCATTCCCGGCACGATCCTGGACGCGTCCGTGGAGGACTACCAAAAGACGTTTGACGTCAACGTCAAGGGAGTGTTCCTCGGATCGAAGTACGCCATCCCCGAACTGCTCAAGGCCGGCGGCGGGTCGATCGTCAACTTCGGGTCGATCAACTCGATCGGCGCCGAGAAGCTGCTGACCACCTACACCGCCAGCAAGGGAGCAGTCCTCACGCTCACCAAAGCGATCGCCCTCGACTTCGGGGCACAGGGCATCCGCGCCAATACGGTGTGCCCCGGTTTCGTCGACACGCCGCTCAACGTCCCGCACTATGAAGCCTTGGGCGGACGCGAGGCCCTCGAAGCCGGCCTGCCGGATTTCCAGCCGATTGGCCGCGCCATCGAACCGATCGAGATTGCACATTCGGTCGCGTTCCTGCTGTCGGATCACTCGACTGCGATCACCGGAACCGCCTTCGTCGTCGACGGCGGCGTGCTGGCCGGGGCGTAAGTCAGACAGGAAGTGAGGGCTAATCGTGGCATCCCAAATTCCCGGCGAAGCCGATGTCGTCGACGTGCTGGTCATCGGCGCCGGCCCGTCGGGCGCGGTGGTCACCCACACGGCGGCCGCCGCAGGGCTGAGCGTCGTCTGTCTGGAGCAGGGAGACTGGGTCAACCCCAGCGACTTCCCGGCCAACTTCCCTGAATGGGAACTGCTCATCCAGCACAACTGGGCCCATGACCCCAACGTGCGCGGCCTGCCATCCGACTATCCGGTCGACGTTGAAGACTCCGACATGTGGCCGGTGATGTTCAACGCGGTCGGTGGCAGCTCGATCTACTACGGCGCCGAATGGCCGCGGCTGCTTCCGTCGGACTTCCGGGTCAAGACCCTCGACGGCGTCGCTGACGACTGGCCCATCAGCTACCACGACCTCAAGCCCTACCACGACGAGGTCGACGAGTTCATCGGCGTGGCCGGGGTCGGCGGCGACACCGCCTACCCCGAAGGCCTGGACTATCCCCTTCCGCCGCACCCGATGGGCAAGCCTGGCATCAAGGCCGCACAGGCGGCCAACAAACTCGGCTGGCACTGGTGGCCCGGCACCAATGCGATCGCGAGCCAGAAGTACAAGACGCTGGAGCAGTGCGGCCGCTGGGGTGTGTGCGAATGGGGCTGCCCGCAGGGCGCCAAGGCCTCCTTCGACCTGATCTACATGCCCCAAGCACTCAAGGCCGGGGCGCGGGTGCTCACGGGTGCGCGGGTGCGCAAAGTGATGACCGGACAGGACGGACTAGCCAGTGGCGCGGAGTACGTCGACCGCGACGGCCGGGTGGTGTTTCAGCCCGCCCGCGCGGTGGTGCTGTGCGCCAACGGGGTCGGAACCCCGCGGCTGCTGTTGATGTCGGCCACCGACCAACATCCCGACGGGCTGGCCAACTCATCGGGTCTGGTGGGACGAAATCTCATGCTCCACCCCAACTGCACCGCACTGGGGTACTACGACGAAGACCTGGAAAGCTGGCGTGGCCCCGCGGGCCAGCTGATTCATTCCATGCAGTTCTACGAGACCGACAGCTCACGCGGATTCGTGCGCGGCGCCAAACTGCACGCGCTGCCAACCCCGGGGCCGCTCAACGCAATCGAGGCCCATCGTGAGCGCGACTTCGACGACTTGTGGGGGCCGGCGATTCACGACGTGGCGCGCTCGGCACGCAACGGCATCCTGTGGGCCGCCAACACCGAGGACCTGCCCGAGGAACGCAACCGTGTGACCCTATCGACGAAACTCTTCGACTCGGACGGGCTGCCCGCCCCGAAGATCGAATACCGGATCAGCGACAACACGCGAAAGCTGCTGAAATTCACCGTTGAGCGGATGGTCGAGGCCCACGAGGCGGCCGGCGCCACCCACGTCATCACCCAGGAGTTGTGGATCGATCAGCCCGGTCACCTGTTGGGCACCGCCCGGATGGGTGATGACCCAGCGACATCAGTCGTCGACTCGTACGGGAAGGCCCACGACGTCGCCAACCTCTACATCGCGGACGGCAGCATCTTCGTCACGTCGGGGTCGGCGAACCCCACGTGCACCATCAGCGCTCTGGCGCTGCGGGTGGGTAAGAAGGTCGTCGAGCAGGTCACGGCCCGAAAGGCAGAGTCATGAGCACAGCATCATCCGATCGACGGTTGTCGGTTCCACCCCGCACGACCACGCCGCTGCGGCCACTGAGCGACGATGAACACACAACGCTGCTCCGCATCGCCGATACCTTGATTCCCGCCGCCGGACCGAACCCGAAAGCCAGTGACGCTGAACAATTCCCGGCATATCTGCAGTTGGCGTTGGCTGCGCGCGCCGATGTGTTCGAGGTTGTGCTCAACGCCGTCAACGCGCTGGCCGACGTCGACGACCTCTACGCTGCACTGAAGCGCATGTGGGCCGACGACAAGGGCACCTTCGACCCCCTGTCCTCGATCATCGCCGGCGCATACTTCATGACTCCCCAGGTCAAAGAGCTCATCGGCTACCCCGGCCAACACCGCGATCCAGCCGGCCTGGAGGACGCCGCGAATGAGCTCGAGACCGGGATCCTCGATCCGGTCCTCGAACGCGGTCCGATCTACGTGTCGGCCGCGGGCGAGTGAGAACCGGCCGTCACCCAGACGAGGCTATTGTCGACAATTAGCCACGTGTATTGGCGCGGGAAGGACATCGGATGGCTGAGTCAATCACCGAAGGCCCGCTGTCGACGTTGTCCGGCGGCAGCGCGGCGGTCTCGCTGGGCAGGATCACACAGCGAACCACGCCCGGATCCGTCGCCCACGTGCTGCGCAATGCGATTCTGGAGGGCCGACTCAAGCCCGGAAGTCAGCTGCGGGAAACACACCTCGCCGCCGACCTCGGCGTCAGCCGTGCCCCGCTGCGCGAGGCGCTGGGCCTACTCGCGGAAGAGGGCCTCGTCCAGAAGATCCCGTACCGCGGGGCATTCGTCGCTGAAGTCAGCCACGAGTCGATCGCCGAGATCGCAAGCCTGCGGAAACGCCTGGAACCGTACGCCATCGAACTGGCGTTGCCCCGATTGAAGGGCTCCACGCGGATCAAGGTCACCCGCGCCCTGGAAGACATGGCGCTGGGCGCTGACAGCAACGACCCCGCAGCCACCATCGACGCCCATATGGCGTTCCACCGGGCGTTCTACGAGCTGTCCGGCCACCGACTGTTGCTCGATCTGTGGCACAGCTGGGAGGCACAGCTGCAGTTGTTCTTCTCCGCCGACCACCAATTGTTCGCAGACCTGCACGACATGGTCGCCGATCATCGACGCCTGCTGGAGATCATCGATACCGGCGACATGGCGGCGATCACCGCCGAAATCGGCCGTCATGTGCACGGTGGCCTGCCGCGCGCCGAGGCCGAACTCAGAACCGCCAAGGATGCGTGAATACGTCGACTTCCTCGGTGGCCAACCTCCCTACGACCAACTCGACGCGGCCGATCTGGAGGCGCTGGCCCGCCTGATCGAAGTGGAGTACTTCACCGCGGGCACCATCATCATCACGGCCGGCCAGGCTCCCCTGTCGCACTTCTATGTGCTGCGCTCCGGAGAGGTGGAGGTCGTCGATCGCGGCCGCGTCGTCGACGTGCTCGGCACCGGCGAGACGTTCGGCCAAATCTCGGTGCTGTCCGGGCTGCCCCCGCCCTTGACGGTCCGAGCCTGCGACGACACGCTGTGCTATCGGTTCGTCGACCCGAGAAAGTGCCTGCAACATCCCGACCGCCTGCAATTCAGCCACTACGGCTCACTGGTTTCCCGCGAACGGCTGACCCGTTCGGGACTGGTCGATCAAGCGTTACGGCTGGCGCGCCACCAGATGCGACCCGTCGTGTGGTGCCCACCGGAGGCCACCGTCGCCGAGGCCGCTTCCGCGATGACCGACGCAGGTCAGTCCTGCGCGCTCATCCAGCGCGGTGAGCAGATCGGAATCGTCACGGACAGCGACTTCCGTACCGGCCTGGCTACCGGCACGCTGACCTCACACACTCCCGTCGCCACACTTGCGTCGTTTCCCGCCGCCACCGTCGGCGCTGACATCCTCGTGGGCGACGCGTTCCTCAAGATGGTGGAGAGCGGCTACCACCACCTCGTCGTCACCGGGGCCGGCGAACAACCCGTCGGCATTCTGCGGGTCGTCGACGTCGCCTCGGCCGAGGTGCGCAACCCCTTGGTCATCCGCCGGGCGATCGACGACGCAGCCACCGTCGACGACGTGGCCGCCGCGGCAGCGCTCCTGCCCGGCACCTGGCTCGAGCTCTACGACACCGGTGTCTCTGTCATGCACATCGCGGCGGTGTTGTCAGCGGTGATCGATGCCATCATGCTGCGGCTCATCGAGCTCACGGATATCGAAGACGACCAGGTGCCCCACCGCACGGCATGGCTGCTGCTCGGCTCCATCGCGCGGCGAGAACCCTTGCCTCGCTCCGACGTTGACACCGCATTGGTGTGGGAAGACCTTCCTGATGGCCCCGATCCGGCAGGCAAGCTGCGAAGTTGGGCCGGTCGCGTATTGGACAACATGGAACGCTGCGGGCTGCCGCGATGCGCCGAGGGCGCCAATGCCACCAACCCGATCTTCTCCAAATCCAAATCGGCGTTCACCGAAACCGCCACGTCGTGGATCAGCAATCCCGACCAGACCAAAGCCCTGCTGCTGTCGTCGATGATCGCCGACAGCAGGCCCATCACCGGCATCCCGTTGGGCCGCGCGGTGTCCGACGCCATGCTGGCGACCACCCGCGGCCGTGACTATCTATCCGGGCTATTGCGATACACCATTTCTCAGCGTCCCCCTGTCGGCTTTGTCCGCGACTTCGTCGTCGAACACTCCGGCGCCCACCGCGGCCACCTCAACCTCAAGGCCGGCGGGCTGGTGCCGATCGCTTCGCTGGGCCGCTGGATCGCGATCGTCACCGGCGATGACCGCGGCTCGACCATCACCCGACTGCACCGCGGCCACGCCGCCGGCCTCCTTACCCGGGATGAGACCGACACCTTGGTGCGGGCTTTCGACTACATCTATTCCTTGGTGCTCGGAAACGAGATCAGCGCGATTCGCAACAATGCCGCCGGGTCCACCACCTGGATCGCACCCAAGGAGTTGGACACCCTCACCCGCCGCTACTTGCGAGAGGCGTTCCGGGCCGTGGCCAACGTGCAGAACCGGCTCGACAGCGAATGGGTGGCGCGGCTGCCGTGACGCTGCGATCGCTACTCCGCCGCGGCGACGACCCGTTCGACCAACCCTGGCGGACGGTCGATTACCTCGTCGTCGACCTGGAGACCACCGGTCTGGACCTGCGACGCGACGCCATCGCCTCATACGGTGCCACAGTCATCCAGAACGGACGGATGATCGCGGCGCACAACGTCTACGGGCTGGTTCGACCGGACTGCGCCTTGTCCCCCGCGTCGATCACGGTCCACAACCTGCGCCCCGCCGACCTGGCCGATGCGCCACCGCTCTCGGAGGCAGTCGACACCCTCGACGCACTTCTCGCCGACCGCGTGCTCATCGCCCACGCCGCCTGGATCGAGCAGTCATTCCTCGCCAGGGCCTTCAAGGCACACGGAAAACGGTTGCGCTGCAAGATCATTGACACCGCAGCCATGGCGCGAGCCGCCGACCTCGGCGCTGCGCACCCCGGCGGTGAGCCGAACCTCGAGCGGTTGGCCACCCAACTGCGCCTGCCGGTGGACAGTCCCCACCATGCGCTCGGCGACGCGATCACCACCGCCCAGGTTTTCCTGGCCCTCGCCGCCCGGCTGGCGCGGCATGGTCATGAAACCGCACGCTCCTTCATCGACCTGACAGCCGCGGACAGCTCGCGCAGGCGTTGAGCGGCCGGTAAGCCACCAAGCCACAGAACGTGATTGCGGTCACTCCGATTTCGATGTAGATTGTCGACAGTTAGTCAATCTGGATTGCCTACGGGCAGCCCTCTCCCGCGCCCGGTCCTCGGACCGCCAACCTGAAAACACGAGGTCACCATGGCAATCACTCCCGAGGAGGCTGGCGTGTCCACCCCTCGCCACCCACGATCGGCCACCGACTCCGACGTCGCCTACCTGGAAAAGCTGGGCTACAAGCAGGAGCTCAACCGCAGCCTCGGCCTGTTCTCGGCCTTCGGCGTGCAGTTCACCTCGATTGCCATCGCGTCGGGTTTGTTCACCACACTCATCGTCGGCCTGGGCTTCTTCGGCCCTGCGTCATTCTGGTCATTCGTGGTCGGCGGGGCGCTTCAGGTGTTCACTGTGGGTCTGGCGGTGGCTGAACTGGTGTCGGGCTATCCGCTGGCCGGCGGGGTGTATCAGATAACCGGCCGCATAACCGGTAAACCGTGGCTGGCTTGGCAGACCGGCTGGTGGCTGATCATCGCTCACACCGTCGCGGTTACCACGGTCGCCGTGGCTATCGCGCCGTTCATCGCGGGCTGGTTCGGCGTCAGCCTCGAGACGCCGGAGCAGACCCTGCCGTGGGCGTTGGGCCTGATAGTGGCGGGCACGTTGGTGAACGTCGCGGGCGTCAAGGCCGCCGCATTGCTGAACAACCTCGGAGTCGTCGCCGAAATCATCTGTGTCGTCGCCATCATCGGTGCGCTGTTGATTGTCAAGCACCCGACCCAGCCTCTGGGATTCCTCAGCGACTCCGGCGGAACGGCCACCAACGGCCACTGGGTGGCGCCGTTCATGTTCGCGATGATCCTGCCTGCGTATGTGATCTCGTCGTTCGATGCCACCGGCAACGCATCCGAAGAAACCAAGGACGCCGCCAGGAAGGCGCCCATGGCATCGGTGCTGGCTAACGTCTCGTCCTACATCGTCGGGATCATCTTGATCGCGCTGCTGATGCTGGCCATCCAGGACCTGCCTGCCATCATGGGCAGCGCGCTCCCGGTGAAGGACATCCTGGCCACCTCGGTCGGCTCTGCCTTTGCGAACGTCATGGAAGCCGTCGCGATGGTGGCGTTCTTCGCCTGCCAGGTGATGGTGCAGCTCACAGGGATTCGGGTGCTGTGGTCGCAGGCGCGCGACGGCCAGATCCCCGCCGCGCGTTGGATGCGCAAGGTCAGCCGCCAGCAGATCCCGATCAACGCCTCGCTGACCGTGTTCGTGCTCTCTGTGCTCTTCGCGCTGTGGTCGTCACTGCTGTCGGTCCTGGCCGCGATGACCGCGATCGCCTGGGCCTTGGCCTACGGCGTGGTCGTGTCGGTCGGCCTGTGGGGTCTGCTGCGCCACAAGCTGCCGGAGCGCCCGTGGCGCTACGGAAAGGCCAGCCCAACGATCTTCGTGCTTGCAATCGTCTGGTCCATCGTGCTGTGCGTGCTGTTGGTGTGGTCAGACCCCATCCACGTCGGACTTGGCATGGTGGGAGTGATCGCCGCAGGCACGGTGATCTATCTGTCTATTCCCAAGAGTCGGCGCGGAAAGTCCATCGACATAATGTCCGGGCACCTGTAAGCGGACTCCACTTTCACCTCAACATCATTTCGAGAAAGGCACACGCATGACGACCCCGCTCACGGCCACGAACATCATCGACGGCAAGGCGGTCAACGGATCCTCCGGCCAGACCCGCGAGGTGTACAACCCGTCCACCGGGGAGATCTTGATCGAACTGACCGAGTCGACCGTCGAGGATGGCGACCGCGCGGTGGCGGCCGCGCGCGCAGCATTCCCCGCGTGGGCGGCCCGCACCCCCGGCGCCCGCTCGGAGCTGTTGCACCGACTTGTCGAGGTGATCGAGGACAACATCGACGAACTGGCCCGCCTGGAGACCCTCGACGCGGGCAAGCCGACAACGGTGGCCCGCGGCGATGAGCTGCCCGGA
>Ga0207686_10002129_pt1 | contig 10906 bp, 7 predicted proteins | sample KBSM24metaG_FD_184396 | JGI IMG/M metagenome (GOLD analysis project Ga0207686, IMG submission 184396) | Miscanthus rhizosphere microbial communities from Kellogg Biological Station, Michigan, USA - KBS M2-4 metaG (SPAdes) (version 2) | ecosystem: Host-associated > Plants > Roots > Rhizosphere >...
CATGGAAAATGCGAGAAATGGCGACCGGCGTCCCAGACCGCTATAGTCGTCGATTTCATCACTTCCAATGGCTTCGCTGACCGCAATGACAACGGCAAAGGCACCCAGGTTGGCGAACAGATACGTCAGGAGATAGAACAGCAGTGCATCGCTGCCCATTTTCGTCCCCGTCGCGAGACCAATCAGTACATTACCGATCTGGGCGATACCGGAATAGGCGAGGAGCCGCTTCATGTTCTTCTGCGCGATCGCCACGATGTTGCCGTATGTCATGGACAGGATGGACGCAGCGACGAGCAACAGGATCCAGACCGGCTTAAAGGTGCTCAAGGCAACGAAGAACATTCTCAGCAGAATGGCAAAGGCCGCTCCCTTGGGTGCGATCGAGAGAAACGCGGTAACCGGCGTCGGTGATCCATGGTATGTGTCGGGAATCCACGAGTGGAAGGGTACCGCGCCGATCTTGAACCCTAATGCGGCAAAGATGAGCAAGAAACCAATGGCCAGCCCCGGTGTGGCCTGTACCGATGTCATATCGGAAAACACCAGTTTGCCGGTTTCCCCATAAACCAAACTAATGCCATAGGCGAGAAGGCCTGCAGCAAAGATCCCCAGGACAAAAAACTTGATGCCTGCTTCGTTTGAGGCCATGTCCTCGCGGAGATACGACACAAGGACATAGAAGCCGAGGGTGGAAAATTCCAATGTAACAAACACCGACAACAGGTCGTTGGCGGAAGCCATAAACATCATCCCGAGGGCGGACATCAGGATCAGGAAATAATATTCTCCGCGGAAGAACTTGAATCGATGGATGTAATCGATTGAGGCGAGAAGGACAAGGATCGTCGATCCGACGACAAACATTTTGAAAAATAAGGCCATCCGGTCGAGGGCGAACATGTTTGCAAAGAGAGTCCCTGTGATGCCGGCGATATCAAACCACGCCAGACAGCCGAGCGTGGCGACCAGCCCGGCGATACTGAGATAGGCCAATTGCTCATTCGGCAGCCTAGGGAACGAGAAATCAATGATGAGGATGACGCATAACCAGCACGTGAGCAGAATTTCCGGCAACAGCAACAGGAGATCCGAGGGAGATATTGTAAGCGAGAAGGTCATTCAAGCCCCCGTAAGGGGGGGAGCGGGGAAGGTCTATTTGTCACAAGCAGGGCATCGGACGTCTTCGACAGGCTCGTCGTGGCACCGCTCGCGTCTGTGGTTTCATGTTCTAGCGAGGCGACCGGCACGACACGGATGATCTTTGCGATCAAGGGATCGACACCGGACCGCACCACATTATAGAGATGCATGGGGAAGAAAAAGAATCCGATGCTGACGGCGATCATGATCAGGAGCGGAAGACGATCCGCGACGGCAACTGCGTCATGCGCGTGACTGTACTTCTGATCCATAGGTCCGTAGAAGAGTCCCCGCATCATCTTGAATAAGTAGGCCAAGGTCAGGACGATGCCAGCCACGGCCACAATGACCTGAAGCGGATACTTGTTCCAACTGCCGACGATGATCATGACTTCAGCAATGAAGTTCACGGTGCCAGGAACCCCGATCGAAGCCATGCACGCAATCACGAAACAGCCGGAGATGAACGGCATACGATTTGAGAGCCCGCCGAGCGAGGGAATGTCGCGGCTGTGCGTTTGATCGTATACCCAGCCGGCCATCGCGAAGAGCATGCCGGTGGCCATCGCATGGGCGAACATGTACATGACTGCCCCGGTCAAGCTGATATAGTCCAGGGCGGCCATGCCTAAGAAAACATAACCCATGTGACTCGAACTTGAGTACCCGATGACGTACTTCGTGTCTTTGGCGAAGAACGCCACGAATCCTCCGTACACGATACTGAACATGCAGAGCACGGCCGCAATGGGCATAAGCTCCCTGGTGGTATCCGGCAGTATCTCGAACGCCACCCGGATGATCGAAAAATGTCCGAGCTTCATCAGCACACCTGCGTGCAGCATGCTCGTCGCAGCCGGCGCGGCGGCATGGCCCACTGGAGACCAGGAGTGCAGTGGCCACAGAGGCGCAATCGACGCAAATCCGAAAAAGATCAAAATCCAAATGATCTTGTCCAACGTCGTCCCCAGCACAGAAATATTCATCAACTTGGCCTGTTCGCGGAGGACCAAAATATCGAAGGTGTTTAGTCCGGCAAACTTGTAGATCAGCAAGATGCCCATCAGAGCCGCAACGGCAAAGGCGGACAGAAAGAGCACCAGTTTCATCGCAGCGTATTCTTTACTGTTGGATCCGAAGTTGAAAATGAATCCAACCGAATCGCGCAGCTTGAGGCCTTCCGCATCCGTCATCTCGTTGTACGTTTTCGTATGACTCCCCCACATGCCCAACAGGAGATACATGGGAATGACGGACATCTCGTAAAAGAAGAAGAGAAAGAAGAGATCCAACGACATGAAGACGCCGATCGTGGCTGCGGCGAGGATGAGCAGCCAGATGTAGAATTCTTTCGTCCTATCCTTGATGTGCCAAGAGACGAAAATTCCTGCGAACAACAAGATGCCGGATGCCAGCACCAGTGGGGTCCCGATCCCATCCACACCTAGGTGAAGCGAGATGCCAAGTTGGCGAGACCATTCGAATTTCTGGACGAACTGGAAGCCTCCCTTCACATGGTCATAGGCATAAAATAAATATAGGGAGGCGAGCAGGGAGACAAAGGCCGATCCCGCCGCGATGCCCCGAACAAGCATCGCTTGACGGTTGGAGACGAAGATCAGCGCGATGGCCCCCACAAAGGGGGCAAAGAGGATATAGAGCAGTGTGTAGTCACCCATACGACTTAATCCACCGTTACCAGGGGCTTGGACTCGATCGACGCGACGGTTCCCCGATCCAGCCGATCTACCAACGCCTGCACCGATCCGTTCATCATTCTCAAGAAGGGGCTTGGATAGAGGCCAATCCAGAGAATCATCACGGCCAAGGCTGTCGCAATGAGGACTTCGCGGGGCTGCAGATCAGGGATGGAATCCTTGACGGCCTTGCCGAGCGGTCCCAGCATCGACCGTTCGTAGTACCAGAGAAAATAGGCTGCGCCAAAGATTACGCCGCTTACCGCTATAGCCCCATAGAGCCAATAGGCTTTGAAGGTCCCCATGAGAATGAGGAATTCACCGACGAAGCCATTGGTTCCGGGCAAACCAATACCCGCCAATCCAATGAACAAGAAATAGCTTGCGAGGAGAGGGGTCCGTTTGGCCATGCCGCCGAATGAGCCTAGTTGAGTGCTCTGCTGCCGTGAATAGAGAAAGCCGGCAATAAAGAACAGACCCGTCGTGCTGAATCCCAAGTTGATCATGGTGAGCAGGCTGCCCTGCAATCCCTGAAAATTCAGGGCAAACAGGCCGATTACCACGAATCCGAGGTGGCTGATGCTGCTGAATGCGAGCAGCCGGCGAAAATCTTGCTGGACCAGCGCCATAATGGCCCCGTAGAGAATCGCCGCTAAGCCCAGAGCCATGATGATCATGACAACGGTCTGACTTTTCGATGCGTCCGGAAGCAATGGAATGCTGAACCGGATGAAGCCGAATGTCCCGAGCTTCAACCCGGCCAGCACTATCGCCATCCCAATAGGGCCTTCGAGGAGGGCATCGGCGAGCCATGTGTGGAACGGGAACACCGGAGCCTTGAACGCGAAGCCAAGAAATAACAGCCAGAAAATGAGGATCTGTTGGCTCAAAGGGATCGGAACGGAGAGCAGTTCTAACAGGTCAAACGAATAGGTCTGTTCCAGATGGCGCAACGTTGCCCAGTGATGAAAATTGATATTCAGCAGGGCAATACCCACCAACATGAACACGCTGCCAAGCAAGGTATAGAGCACAAACTTCAGCGCTGCATAGTGCCGCTCCGCCCCTCCACCCCACAGTTTGATCAGAAAATAGCTGGGGATAAGCATGAGTTCCCAAAAGACGAAGAAGAGGATTAAATCGATAGAGAGAAAGACCCCCATTGTCGTCGTTTCGAGCGCGAGGAGCGCCATCATGTAGACCTTGATTTGATGGCGCACGGTGTCCCAGGAATAGATCACGATCAGGACCGTAAGAAACGCGGTGAGCCCGACAAAGAGGACACTGATCCCATCGACCGCCAGGTGATAGCTGATTCCGAGGGCGGGAATCCACGGCACGTGTTCGGAAAACTGCATGGCAGCCGAATCTGGAATGAATCGTAAGAGCACGAATACGGAGAGAGCCAACTCCAAGAGCGCAATCGTCAAGGCTGAAGTCTTGACCATATCCTCGTCGTCAAACAGCCACAGGACAGCGGCCCCTATGAGAGGAAGAAAAAGAATACAGGTAAGAATGGGAAACGTTGACGACAGTTCTTCTAACATATTCGAGCTTTATAGTTGCATGATGAGCTGGACAATGACTGCCAGCAGGAATAGTCCCGCCACAATGATGGCGGCATAGTGATGCACCATCCCGCTCTGCAATTGCCGCCATTGGCGGGCGGCAAGATGATTGCCATAGCCGATCACGTTGAGCCCGCTGTAGATCACGTATTTTTCAACCCATGTTGAACCGGCCGCGGCCAGATCAGCCAGACGTGAGACGGCGCGCACAAGACCATCGATCACGGTGCGGTCGAACCAATCAAGCAGAAATCCCAACTTCTTTGTCGGTTCCACCCATAACAGATCATAGAGCTCATCGACATAGTACTTGTTCAGCAAGGTCCTGTAGGCAGCCTGAAACTGTGCGGACAGGCGATCCGGCACCGAGACATTTACATTATAAAAATAGTGTGCGAGCCCCCAGCCCAGCAATGCGATCCCTGTGGCAATCATCATGAGAGTGAGCACGAGTCCGGTGCTCGCTTCCTCTTCCTCTCCCATGCCGGCGACCGGCGCAAGGAATTGATGGAGCCATCCATGTTCAGGAGGAAACCCCAGGAACCCACCGAGTATGGACAGCACGCCTAAGGCCATCAGCGGACCGACCATCACAGTCGGAGACTCGTGGACATGTTGTTCCGTATGATGGTCCATACGGGATGGGCCATAAAACGTCAGGTAGATCAGGCGGAACATATAGAAGGAAGTCAGGAGGGCAGCGATGGCTGCCATGCCATACAGGAGATAGTGGTGATGGGTGAAGGCATGCGCGAGAATTTCATCTTTGCTCCAAAAGCCTGCCAAGGGCGGAATACCTGCAATGGCAATGGTGCCGATCAGAAACAGTCGATAGGTCCAGGGAATTTTCGCGCTGAGGCCGCCCATCTTTCGTATGTCTTGCTCCCCCGAGAGTGCGTGGATCACCGAGCCGGCTGAGAGGAACAAGAGGGCCTTGAAGAAGGCATGGGTCATGAGGTGGAAAATGGCAGCTGTATAGGCTCCGATCCCGCACGCAAGCATCATGTACCCAAGTTGACTGACCGTCGAATACGCGAGGACGCGCTTGATGTCCGTTTGCACGAGGCCGATGCTGGCGGCAAACAAGGCCGTGAGTCCGCCAATGATACCAACGGCGGCCATGGCCGCCGGTGACAAGTCGAAAATGGCATGGTTCCGCACGATCATATAGACTCCGGCCGTGACCATCGTTGCCGCATGGATGAGCGCGCTGACCGGCGTCGGTCCCTCCATGGCATCAGGGAGCCAGGTGTAAAGAGGAAGTTGAGCCGATTTTCCAACTGCCCCCACGAGCAGGCAGAGGGCGATCGCGGTGGCCATCTCCGGCGAGAGCTGGCTGATCTGGGCAAAGACCTTCGTATAATCGAGCGTCTTGAAATTGATGAAGATGAGGAAGATTCCCAGGAGGAAGCCCGCGTCGCCGATGCGGTTCACCACAAAGGCCTTCGAGGCAGCTTTCGCGGCCGAGACCTTGTCATAGTAGTAGCCGATCAAGAGGTAGGAGCACAGTCCTACCCCTTCCCACCCAATGAAGAGCACGACATAGTTGTTCCCCATCACAAGGAGCAGCATGGAGACCATGAAGAGGTTCATGTAGGTGAAGAATCGTGTGAATCCCTCTTCCCCATGCATGTAGCCGACGGAATAGACGTGGATCAGGAACCCGACTCCCGTGACCACGAGCAGCATGATGCATGTGAGAGGATCGACGAGATAGGCCAAATTGATGGTGAGGTCCCCACCGAATATCCATTGATAGGCGATGACTTCATGGGGGGTACCGGTCCGCAGAATATCGACAAACACGCTGATCGTACAGAGAAATGATAACCCTACCGACCCCCAGGCCAGCCGATGGGCCACGTCGTGGGAAATCCTCCTGCCTACGAGCCCATTGATGATTACGGCCAGGAGAGGGAACAGCGGAATGAGTTTTATGAGTAAATCGGTCACGTTACCATTTTAAGAGGTTCATCTCGTCTACGTTCGTGGAGATCTTTCCACGGAACACGACGATGATGATGGCCAACCCGATAGCTGCCTCTCCTGCTGCGATGGCAATGACAAAGAGAGCCACCAGCTGACCTGCCATTGATTCCAGGTAATAGGAAAAGGCCACGAGGTTGATGTTCGCCGCGTTCAACATGATCTCGATGGACATCAGCACGATGATGAAATTCCGTCTGATCAAGACGCCGAGCAGGCCTGTGATAAAGAGCACGGCACCGACGGCAATATATGCGCTGAGAGGAACCATAGTTACGTGTGAGGCGTGAGGCATGAGGCGTGAGGCGCGCAAACCCTTGTCTGTTCTCCTGTCGCTCGTTCCCTCACGCGTGACCCCTTACGCCTTATGCTCTTTGTTGATCGGTTTCGGGGTTTTTGCCAGCACGATCGCTCCGATGACGGCGCCCAACAGGAATACTCCAACGATTTCGAACTGCAACAGATAGTCGCTGAACATCGTGATTCCGACCGCGTGGGTATCGCCATCCTGAAGGACCACTGCTGTCGTCGCGTCGCCCTTTGCGCCCCCGAAGGGTGACCGGACCAGGAGCGCCAACACGTACAAGGACCCGATGACTGCGGGAACCAGAAAGTACAGATAGGAGGAGTGGAAATAGCGGTCATCGGTCTTCAAGTTCATGAGCATCAGGACGAAGAGGTACAAGACGAGGATTGCTCCGGCATAGGCGATGACCTGCATGGCCCAGACAAACTCGGCATTGAGGAGGATGAAGAGTCCGGAGACGTGAACCAAGAGGGCCAGAAGCGCCAGACCGCAGTGCACGGGATGCCTGAGCGAGACTGTCAAGACACCTGCAGCAATACTGGCTAGGGCAAAGTAGGTAAAGAAAACAACAACCATCGATCGACTCAGCCTAGATGCTTAGGGGGTGGTTGAGTCGGTTTCAGTACCGATTGCGGGAAGTAATAGCGATATTCCCTGCTTTCCTCAACATTTGTTTCCTGATTATGCGCATACAAGTATTTTTTTGCATCTTCGAGATGGCGTTCGCCGATTTCGTACAGCCTCTTCTTATCGAACAGCAAGGTACGTTTATCGTGGGTCGAGAACTCATACACCTTTGTCATCGCCAACGCATTGACGGGACAAGCTTCGACACAGTAGCCGCAAAAGACGCATTTCGTAATGTCGATGTAAAACTCGCTGGCAAATCGTTGTAGCGGACGCTCCGCGTCCTCCGAGCTGATGACCTTGATACAGCGAGACGGACAAGCAGCCTCACAGAGGTCACAGCCGACACAGCGCTCCCGGTGATCGTCATAGCGCAAGAGTGCGAGTGCCCCCCGGTGAGTATCGGGAAGGGTGCGCTGCTCTCGTGGATACTGAAAGGTGATGGGTTTGTGAAACATGTGTTTGAACGTGACTTTCATCGCGTCCCAGATCTCATAGAACAACGCGGCTCTGAGGATCTGCTTTGTCAGTGTGGCAACGCTCATGTGTATGTTCTGCTCGCCCTTATACTTTTTCGATCGTCACGCTGGTCTGCTTGAACGAGGGAACTCCGGTCACCGGATCAATCTGGACCGACATCAGGTCTTTCACTGGCGGCTCATTGAAATGTTCCGGAAAGAAGCACGTCATCGGCCCGATGGATTGATCGGGCTGCACCACCATTTGCAGAGAACCGCGATCCGATGTGAGCCGTACCGTCGTCCCCTCACCCACTGCAAGCCGTTCCATATCTTGTGGATTCATCCTGAGTCGCCCGGTGTTGGGAGCGATTGTGATGAGCCCCGGGGCTTTGGTCGACATCTTACCTGAATGGTACAGGGATTGTCCCATCAGCAACACAAAAGGTCGCTCATTTTTGGAGTCTATCGGCTTTGAGATTCGGTAGCGAGCCGCCGCCTCGGCCGCATAGTTGTCCGAGAAATAGGAATCCATGGTCGGTGCCACCTTGCGCGGTTGCCCAAGGTTGTAGTACCCGGGGAGCAATTTCATGATCTCGGCTTGAATATCGTTCGAAGAAGCGTACTCCCACTGACAGCCTAGTGCGTTAGCCAGCGCCGTCATGATGTGCCAATCCGGCAAACTTTCCCCGATGGGATCGAGGGCTTCACGAACCCGCAGGACTCGCCCTTCCAGATTTGTGAAGGTCCCATCTTTTTCCGCAAAGGTACAAGCAGGGAGCACGGCATGGGCCATGCGGGCAGTTTCAGTCAAAAATGGATCCTGGACGACGAGCAACTCCAATCGATCCAATGCTGCACGGACCTCCATCGATGTGGGCAACGTCGCAAGTGGATTTTCTCCGATCACATAGAGGGCCCTGATTTGACCATTCCTGCAGCGCTTGAGGATCTCTGTGAGATTCGCGCCGGACCCAGCCGTCGGAAGCGTGACACCCCAGGCCTTGGCAAAACGGTCGCGTGCTTCCTGATCGTTGAATGAGCTTTGACCGGGAAGGTATTCCGGCGCAACCCCCATATCCACGGCACCCTGCTCATTAGGCTCTTCCGTAAGCGTATTCACCCCGCAGCCGGGCCGGCCCAACTTGCCCGTAATCCAGGCCAGGTCAATCAGTTTCATGACATTCTGATAACCGTCTGCGCACCGAACAATCCCTTCGGCACAGATGATGATGGATCTGGGTGCTTCGGCAAAGATCGCCGCAGTTTCTTTCAATGACTCGACCGGCATGCCGGTCTGCGCAGCCACCTGCTCCAGCGATATGTGGGCCATGGCTTCCTTCAACGCCTTGAACGCAGATGGGTACTTCTGGGTACTGTCGTCATCGATTAAATCCATCTCCAACGTGGCCTTCACAATCCCGTCGATCACGAGGCCTTCTGTTCCGGGCTTGATCAGGACCGGATGTGATGCCAGCTTGGCGATATTTGTGATGGCAGAATCAATGACCACCACTTGCGCTTTGTAGACACGAATCGCCTCTTTGATGCGAACGGCCGTGAGCGGGTTTGTTTCCGTGATGTTCGAGCCGATGAGTATCACGGCTTTGGCTTTCGTCAGATCTTCCCAGTCGTTTGGGTTCCGTCCTATTCCCAAAGCATGCCGAGAGGCCTGTACGAAATTGAGGTGGCCGTAGCGGGCGCTGCTGTCAAGATGGTTGGTCTGAAACCCAGCGCGCATGAGTTTTTGGAACAGATAGAGTTCTTCATTCGTGCAACGGGCCGTGATTAAGCCGGCAATCGCGTCAGATCCGTGCTTCCGTTGAATTTCTGAGAACCGATCAACCACCTGGTGCATGGTCTCGAGCCACGGGGATTCAACGAGTTGATTGCCTTTGCGAAGGAGCGGTTGTTTCAGACGTGCTGGACTATCGATGTACTCGAACCCGAAGCGCCCTCGAACACAGAGCCCACCGTGCCCTTTAGCCGTATCAGCCCTGTCGCCCCATTTGTTCTTCCAGGACAGCGGCGAGGTCACGCGGACCACTTCGGCATCCTTGGTCTCAACGTACATCTGACAACCATCCCCACAGTAATTGCAGGTCGTCGTGGTTTTCTTCATTTGCCACGGCTTGTACAAATATTTTGAGAACTTGTTCGTAATCGCACCGACCGGGCAGACGGCGAGACAGTCTCCGCAAAACTCACAGGACAGTGCGAGATCTCCCTTGGGTACAACTTGATTGAATCCGCCCTTTTTCATGAACTGAAGCGCGTCGATCATCAGCACGTCTTTGCATACGTTGATGCATTCCGCGCAGGCAATGCAGCGGTTCATATTAAAGTCGAGCGCGGGACTGCGTGTGTCTTCCGGAATAAATTTCTGTTTCGCGTTCGCCAGGTTCGTCACCCCATGCTGAAAGGCTGTGTCTTGCAGTTCACAATGACCGTCGGCATCACAGACTGGGCAGTCAAGGGGATGGACCGAGAGATGTTTTTCCACGGCCTTTTTCCTGGCTTGGAACAGATCATCTCCCTCTGTCCTGATGATCATCCCGGCGGTCGCTTTGGCAGAGCAGGAACGAACAGGCGCCTTCTTGCCTTCCTGCATGACCAAACACATGCCACAAGAGCCGAATGGATCGAAAGTATAGTGGTAGCACATGGCGGGGATAATCTTTCCCGTGCTCGAGATGACGTCATAGAGCGAGACCCCGCTTTTTGCCATCACAGACTTTCCGTCGATCGACAGTTCGATCTCGGCTGCTTCCACGTCAGGATTAGTTGCCGGCTTTAGTCCCATATTGCTCCGAATGTTGAATGTTCAATCCCACCATTCATTGAACATTTAGCATTAAACATTTCTGTTACCTGTCACACTCCCCCATTACAATGTCGTAGGTTCCGAAGATCGTGACCGCATCGGCGATCATATAGCCCCTGGACATATGGTCGAAGGCACCCATATGAATAAAAGAGGGGGCGCGAATTTTTAATCGATAGGGTTTCCCGCCGCCGGTGCTGACGATGTAGAATCCCAATTCCCCTTTGTGCGCTTCGGTCCCGCAGTAGATTTCCCCCGGAGGAGCGTCGAAGCCTTGCGAGAAAAGCTTGAATTGC
>Ga0207686_10002130_pt1 | contig 10904 bp, 8 predicted proteins | sample KBSM24metaG_FD_184396 | JGI IMG/M metagenome (GOLD analysis project Ga0207686, IMG submission 184396) | Miscanthus rhizosphere microbial communities from Kellogg Biological Station, Michigan, USA - KBS M2-4 metaG (SPAdes) (version 2) | ecosystem: Host-associated > Plants > Roots > Rhizosphere >...
GCTGGTGGATTCGATGGACGGGTACGACGACACGCTGGCCGACCGGCTCGCGCGTCTGCGCCACCGCATCCAGCCCGTGATGGACCGCCGGGGCATGCAGCTCGTCTGGGACGTGGACGTGCAGTACGCCGATCACATGCCGGTGGGCGGCAGTGCCATGGAGCTCACGCAGGCCGTGCGCGAGGCGGTCAGCAATGCCCTGCAGCATTCCGGCGCCACCCGCCTGACCGTGTCGCTGCGGCACGAAGCGCCTTCCTCCATCGTCGGTGCTGCATGGCACCTGCGCATCTGCGACAACGGCCGTGGACTGGGGGCGGCAGTCGTGGCCGCTTTGCAGGCGGACTTACCGCAAGCGCCGTTCTCCGTGGGCCGGGGCCAGGGCTTGGCTGGCATACAACGCCGCGCGCGAAGCGCGGGGGGGTGGATGTCGCTGGAGCAGGGCGAAGCGGGTACGTCTGTGGGCGGCATGTGCGTTCACATTACGATTCCGGATCCAACGTGAAGTTACAGATTGGGTCAAAGTAGTGCTGCTTCGCCGGTAACCTGCGCGTCATCTTCAACGGACACAGAGAGGGTGACATGCAGAAATGGCTCCAAGGACTTCTGGTGGTAGCGGCCGCAACGCTGACGGCTTGTGGTGGGGGAGGTGGTGGAGGCACCAGCGGCGGTGACGGCAGCGGTTCTGCCGGCGGCGGTGGTGGCACCAGCCCTGCTGCGCAGAAGGCCGAAGGTCTCTGGCTGGGCTCTTCCAGCGCCAATCGCGCCGTGAATCTCCTGGTGCTGGACAACGGAACCTACTGGGCGATCTATTCCGCCGTCGGCAAACCGTCGGTGATCGGCGGAGTGGTGCAAGGCACCTATACCGTGAGCGGCAGCAGCTTCGCTTCGTCGGACGGCCGCGATTACAACCTGGAGGGCGACGGCGTGCTGCGCATCTCGTCGATCGTGGGCTCGTACCAGCCTAAAAGCTCCTTCAATAGCCAGCTCAACTATGCGAGTGCAGCCGGAAGCGTGACCCTCAATGCCAACTACAGCGCGCTCTACGACACGCCCGCCACGCTCTCGGCCGTCACCGGCCGCTTCACCGGTACGTCGGTGAGCCCGGCTGGGCCGGAATCCGTGGCGCTGACCGTGAGTGCCTCCGGCGCGATCTCCGGCACCAGCGGCCTGGGCTGTTCTTTCAACGGCACGGTGTCTCCGCGCAATGGCGTGGGTGCGTTCGATGTGTCCATCCGCTACAACGGCGGCGAGTGCTTGGCAGGCACGTCCACGCAGAGCGGCGCCGTCTACTTTGACGCAGCGAACAACCGCCTCTATGTCGCGGGACTGGACACGAGCCGGAACAACGGCTTCGTCTTCGTCGGCACCAAGGCCTCGGGCTCCTGATGCACTGCGGCAGGCCGCTGCGCTTCGCGCGCCGGCCTGCCTTGGGGGCTGTCAAGGGGCCTTGCCCCTGGCAGCAGGGCGCGCAGCCGCTCCCGCCTTGCCGGCCTTCACCGCATCGCCCGCCCGCGCCAGCATGTCGGCGCAGCGTTCATCGTCTTCGGCGGCCGGCACCGTGATGGGTACCAGCGCCAGGGCCACGGGGGCGATGGCGGCGGCGGCCACCGCCGCGCCGGCACGCAGCAGCAGCGGCCCGGCTTCCAGGCCCACCCGGGGCTTGTCGAAGGTGCCGCGCACGTAGAGCGGCGTGCGCAGCGACAGGAACTTCCAGTTCAGCGATTCGGGCTTGATGCGCAGATCCAGCTGTTCGTTGCGCAGATCCACCGTGCCGGTGGCTTCCACCAGGGCTTCGTCGGTGCTGAGCTTGACCGAGCGTGCCTGCGCCACGCCATCCCGCACGGCGAAGTCGGCGACCGCGCAGCGCAGCTTGACTTCCTCGTTCTCGCCGAAGAGCTTGGCCACCACCACGCTGCCCACGTTCAGCGCCGCCAGGTCCAGCATCTGCTTGCTGAAGGTGCCGTCGCGGATGTAGAGCCGCGCCTCGCCCGAGCTGCTGCCCAGCATCCGCGCGACCGAATTGCCGGTAGCCGACAGAGCCACGCCACCGTCCAGCCGGCCGAAGCTCTTCTCCATCAACTCCACCTTCGGGAACAGTGCCGAGAGGCGCAGGCCTTCGACCGAGCCGTTGAGCTGCGTCTTCAGCGGGCCATCGCGGGCATCGAGCACCACGCGCGAATCGATCTTGCCTTGCGCCACGCCGAAGCGCAGCGGGGCCAGCGTGAGCTGGGCGTCCTGCAGCTTGGCATGCACGCTCAGGTCTTCGATGGGCAGGCTGTCCGGCCGCACGATGCGCTGGCCCGTGAAGGTGAGGTCCACGTCCATCGCGTTCCAGCGGTCGGTGGCGAAGGGCGAGTCGGGCAAGACCTTGCCCGTGCGCTTCGACGTCCCTTTCTCCTGCCGGCCTTCTCCGCTCGGTGCGCCCACCACGGGACCCAGATCGGCCAGCCGCAGCTGGCGCGACGTCATCGTGCCCTTGAGCTGGGGACGGGGTTCGGCGGAGGTGTAGGTCAGGCTGCCCTGCAGATCGCTTTCGCCCACCGTGCCCTTGAAGTCCTGGTATTGCCAGGTGGCGCTCTTGGGCGCCAGGCTGCCCACCAGATGGCCCCGGGTCTGGAAGGGCGGCGTGTTGGGCAGCACCAGGCCGGTCAGGTCGTACAGGTCGGCCATGCTCGCGCCCTTGAGCATCACCTGGAAGTCCAGGCCCGACAGATCGGCCGGGTTGGCCAGAATGCCTTCGGCCTCGGCCTGCACGCTGCCTGCGCGCGCGCGGAACCGGATCGGGTAGTTCACCACCTGCTTGCGCAGCGACAGTATCGACCCCGCCTCGCCCTGCGCCTCGATGCGCGCCTTGGCGTAGCGGCCCTGCAGCGCCAGGCGTACGCCGTAGGGGCTGGCTGCCTGCCCCTTGCCGGCGTTTTCGGCGGCGGGGTCGATAGTGTCGATGCGCGCGCGCAGCGCCAGGTCTTTCTTGCCATCCACATAGCCGAGCCAGCCCTGGCGAACGATCAGCTGACCCACGTTCAGGTCCCAGGGGTTGTCGCTGCCTGGCTTCGAAGCGGTGTCCTTGTGCTGTGGCTGGAAGGTCCAGTTGTTGGTTCCATCCGCCTTGCGAGCCAGCACCACATCGGGGGCGGTCAGCACCACGGTGTCGAAGACCACCTTGCGGGCGAGCAGCGGCCACAGGCGCAATGTGGCGCTCACACTGGCCAGCGTGCCCATGGTCTGGGCGCCACGGGCCGGCGGCTCGGCCGTGCCGGCATGGGCTTTCTCCAGCGACAAGGCGCGTGCGGCATCGGCGGAACGGTCCTGTGCTTCGGCGTCCGCCGAGGCGCTGGATGCCGGGCTGCTGGCCGCTGCGGCGGGCTGCGAGGCCGCTGACATGCGCGCCATGGCCTGCTGCGGAGCGGCCGCTGCCGGCGGTTTGCGGGGCAGGGCAGGCAATTCCTTGTCGCCGCGAGCGGGCTCTTCGGCCACGGTGAAGCCGGGAGGGTTGTCCAGCGTCAATTGCTGGGCCTGGATGGTCACGCCGGGGATCCAGCGGCGCCATCCGGCCTCCAGGGGCTGCGGCCAGTGCCACTTGACCGACAGGTCGCCGTTGATGGCGAAGTGGCGGCCCGTGGCCTCGCTGACCTTGGCGTTGATCCAGGGGCGATGCCGGTTCCAGTCCCAGTGAGTGAGCACGATCACGGCAGCGACGGACAAGACTGCCACCAGGCCCAGCAAGCCCAGCGTCCAGCGCATCACGCGCCCCGGCGTGTGCGGGGGCGGCGGGGCGGAAGCGGCGTGGTCTTGAGGGGGCGTGGGTGCTGAGGTGGGCATGGAATCATCAATAGGGTGGAACCGCTGAGAACCCCTCCGGGGGCGGAACGGGGCTGGGAGACCTTCGGCCCCCAATGTCAGGGGGCCGGTTGGCTTGATGCTATTGCGGCGCCTGGCTCGATGGCGGCATTGGGCCCTGTTTGCCGCTTTTGTCCTACAGGTTCCGCAGGGCGGTACTTTGGGCGGCATCATGGCTCCGCAGCTCCCGTATCCGGGGCGTTGCGTGCTATGCCTTTGATAGTGGCGGCGCTGGGAGGCCGCCTACAATTGCCGCGCATGTACAACCGTCAGGATCCCAAGGTTTTGCCCATGCGCGACGGCGTGAGCCCGAGCTGCGTGGCGCTGCCGTCCCAGGGCTCGGGCACGTTGCTCGATTTTCTGGCCCAGCGCCTGCCGGCCGTCACCCGGGCCCAGTGGCAGGCCCGCATGCAGGCCGGCGAGGTCGTGGACGAATGGGCCCAGCCCGCCACGCCGGACCGTGCCTTCGAGCCGGGCTTGCGGCTCTATTACTACCGCGAACTGGCCGAAGAAACTGCCATTCCCTTCGAGGAGTCCGTGCTGTTCCAGGACGAGCATCTGGTCGTGGCGGACAAGCCGCATTTCCTGCCGGTGGTGCCCACCGGTCCGTATCTGCAGCACACGCTGCTGGTGCGGCTCAAACGCCAGCTGGGCCTGCCCGAGCTGTCGCCGGTCCACCGCATCGACCGGGCGACCGCGGGCCTGGTGCTGTTCTCGGTGCAGCGCGCCACGCGCGGGGCCTACCAGGCGCTGTTCCGCGATCGCACGGTCGGCAAGACCTACGAAGCCATCGCCCCCTGGCGCGAAGGCGTCGCCTTCCCTCGCACCCATGTCAGCCGGATCGAGGAAAGCCCGCAGTTCTTCCGCATGCACGAAGTGCCGGGCGAGGCCAACACCTGCACGCACATGGAGGTGATCGAGCGCAGCAGCCGCTGGGCGCGCTATCGCCTCTCGCCCGTCACCGGCAAGCGGCACCAGCTGCGCGTTCACATGGCCGCCCTGGGCCTGCCGCTCTGGGGCGACGCTTTCTACCCGGTGGTGAACGATCCGCCAGCCGGCGACTATTCACGGCCGCTGCAGTTGCTGGCGCGCTCGCTCGAGTTCACTGATCCGGTCACGGGCGAGCGGCGCCGCTTCGAAAGCCGGCGCGAACTGCTGCCCTTGCAGGCGCTGGAAGCTGCCGAGCCGAAGTGAGTGTGTGGGGACTGGGGCGGTGCAGCGCGGTGGCTGCTGGCACGAGAGATGGAGCGGGTGAAGGGAATCGAACCCTCGTATGAAGCTTGGGAAGCTGCCGTTCTACCATTGAACTACACCCGCATCAGCGGCCGGGCGGAGTGCCGGCGGAGTCTGCGAAACCTGCCGGGCGGCAGATTTGGTGGCGCGATTCTATCCAGATTTGCGAGCCACCCCTTTGTGTGAGCCGGGGCCCGCCTGCAAGGTAGGCGAAATGCCCGATGCCGTTATTTTTGCGGTGTTGCCTGAATCTTTGCAATCCATTGCCCGATGGCCCGCGTAAGAGTCCACAGCTGCCCGGTTCTTCGGGCAGCGGCTTTCAGTCAACACACTCAGGAGAATTCACATGACCTTTCGCACGACAGCTCGCATGGCCGCAGCCGGCCTGACCCTGGCTCTTTCCGCTGTGGCCATGCCCTCCATCGCTCAGGTGACCGTGGGTGGCGCGCCGATGTATCCCACCAAGGACATCATCGACAACGCCGTGAATTCGAAGGACCACACCACGCTGGTGGCTGCCGTGAAGGCTGCGGGCCTGGTCGATACGCTGAAGGGCCCGGGCCCGTTCACCGTCTTCGCTCCCACCAACGAAGCCTTCGCCGCACTGCCGGCCGGCACGGTCGACACCCTGCTGAAGCCTGAGAACAAGGCCACGCTGACCAAGGTGCTGACCTACCATGTGGTGCCCGGCAAGTGGGATGCCGCCGCCATCTCCAAGATGATCGCCGACGGCAACGGCTCCGCCAAGATCAAGACCGTGGAAGGTGGCACGCTGACGGCCAAGTCCAGCGGCGGCAAGGTCATGCTGACGGACGAAAAGGGCGGCACGGCCACGGTCACCACCGCGGACGTCTATCAATCCAACGGCGTGATCCACGTGGTGGACAAGGTGCTGCTGCCCAAGTGATCGACTCACCGCAGGTCCGGCGCGCATTGCAGCAGCCGGCGTGTGGAAGATCCGGCGCCCGCATAGCGGCGCCTGATGCGAAAAGGCCTGCCGTTCCCTGGGGAGCGTCAGGCCTTTTTGCGTTGAGTGGAGGAGTGGAGGTGCGGCAGGACGGGCGGGGTGCCGTGCTGAAGAATGCAAGGGCGCCGCGTCATGCGCAGCGTGTTCACACGGCCCGCTGCTGGGCTTCCATGGTGAACTGGCGGCAGATGTTCAAGCCCGTCGCGGTCAGCTTGAGCGCTCCGCCGTCCCATTCCATCCAGAAGCACTTCACCAGTTCGTCTATCACGTCGTCGCCGATCTGGCCGGCCTGATTGGTCTTCAGCAGATTCTGGATGTGAGGCAGGGCGGCTCGCAATTCGCTCTGGCGATCTGCGCTGTGGGTTGCGGTTGGCATGTAGCCCTCTCGGTGCTGAAACGATCGTGCAGCCTAGCACGCGAAGCCTACAGGTGCTCATCGTGATGCGTGGCGGCAACAACGCGTGGAGCGCATTCCGAGCGGAGGCGCGTGGCGATGCCGAATGGCGGGCCGCCGGCGTTTGCTGCCTTGTCTTACGCAGGCCGTTCTTGTTTGCCGCTAAGTTGGCCCATTCTTCCAACGTGCATGCAAGGAGCCACCATGATGACCTCGGACCCCACGATGACCAACCTGTTCCTGCAGCTGGGACTGGACGAGAAGGCGGAGGCCATCGACGCCTTCATCCGGTCGCATCAGCTGCCGACGGACGTGGGATTGGTCGAGGCGCCGTTCTGGAACGATTCGCAGCGCCAGTTCCTGGCGGAGCAATGGAAGGCCGATGCGCCCTGGGCGCTGACGGTCGATCAGCTCAGCGAAGCGCTGCACGCGGAAGCGGTGCGCGCGCGGACTGCGCTTGAGGTTTCGCAGGCGGATGCTGGTTGACGGGCCTGTTGGGGCGGATGCGTCGCGCCGGAGGCGCTTGCGACTCCAGCGCCCTGACGGCACCCCTGCAGCCGGCAGGGCGGCAGGGGAGTGGCGGCTGGATCAGGCGTGCACGAGCGGGCTGTGGTAAGAGCGGCCGGCCCTCGACAGCAAGGCCAGGCGTTCATGGCGCCGCCGGGCTGCCTCACGTGCGTGCTGCAGGTCTTCTGCCCGGTCTGCGCGCCCGGCGGCAGAGGCCATGGCGAGGAACGTCGTGCCCAGCAAGAAATAGGCACCGATGCCCAGGATCATCAGGGTGGGGGTCATGGCCTTGTCTCCTTTATGTGCTATGCCTCAGGTGTACCGCTGATGTACGGGTTGAAGCATGAGGATCAACCCGAATCATGGGTTGATGAGCCGCCCGATTGCGGGTTTGTCAGGAGCCTGCGGGAGCGTGGCGAAGCTGCCTGATGGCTGCTGGCCTGCGTGATTGGCCTGCCCGGAGGGACTCGAACCCCCGACCTATTGCTTAGAAGGCAATTGCTCTATCCAGTTGAGCTACGGGCAGGTGCAGGCGGAAGACGGCGCGCCGCAAGGAGCGGGATGGATGCATCCCGTGACGAAGCCGCATTCGCGGTGAATGCGAGGGTGTGGATGATAACTGCGCCGGCCAGGCTCTTTCCGCGCCCGGGCCTCCTTTTTGCAGCGGTACGAGGGTTGCGGTTATAAGGAACTGCGCCCAGTCCCCCGCCTTATCTGTGCGGCCCCCCATCGCCTCCGTTTGCCTGCCATCCGCCATCCGCCATGCACCATGCACCATAGTCTGTCGCTCATCAACACCATCGCCGCCGGCCTGGGCCTGGCCCTGCTGCTGGGCTTCATCGCCACGCGTGCGAAGCTGCCGGCGCTGGTGGGCTATCGGGGGTGATGATCGGCCCGTTCACGCCGGGTTTCGTGGCAGACCGCGAGATGGCCAGCCAGCTGGCCGAGATCGGCGTGATGCTGCTGATGTTCGGCGTGGGCCTGCATTTCTCGCTGGGCGACCTGCTGGCGGTACGGCGCATCGCGTTGCCTGGCGCGGTGGTGCAGATGGTGGTGGCCACGTTGCTGGGCATGGGCCTGGCGACCTGGTGGGGATGGGGCCTGGGCGGCGCGCTGGTGTTCGGGCTGGCGCTGTCGGTCGCCAGCACCGTGGTGCTGCTGCGCGCGCTGGAGACGCAGGGCATTCTCGATTCGTACACCGGCCGCATCGCGGTGGGCTGGCTGGTGGTGGAAGACCTGGCGATGGTGCTGGTGCTGGTCTTGCTGCCGCCTTTGTCCGGCTGGCTGGGCGGCAGCGGCGCCGAAACGCCGGCCGCTGACGTATGGCGTGCGGTGGGCATCACGCTGGCCCAGGTGGGTGCCTTCGTCGTGCTCATGCTGGTGGTGGGGCGGCGGGTATTCCCGTGGGTGCTGTGGCAGGTCGCCCGCACCGGTTCGCGCGAGTTGTTCACGCTGTGCGTGGTGGCGGCGGCCGTCAGCATCGCCTATGGCTCGGCAGCGCTTTTCGGGGTGTCGTTCGCGCTGGGGGCGTTCTTCGCGGGCATGGTGATGCGCGAATCCGAATTCAGCCACCGCGCCGCGCAGGAGTCGCTGCCGCTGCGCGATGCCTTCGCCGTGCTGTTCTTCGTGTCGGTGGGCATGCTGTTCAACCCCTGGGTGCTGGTGGAGCGCCCGCTGCAGGTGCTGGGCGTGGTGGCCATCATCATCCTGGGCAAGACGCTTGCGGCGGCGGCGCTGGTGCTGGCCTTCCGCTACCCGCTGAACACGGCGCTCACGGTGTCGGCCAGCCTGGCGCAGATCGGCGAGTTCTCGTTCATCCTGGTGGGCCTGGGCTCATCCCTCGGCCTGCTGCCGCCCGAAGGGGCCAGCCTGGTGTTGGCCGGCGCGCTGATTTCCATCGCCCTGAACCCGGTGCTGTTCCGCGCCATCGCGCCGCTGCAGCAATGGCTGCGCGCGCGTTCCGCGCTGGCGCGGCGGCTGGACCAGCGCGACGATCCGCTGGCCGAACTGCCCATGACGACGGACGAGAAGTTCCTCGCCCGCCAGGTCGTGCTGGTGGGCTATGGGCGGGTGGGCCAGCGCATCGCCGCCGCGCTGCTGGCGCAGGACGTGCCTTTCGTGGTGGCCGAGCAGAACCGCGAACTGGTCGAATCCCTGCGCAACCAGGGCATGGCTGCGGTCTATGGCGATGCGGTGGACCCGGCGGTGCTGATCCAGGCGCACATCGCCCGCGCCCACATGCTGGTGATCGCCACGCCGGACACGCTGAACGTGCGCCAGATCGTCGAAACTGCCCGCATCCTCAATCCGGAGATCGAGACGGTGGTGCGCAGCCATAACGACGAAGAGGCCCGGCTGCTGGAGCAGGAAGGCGTCGGCAAGGTGTTCCTGGGGGAAGAGGCGCTGGCCGTTGCCATGACGGACCATGTCGTCGCCAGCGCGCACCAGCGTCATGCCGGGGGCAGCCATGCGGGGGCGGCGGCCACGGCACCGGGTGGCCTGCACGAGCATCGTGCCTGAGCCTGCTCCAAGGCATGGAGGCTGCCAGCCCAGGCGAATCAAGCGCTGGTAGCTATCCAATCAATAGCGATTGCGATTGGCTGGGGCGATCCCCAGGCGCCTGTGCGGAAGTGAGAAGCCCCTGGCAGGTCTGCCGTTGTGGCCCCAGGTCCGGGGCGAGCGCACCGGCCGCAGCCGTTCAAGGGCCGCGCCGGTCGGCGCCGGTCCGCCCTCAGTCGCCCTCGAACACCAGCGACGGAGGCGCCATCACGCGGGCGGTTTCGCTCAGGCTGCCGATGAGGTGGTTGGCGAAGTAGCTGTTCTGCGTGTCCGGCTCCAGCGCCGCGACGGCCAGATTGGCCAGAGGCTGGTTCAGCGGCACGTAGAAGCTGCCGGCCGGGGCGTCGATGGCGCTGCGGGTCAGCGCGGTCTGCACGTTCACGACGTCGCCGGAGCCTGCCACCGTGCCGCGCACGTCCTGGCGCGCGGCGGTGTCGCGGCCGGTTTCCTGGTAGGTGTCGGCCAGCACCGAACCCTGTTCGGCCACACGCATCACCTGCAGGCCCAGCAGCCGCAGCCGGTCCACCGCAGGCGCGGCGGTGCCCGCCAGCCAGTAGCCGCAGGGCCGCGCGCGGCTCTTGACCGTGCGCAGTTCCAGCGACGAGTTCCATTCCACCCGCAGCGCGCGGTCGGCGCCGGTCTGCGGGTCGAGCATCAGCAGGTCGCGCTGCGTGGGCGTCGGGGCGGCTTCGACGATGATCTGGCCGCGGCAGGCCTGGGCGGCCGTGTCGCGGGCCACGAAGGAGCGCACCTGCTCCAGGTTGGCCGCACGTTCGGCCGCGCTGCGCAGCGCGCTGGTGAGCGCCGTGACCTGCGTGTGGACACGGCGCTGGATGTCGGTGCGGCCGATACCCACGCCGCGCGTTTCCACCAGCATGCTGACCGTGTTCTTCAGGCCGTTCACGTTGCGGCCCGTGTCGGGCTGCGTGCCGCCCATGGAGATGGTGCGGTCGTCCAGGTTGGTGGAGGTGGTGTAGTACCACTCGTTGCTCAGCCCTTGCGCGGTGAGCGCGCTCACCATCGGCTGGCGGAACCATTCCAGCGCGGCCTTGTTGATGAATTCCGGCAGGTTGGCCGTGGTGGCGTGCTGCAGCAGCGCGTCGTAGCGCTGGATGCCGCCGAACTTCTGCAGGAAGCGCCCGACCACGGTGTATTCGTGCGCGTCGACCACGGCCGCAGGGCGGTAGTTGCGCACCAGCTTGGCGAGGGCCTGCGCCTCGGGGGTGTTGAGCAGCAGGTGATCGCGGTTCATGTCGATGCCGTTGGCCGTCACGCGGGTGCCGGCTTCGGCGCCGTCGGGGTTGGCGCGGGGCACGAGGATCACGTTGATGCGGTCCAGCAGCGGCTCCAGCAGGCCTTGCGACAGTTCGCGGGCCATCACCAGCAGCGCCTCGGCGGGAGCGG
>Ga0207686_10002135_pt1 | contig 10889 bp, 20 predicted proteins | sample KBSM24metaG_FD_184396 | JGI IMG/M metagenome (GOLD analysis project Ga0207686, IMG submission 184396) | Miscanthus rhizosphere microbial communities from Kellogg Biological Station, Michigan, USA - KBS M2-4 metaG (SPAdes) (version 2) | ecosystem: Host-associated > Plants > Roots > Rhizosphere >...
CGACCTCACCGTCGCGCATCAGACCCGCACATAAAAAATCGACATGACGTAGCTTTTTACCCTTGCAACTCGCCGTGGCGTCGATTATCTTGTGTCTTGTTAGACAGACACACCCCGAGCCCGGAGCATATCAAAATGACCACGTACACACTCGTCATTGCAACATCACCCAGCACAACCCTGCTGATCGGCTCCCCGGTAGACGGCGACCAGGCCGGCGTTGACCAGGCGATCGCCGGGCACCGCGAGATGGAACGCGAAGATCGCATGGGCTACGACAATGACGACGAGCATCGCGACACCGCAGGCGCCGATATTGAATTGATCCCCGGCTGCACCCTGACCGATGACGAGCCGGAAGACGAAGACCGCATCATGTGGCAGGGCCACGAGTACGGCTGGCTGATCGACGAAAACGGCAACCCCTACAAATACGCAATTCGATGCACATAAAAAATCGACATGACGTAGCTTTTTACCCTTGCAACTCGCCGTGGCGTCGATTATATTCCGTCTTGTCAGGATACAGGAGAAAGATGATGACCGTCCAGCCAGACCCGCGGCGGATGTTTCACGCCCTTCAAGCAATTGCCGGCATGAAGGTTGACGAAAATACCGATCACGCTCAACTCAGCGCCCTTTGCATCGCAATCGCGAAGATCGCCGCGCAGGAATGGTGCTGCGGCGACGCGGCTTGCTACAACGAAAGCTCAGGAGTTCCGTGCGCGGCATGACCGGCCCCGAACTCCGCACCGCCCTCAAGTCCCTGAGCCTCCGTCAGACCACTCTGGCGGAGGTTTTGGGCGTGTCGCCGAACACCGTCCACCGCTGGGTGAAGGGCAATATGGCAGTGCCACAATACGCCGCCGCGTATGTGTCGCTGCTGCAACTGTCGGCTACCCGCAATCCCGGTGAATAAACACATCCGGAACTACCGGATCTGGTGTCGGACCGCACCAGCAATCCGGTGAAGCAATGTGTTCCCGACCGTGCAAATCGTCACCTTGTACGGCAGCGCTGGTGTCGGCAACATAACCCTCGCAACAGTAACCAAACCCGACCCCGCCGCACGCCGGACACGGCTGCGGCGGCTTGGCATCCGCCAGATACCCGGTGCCGTGGCAAGCCTCGCAGATCATCCCGAATTCCTCAACCGCATCCCCCGGTACGCGGCACGCCCAAAAAACCGCATTTCTACCTCAGACCCCGGCACCCCTACCAGACACCCTCTTTCACCCCTGTTTTTGACGACGGGGGGAAGCGCAAATCGGCATCCTGATCGCCGTCCCTACCCTCATACGGCACCCAGGGCGCCAGATGTACGGGCTGCGAAGCGCTTTCCCTGGCCGTCAACCCCGCCATCCGGCGCAGCGAAGGGTATCGCATACAGCCGGCGATACCCTGGCTGTACACCCTGACCCGTTGATCCGAAACGCCGGCCGCGACCAGCACACGCGCCAGCGCCAAGGGTGCACCTGACCGGGAGGCGGCCTCGTAGCGCTGGCCGTCGACCTCGCACTCGGCAATCCAGGGACAGCCGCGTCCGGTGCGGCGCGTCTCGTCGGGCCGCTGGTGAACCAGGATCATGGGAGACTTGGCGGACGAGGGGCTGAGGGATGGATACGTGGGATCATCGAACCGCCCGCCCGCCCGCCGCCGGCATGGTCGCAACATGCATCTAACCCCCTATCTGGTGATAACCGGCCGTGTCAAGCCGAAATGTAGCGCCAGCACTGGCAATGTGGCCATCAGCACGCCTTTAGCGGCACCGGTGCCGCGGCCGCCGATCCAGGTCTGCCGCTGGGCCCAGGCGGACAGGCTTTCGTCCCGCCCAAGGACATCCCAGGCGAGGCTGCCCATCGGGCTGCCGAGACCGCCGAGCGCATCGAGCGCCAGGCCGAGTTGCCGCCGGGCGCGTTCGCTGCCGCTGCCGTCGCGCAGCTGCCCGCCGCTGCGGACCCGCAGCAGGTCGGCAGCCTGCAATGTCGGCACGACGGCTCTGCGGGCGATTTCGCCGAACTGCAGCCCGGCGGCGTGTTCCTGCGGACCGATCTCGCGCCGGGCCAGCAGGTTGTCCAAGACACTGCGGCAGTGCCAGGGGTGACCGATCGCGCCGGTGCTGTCGGCGATGACCACACTGCGCACGATGTTGCCGTGCTGTCGGCGCTCCGGTGTGGGGTTGAGGGTTCGCGTCATTCCGCTTCCACGCACTCGTGTTGTTCGACCCAAGGGCGAACCTTGTCTCGTACCGCAACGATTTCTGCGCCCGGCCACAGCTCTTGTACTCGAACCACAAGCGCTTGTTGCCAGCCCCGCATCATCGCATCGCCCTGCCGCCACACCTCCTCGTCATCGTCACCAAGTAACGCCTCCCGTAACAAGTCGAGCTGCTTGATCAAATCTGCATGCAAATTCGAGTGTATACGTTTCAGTAAGTTCATGCTCCAAACTCTTTCATCCACGCACTATCCGCGACGATCGACGTCTCGCCTATGGCGCACTCGGCCCGCGCCTCCGGCCACTCAACTGTGAAGCACGCCAGCACCCTCATGCGACGTCCCGCCCTTTTTCGACCGGGTGCCGCTGGTGCCGCTGGTGCCGCTGTTTCCAACAATCGCGCGTGAGAACTATTTTCTATAGAGAGTTTATGGAAACAGGGGCATCAGTGGCACCAGCGGCACCACACAGTTTTAATCTGTACATTATCCCGCCCCCGGCTCGTTCATCCGCGTGGCCGCCGCGTCACGATATTCCTGTTTTAAATCAATGCCGTTGCGCAGTTTGATCTTCTTCGACCGAGCGCCTGGCGGGTAGCCGCGCTCGTCCAGGTTCTTCCCGAACTTGCGCTTGTCGAGCGCCTCCTCATCGTTCTCCTCGCACCACACCTGATAGCCCGCGTAGAGCAAACCGACCCCGCAAGAGAGCCCGCGGCTCTGGTGGCAGCAGTCGCGCAGGAACCCCGAGACGTTGTCCTGGCTGTCCTGATAGCTCTCGGTGGCCGCTATAACCGCAACCGGAGGTTTCAATCCGACCTCCTGCCAGGCCTTGCAGCCGCGCACCATCCAGGCCAGGATGCCGGGAAATTCGGCCTCTAATTTGTTCTTTAGTTCCGGGTCTTTGGTCTTTTGTCCGGATCCCTCCTTGCCTTCATCGACAAACGTAACGACAAATGCCAACAACAAAATCCGCCGCCAGATGGCGAAATCGGAACCGCGGATGCGCGGCCGGTGGTTGGTGGCAAACCACAACTTGAATTGTGGTACAAACGAAAAGAACTCTTTGTAGTGGAACCGCGCCGTCATCGCGTCGCCGCCGGTCGCCTGTTTAACCAATGCCTCGGCGAGTTGTTTGTCGTGCTCAGTTTCGATGACCGAGACAAAGCGCGCCCCGGCCAGCGCAGCGATATCGTTGGAGGGGCCGTTTGTCGCCTTTGATACCCAGGTCTCGGTGGGTGACCGGCGGACATAGTCGGCCAGCACCGCGCACACGGTTTCGATCAACACCGATTTGCCGTTCGATCCCGCCCCCCACAGGATGAACACCACTTGCTCGCTGGTCAGTCCGGTTAGTGAGTATCCGATACTGCGCTGCACGAACGACACCATCTCCGTGTCACCGTCGAAAATCTCTAACAGGAACCGCTCCCAGATCGGGCATAGCGCGGCGGGGTAAAAATCGATAGGCACTAGTTTGGTGATGAGGTCGGCGGGGTCGTGCGGCCGTAGTTGACCGCTGCGCAGATCGAGTGTGCCGTTACGGCAGTTGAGCAGCATCGGGTCGCGGTCGAGGTTGTCGACCGCGACGGCGAGGTGTGGCTCGGCCTGCGCCAGCATAGCGGTGATCCGATTGCTATTGCCCGAATTGATCGCGAATTTGATAATCATGCCGCGGGTCTTGGCTTGGTCCGGCGACATTTGCGGCATGTCGAAGGCTTGGCCCAGCATGGTCCGCGCGGTCTCGTGCGCCAGGCGCCGAGCGGCGATCGTCTCCAGGTCGACGGCATAACGCGTGCCGTCCCAGGCGTGCCAGCCGATGCCGCTAATGTAGCGCAATGCCGTGCCGTGTTGGACAATGAGCCGCATGGCATTGCCCAGGTCGTTCAACGGAAAACCGGCGAGGGATGGTGCCTCCGACGGTGGCGGCGCGGGTTCGGGCGCTGGATCTTGTTGTTGCGGCCGTAATTGGATCACCGGGGCGGGCTGCCGCGGCGGCGGGCTTTTCTGGCCGTGCTTCTTTCGCCAGTCGGTGATCATTCGGCGCAGATTGGCTTCCTCGCGCTGCCAGTTCCACTGCTCGCCGGCCAGCCCCGCGGCACGGTGGGTCGCGTCGAGGATCAGCGCACAGATCGCCTCGTCGTCGACCCCGGCTCGCGCCAGGGATGCCGATACCTGTAATTGCGTCTGGTGGATTGCTGTTTCGCCGGCGCCCAGATAGGTCATCGCGTCGAGCCGAGAGCGCGCATCGATCGGCGCCTTGGTGGCAAACCGGCGAGCGAATTCGCTAAACGGGTTCTCGGCCGGCACCCGGTGGGCCAGCTCGGGCGTGGCGACAACCGGCCTGTGCCAGTCGAGCATCTCTTGTAGGTCGCGCCACTCGTAGCGCGCCCAGGAAGCCTCCAGAATGCGACACGGCACCAATTCACCCTGCTTGGTATTGTGCGTGGCAGGAAGGCGCATGACCCGCGCCAGGTCGCACACGGTGAGATCTCCGGCCACCAGGCCGGCAAGCCCGCGCAATGCCGCGACCAGTTCCGCTTCAAGCGCTTGCCAGCCCGGCCGCTCGACGGAGATGTCGAGCTTTTCGGTAAACAGCCAACGTGCATGAATGCCGTAGCCGCTATCGATAATCAGTGACGGTCGCAGGTGCACCCCGGTCTTGAGCGCACCGCACACTTGGTTCTTATCGAGGCTGAGTTTTGCGCAATCGGTGTCGGTCCACAACGACACCAGCTCGCGGCAATCCTCCCGGCGGCCGGAGGAGCGCCCGGTGAAGCGGGTTGCTTCACCGTAATACATGGCCCGGCCGAGACCGTCCCAGCGGCTGCAGTGCAATTCGATATCGGTGGGGTCGCGGGTGAACAGCGAGGCTGTTCGCCCCGTTGCGCGCTCGTTTGGGACGGAGCGCAATTCGACCGCGTGCTCCGTCCCTTCTCCGTAGATGCGCGCTAGATACGCACTGGCCTCGCTGTAATCCCGGTCGCGCACAAACCCACCCCCCTACTACCATGTTAGAAGCGAGGCGCGCGCTTGCCTCCTGCCGGCGCTTGCTTTACCGGGGCCGGCTCCTCCAGACCGGGCAGGTCGCCTCCGTCATCACCAGTAGCGTCGCCTCCCGGGGCGACCCAATTGACGATCTCGAAGCGCGGGACGTAGGTTTTGCCGTATTCGGGATGAATGTAGAAGTCGTTGCCCAGCGTGATGATGGGGGTCATGCCGGGCTTTTGCCGGTACAGCCGGCCATACTCGGCGCACAGTTGCGTGATCGCGTTGATGCCGCCTTTGGAGCCGGTCGAATAGATAAAATTCTGACCATCACTGTCGGCCAGTTCCAGGATATTGGTGAACTGCCACGGGTCGCGTTCTTTGCCGTCCGGGCCACGATCCCACAGCGAGCGGTCGTTGTCGCCGAGCGCATTGCGCGCCTCGATCGGGCGCCGCTCCGCCAGGGGCACGGTCAGATCGTCCTCCAGGCTGCCGCCGCGCCATTTGCGCCAGCCGACCCGCAGACCAGCCATATTGGCGGCGAGCCTGGTGCCGAGCGGCAGGACGCTGGCGTTCTGGCCGTAGAGGAACTCGCCGTTCTTGAAACTAAGGTATTGCCCGCCGGCTGTGCCGGCCTTGAGACCGTAGGCAACGTATGGGTCGATGTCGGTTTGGGTGGTGAGGGCGCTTTGGGTCTGTTCGATGATATCGCTCATGTCGATGCTCACTGTGATGGTTATCGTCACTGTTTGGTTGTCTGGTTCTAGGTCACTGTCAGTCGTTCTGCTGGTTTGCCCTCCCTCCTGAACTCGTCTGTCTTGATGCCGGCGTGCTTGGCCGCTTCAAGGAGCGCCGCCTGGTCGATCGACTGTCGCCCCTTGGTGACGGTCCACTGGACCGACCAGTCGTCGCCCTTGTGGCCGCGCACGCCGGCGGCGCGCAGGAATTGTTTGATGGCTTCCTGAGTGGCGGCGCGGGTGAACTCGGTTTCTTCCGCCGATGCCGCGAGTTTGCGCTCGGCGTCGCGCAAGCTCTTCAGCTCAGCCGCGGCGTTCGCGCCAAGCCGGGCGCCACTTTCCGGCACGCTCGCAATCGTCACCCCGATACATTGCTGGCTCCAGGCGCAGTAACGGCACTCTGCGCCGCCGGCGATCTTGCCTTCGGGGGCGAGGTCACCCGGGTCTGAAGCGGCCATGATGGCGCGCGCCCGTTCGATCGCCGCGTCGTAGACACGGCTGTCGAACCGCACCGGGAACTCGTAAACACGGTCCCAGAACGAGGCGTCGATATAGCTGATCAGCGCGTATTCGGGCATGTACTCGGTCGATCGGCGCATCAGACCGAGGGCGACCTGCACCTGGAAGACGTGTTCGGGTTTGGCGCTCTTGAGGCTCGCGCGCGGGTCGATCGACTTGCACTCGACCAGCAGGCAGTCGGCTAGGATGTCGGCGACACCCAGATCGGAGAGGCACCCCGGTGGCAGACCGGTGATCAGCCCGTCCGGCGTGGCCGACAAATAGCCGTCGACCAGCGTTTGCTGCTCGTCGCCGGCAAACCGGAGCTGCGCCCCCGGCGGCAGGTTTGCCCGCAGGCCAGGCACCCAGAAACTGTCTTCGATCACCGAGCCGCGCAGGGCGGCGCCCCAGCTCTCGACAAAGTCGGGATCGGGCGGCACCTCCAGTTTGGCGAAGGCAGATGCTCGGGCGCACCGCCCCGCTTCGCTGGAGCCCAGCGTGTTGAGGCGATCGTGCGCGAACTGGCGGCGCAGATTGCTGCCGTAGGCGTGGAGCAATTCGCGGATCACGACAATTCCCGCCGACAGAGTTGAAAGACATCGTCCGCTTCGTCCGGCAGGGGGTCGTCGAATGGCACGAGTCCGGCCTTTGCTCTGATGCGCTGGATGCGCTGCCCGACCATTTGTAGGGCTGCGAACCGGATGTCTTCCGGCGCGTTACGCAGCCAGGTGTAATTCTGGTCGCGCACATAGGCGACCATCCGACCGCTGTCTGCGATGCCGAAATGACCGAGAGTGGCATTGAAGCGGCGCAGCCGGTTGCCGAATTCGGGCCGCGCGAACAGCCTCTCGTATTCGGCTGCCTTAGCGACGCGGTAGTGGCGGTATAGCTGGTTGCGGTCTTTTAGCGCCTCGCGCGCCGGCTCGCTCATGGCGCCTCCTCCCACGGTCCGGTGCGGGCGGCCTCGCGCAGGCGGCGGGCGAGCACGTCGATGATGACGTATTGGGCCAGCAGCGGCAGGAGCGCGGCGAACCGCTCGCGCTGGTGGAGATGCGGCATGTCGCGCCACAGGCTTATCGCCTCGTCGACGGCGCGCTCATCGCTGAATGCCTGGTAGATCGCCTTGGCGAGGTCGCGGTCGTGCTGGCTCATGGCGGCGCCTCGCGCTCGGCTGCCAAGTCGAGAACGATGCGATTAGCCCTGGCACCACAATGCGGGCACCGCATCGTTTTAACTGTGGCAACCCACACCGGGATCGGCACATAGGTAGGAAGCCAGCCACGCCAGCGGTGCTCGCACCCGAGGCAGCGGAAGAGCCGCGTCTGCCAACCGGGGGGGTCGTGCTGGCTCATGCTGCCACCCCGCGCGCGATGGCGTGGAATGTCCGAATGCCATAGAGGGCGATCAACGCCGCCTCGGCGCGGCCGATCGCGTGCGCCCGGGTGCAGTAGCCGCGGCGCGCGGTCCACAGGCCAGCGTCTTCCGGCAGGAGGCGGCCGGCGCAATCGAGGGCCAGGGCCTTGTCGGCCTTTATGCCGAAATGCCGCTTCCACTTGACCGGCGACACGACTTCGTAAGGCCAACCGTGGCAGGCGGCGATGGCGCACAGCGCCATGTACCTTTGGCCCAACGCGAAGGCGCTAGAGGCGCCCATGCTGCGACCGCTGCCGGCGAACGGTGCCTGCCGCTCAATCCACAGATGGCCGCAGCGGCGCTCGTCGAGGGCGGCGAGTAGCTCCATCGCGAGGTCGCGCACGCGGAGCTCGCCGGCACTCATCGGCATGTCGACGATTGCCAATACGCGCGTCGTCTCGGCGTCGATGAAAGCGACCGCGCCATCGGCGCCGGGATCGCAGCCGGCGACGATCATCGCCACCCCCGGCGGAGCGTAGCGGTCTGGTGGCGGATCAGGAGCCGGCGCAGCGGGAGGTGGCAGCGCACCCGGCGGTGCAGCCGACGCCGGCACTTGTAGCGGAGCCGCTTCATGGCCGGCTCCGGGGGAGGCCAACCCGCCCGAAGACGGGTTGACCATCCTCGCTGATTAGCGGACGATCTTGACCCTGACGATCAGGATCACGATAATCCTCAGCGAGAGCTTGCGACGTCGCATGTCGCATACTCCCCGAAGCGCCGGCCGGCAGTGGCCGGCGTTTCATTTTAACGGCAACCGCGGCGCCGTCGATGGCGAGGATGCCGGTCATAATCCGCGCTCCCGCAACACTCGCTTGATTGCGGCGGAGTACATTTGCCGAGCCGTCTGGATATGCGAGCGAATATGCAGGCCATAAAGACGGCTTAGATCATCCGGCGTAATACCTTCCCGAAACGGCGGCTTCCCACTGATAAAGACGACGTGGAAGCGCACATTCTCGATAGGGAAAAGGGGCAGTGAGGTTTTTACGATCGCGGGAATGTCTGTAATATCACGATGAAACTGTCTAACTGCCTTTGAATCCTGCTGGCTGCTTCGCTTTATTTCCAGTGCTACCAGCCACCCATTGTCACGCAATTCAAACAATATATCTACAATTCTTGGCAGCTTCCGGTCGATCGGTAACAATCGAAGAACATTGGTTTGATCTATAGCGTCTTGGATCGCTGCCTCAATTACAGCGCCCTCCCGCTTTACGGCCGAGTTCATTATGGAATTGCGAAAACTATCCGCGGCATCAAAAAGCGGATCTTGTTCAAACTGAGTAGAAAGCAAGGTTTCGATTGTACGTGTGATTTGCTCTTCGGCGCGCGGAATATCCGTAATACGAACAACTCTAAGATATTCCTTGCGTTGCGCCTTCATGTTTCGTTGCCCCACCGCTCGCCGGGCCACGACAGCAGGAGGATGTGCGGGTCGAATGCCAGCACCGGCATTGCCAGCGCGGCGGCGAGCGCGATCGGCGCGGCCCGCCTCATGGCGCACCATCCGCGCCTTCGAGCCAAGCGTGCTCCAACGCCTCGGTAAGCAGCCGGACGACATCAGGCTCGGCAGGCGTTTCGAGATTGCGGTGAGTGTCGAAGGCCAAGGCCACGACCCGCGCCAGCGCGTTGGCTTCGGCGGCGAAGCTCGGCATATCGCGGCGGTCGGTCACGAGTTGCCGGCCACGACACAGGGCACGTTGCCAGTGGGGGCGGGGCTGCTGTCGTCATTTGGGATTTTGCGCCGGCGTCGCGGCGCCAGGGGGCCGGGCGTCAGGTCGGCGGGCCAGGGAGCGTTTTGCGGCCAGTTGGCGCGAAACCAGGTTTCGATCTGGCTGAGGGTCCGGGTATTGGCCCCGTGTCCCTCTTCGATGCGGCGGAAGACGCGATTGTTGCCGGCGCAGGCCCGTCGACCAACGGTGTGCAGCGACACGCCTTCGGCTGCAGCATAGAGGCGGGCCAGCCGGAGCAGGTCGGTGGGGTCGAACATGCCCGGAGTTTGGGTGGGTTAAATCACCCCTACAAGTGAAAAAAAACGCACTCAGGTAAAATGCTGATTTAGTTGGCAGCCGTGAATTTTTTCACGTATTAGGGAGGGACGTTATCAGACTGCGCACGGTGATGCGCTGGAGGCTTTCCTTGGTAGATGCCCTATGGGATGACGCTGCGTTCAAAAAACGGGTTCAGGCCCTGGCGAAGGCCAAGGGGGTGAGCATGCAAGCGGCATTGGAACTGGCTGGTATCACACCTCGCTATTTTTCCCGAGCCCAGGAAGGCCGTTCGACCAATCTCATTCTGAATTTGGCGCGGTCTCTGGGGGTGCCGCCGGGCGAGCTGTTCGGCGTTGAGGAGCGGCCAGAAGAAGAGCCGTTGCCGGTTGATGGGGAGAAGCTCAAACGGATCACCGTGGCGGCGCGGATGATGACGGCGCAGATCGCTGCCCTGGTTTATGTCGCTTCTAACGGCGACGATGTCGACCCGTGCGAGCTGATGCGGCAAGTAATCAGCCAAGTTATGAATGGCGATCTCGCGGCGGATCACGGCAAGAGTAAATAATGGGTGGGATTTAAGGGACCGTTGTCTAAATCGTGAAACCCGTTGCCGTCCCATTCGCCGATGGCCCATTTCCGATTGCGGCCGGGAGTTAACAGGTAAGGGCCGGATGGCTCGCCATCTTTGACGGGAGCGCCGGCAATTGGCGATGCCGAACCCAGTACAATGTCGGTATTCTCGTTATCGATCAATGCACTACCCCCCCCCTGTTCAATAAAGGTTAACCCATATGCTACGCACGGCGATACGTCGCGCGCAACCCATACCGTGATTTTTTTTTACCTCCTCCTGTAGACAGGTGAAAACAGTTGCGCCTATCATGCGTGAAGGTGTTTTTTTTCACGTTAGGCGGGCGCTATGAGCGTATTCACGATCGCGGCCGACGGCGGGTCGATCACCTGCCACACCTGCGGGATGACCGGCCATAATCTAAGTGACGTGACCCGGCACTGCGGCTGCTTTCGCTTGCTTCTCGATCCGCGAGAGC